>LUMH01000017.1_pt1 | contig 77331 bp, 100 predicted proteins | sample 730001 | NCBI WGS metagenome assembly LUMH01 (sample SAMN03860268, study PRJNA289734) | marine metagenome | biome: seawater column; feature: ocean; material: water; isolation source: Red Sea water column Station 34 - depth 25m | place: Saudi Arabia: Red Sea | collected 2011-10-15 | depth 25 m
GCTACGCCTTCGTAGGTTCGAATCCTACTCTCGGCACTTTGCCCTCTTAGCTCAGTCGGTAGAGCACTTCCATGGTAAGGAAGAGGTCTCCGGTTCAATCCCGGAAGAGGGCTCAGAGGCTAAAATAAGTCTTATGGCGGCGTAGCTCAGTTGGTAAGAGCGCACGACTCATAATCGTGAGGTCGGCAGTTCAAGTCTGCCCGCCGCTACAAGTTAATAAAAGGAGAAAAAAATGGCTTCAGATAAGAGACCACCAATAACTTTGGTCTGTACTGAAACTGGTGATCACAATTATGTGACCACAAAAAATAAAACCAACACTCCAGATAGATTGGAGATGATGAAATATAGCCCAAGATTGAGAAAACATACACTGCATCGAGAAAAAAGATAGATTTATTAAGATTTCGTAATTATTCTTGATATAGATAATGAGTAATACATCAGAGGTGAGTAACCATAGTGATGAAATTTCTAATTCGGAGTTAGTCAGAAAATCACAACTTGGAGACAAAGCTGCATTTGAACAGCTTGTTATTAGGCATCAAGATTTAGTTTTTTCTCTTGCTTATAAACTTACAGGAAATAGAGAAATGGCAAACGATGTAGCACAAGAGGCTTTTATTAGGGCTTGGAAGGCTATTGAAAAATTTAGAGGTGATTCAACTTTTAGCACTTGGATTTATAGAATTACAGTTAATACTGCATGGACTTTGAGAAAGAAAGCTAAGAAGCACAATACTTTAAATATTGACGACACTTATGAACCAATCGTGATTGATGAAAAAAAAGATCCAGAGTTAGTTGCTATTAACTCTGACCTATCTTCTGTATTAATTAATGCATTAGATAAAATTCCGATTGAGCAGAGAATTATCGTTGAACTAAAAAATATAGAAGGAAGATCTCATAAAGAGATTGCAGATTATTTAGATATAAGCGTTACTGCTGCAAAGGTTAGACTTCATAGAGCCCATCAAAAGCTAAGACAGATCCTAGAGGAAGTTGAACGATGAGAGATTTTTTAAATGATTTGAAAAAAAATATTCTGTGTAAAAGAACAAGAAACAAGATGCTTACAGCATATTTAAGTAATGAATATTTTGGTTTCGATGATAACCTACACGCATCTTCATGTATCAAATGTCAGGTATCTGGAAAAAGATATAAATCCTTCAAAGAAGAGTTAGATAATGAATTGCAAAAAGATGTAGAGGTCCCAACAGATTTTGCTTCAAAAGTAATGTCTTCACTTGATAAAAAAGTAAAAACAACTACAAGTAAGAGCACAAAAATAATATTATTGACATTGCTTGGAATATTATCAATTGTATTTTTAATATTTGGAAGAAAACGCTCGTCTAATAAATTAGAGAAGGAGCAGTAACTTAGGGGTGTAGCTCTAATTGGCAGAGCGACGGTCTCCAAAACCGTAGGTTGTGAGTTCGAGTCTCACCGCCCCTGCAGAGGTAATTATGAATGAAATGAACAGAGAAATGAGGAGAATGTCCGAACGCGAGGAGCGTTTGGCAAAAAAAGCTGACAGAAATATTGGCAAATATCAAACAGGAGAAAAAGTTTCAAGATTTAAAAGAATTACAAATTATCTTGGAGAGGTTAGGACCGAATTAAAAAGAGTTAACTGGCCTACATATTCAACTCTAACTTCATTCACACTTGTAACAATTATTACAATTGCATTTTTTACAGTATTTATTTTTGGAATGGACTTTAGTTTTAAAAATTCTTTGATTAACCTATTAACCTTTGGTGAATAATGGTAGAAGATACAGTTACAACAGAAGAAACAGATGAATTAAGTGATGAAATAGAGGTTTCTCCTTCACATCCTTATGACCTGCCAGGCGAGTGGTTTGTATTAAACGCACAATCTGGACATGAAAAAAAAGTCAGAACAAATATTTTAACTAGAATAAAGAATCTTCATTTAGAAGATAAAGTATATGATGTAGTAATTCCTACTGATGAAGTTGTAGAAATTAGAAACGGTAAAAAAGTTAATTTAGAAAAAAAGACTTTTCCTGGATATGTACTTGTAAGAATGGATCTCGATGATACTACTTGGTACGAAATTAGGAACACACCTTCAATCATTGGATTTGTTGGTTCTGGAAAAAGACCTATCCCTTTATCTAGAAGAGAGATTGAACGAATTTTAGGATCTAATGAAGAGGTAGAAGTTAAAAAAGAGTCTCCAAAATTCAAACCAGATTTTGAAATTGGAGAGACAGTAAGAGTTACAACAGGTCCTTTTGCAGACTTCAATGGAATTATTGAGGAAATTAATTTAGACCAATCAAAAGTTACAGTTTTAGTTAATATATTTGGACGAGAAACTCCTGTAGAGCTTGGCTTTACAGATATAGTGAAAAATTAAGGATACAAATGTCAAAACCAATTAAAGCATTACTCAAATTACAAATACCTGGCGGAGGAGCTACACCAGCACCACCAGTTGGTTCAGCGTTGGGTCAGTATGGTGTGAACATCATGGATTTTGTCCAAGCATTTAATAATGATACTGCAAGCAGACAGGGAGAAACTGTACCAGTAGAAATAACAATATATGAAGATAATTCATTCACTTTTGTTACAAAAACTGCTCCAGCTTCATATTTAATTAAAAAGGCAATAGGTCTAGAATCAGGATCTCCTGAACCGCATAAAGAAAAAGTCGCCTCAATCACAAGAGATCAACTAAAAAATATTGCTGAAGCGAAAATGGAAGATTTGAATGCAAATGATATTGACGCGGCTATCAATATTATTGCAGGAACTGCAAGATCAATGGGAGTGACTGTAGAAAATTAAAGACTAGTTATATTTGGGAGATTAAAATCGCTCGAACCAAAGGAGTATAAATGAAAAAACACGGAAAAAAATACACACAAGCCAAAGAGAAAATATCTGAGACTAAACAATCGAAATCAGAAGCTATTAAAACCTGTCAAGAGGTAGCATCAGCAAAATTTGATGAATCTATTGATGCTTCTTTTTCTTTAGGTATTGATCCAAAAGATGCAGAACAAAATATTAGAAGTACAGTTTCTTTGCCGAATGGTACTGGTAAAGAGGTAAAAATTGCTGTTTTTGCTGGTGGAGAGGCGCTAACAGAAGCTGAGGAAGCAGGAGCAGACATAGTTGGTGGCAAAGAATTGGCTACAAAAGTTGCTTCAGAAGAGAAGTTAGATGTTGATATTGTAATTTCTACACCTGAAATGATGGCTGAAGTTGGTCAATTAGGTAAAATTCTTGGACCTAAGGGTCTCATGCCTAATCCAAAAACCGGTACAGTAACCCCTAATGTTGCAAAAGCTGTTGAAGACTTTAAAAAAGGAAAGATAGAAATTAAAAATGATAAATTTGGAAATTTACAAATGTCCATAGGTAAAGTTTCATTTGATGCAGATAGTCTTTTACAAAACTTTGATGAAGTTATTGCAGAAGTCTTAAAATCTAAACCAGCTTCTTCAAAGGGTGAGTATATAAAAAGTGTTTACATTTCATCAACTATGGGTCCATCAATACCAGTTGATATAAATTTGTAATTTATTTGTATTTAAAATTAAAAGACGTTTATATTGTTAAAAGACAATTAAAACCAAAGACCGTTAGTCATAGATTGTAAATCTAACGCAGGTAAAGTGATTATGGTCCTTGGTATGCAAGGATTTTTTATATGGTAAGAGAAGATAAAGTTCAAGCTGTTAAAGACTTAGAAGATTTATTTAAGTCTGCAAACGCTTTGGTATTGGCAGAATATAGAGGTCTTACTGTATCTCAACAAACTAAGTTAAGAAGATCTTTAAAAAATGCTGGTGCATCTTTTAATGTAGTGAAGATGTCTCTTGCTAAAAGAGCAGCTGAAAATATTGGATTAGATTCACTATCAGATTATTTTGCAGGACCTACTGGTGTCACAATTATTGATTCTGATCCTGTAGAAGCTGCAAAAGTATTAAAAGATTTTTCAAAAGAAAACGATGCCTTTGTAGTTAAAGGTGGATTAATGAATTCAGAACCTTTAACTGTTGAACAAATTAATGTGCTTGCGAATATTGAACCTAGAGATGTACTTCTTGCCAAAATTGCTGGAGGATTCAATGCACCTCTAGTAAAAGTAGCTGCGGGCACAAAAGCTATTATCAATAAAGCATCTTATGCTTTGAGTGCATTGGTCGATAAAAAAGCATCGACAGACGAAGTTTCTGAAGTTGCCTCTTCTGATGAGGATGTTGCAATTTCTGAAGAAGTTAAAAATGAGGAGGAATAACAAATGGCTAAAATGACAACTGATGAGTTGCTTGGCGTATTTGAGGAGATGACAGTATTAGAATTAAAAGAATTCTTAGACGCTTTTGAAGAAAAGTTTGATGTTACTGCTGCAGCCCCTGTCGCTGTTGCTGCTGCACCAGCAGGTGGAGGAGATGACGCAGGAGCAGGAGAAGAAAAAGATTCTTTTGATGTTGTTCTTGCAGATGCAGGATCACAAAAGATACAAGTTATCAAAGAAGTTAGAGGCTTAACTAGTTTAGGACTAAAAGAAGCCAAAGAACTTGTTGATAACGCTCCTTCAGATATACTTTCTGGTGCTTCTAAAGAAGATGCTGAAAAAGCTAAAGAAGCCTTAGAAGGTGCTGGCGCAACTGTAGAATTGAAATAATTTTATTATTATTTGTTTGCTTAAATAATAAGTACTAATATACTCTACCTTTCGGGTAGTTGTTATTAATTTTTTTAGGAGGCTTGTTGTCCGCTGTTCAGAATTCTAGACTTTCGTTTGCAAAAATTCCAAAAGTTCTAGACATTCCAGATTTATTAATTATACAAAAAGATTCCTTCAAGTGGTTTATTGAAGAAGGTCTAAAAGAAATACTTGAAGAAATTTCACCTATTGAAGATTTCTCTGGTCGTTTTTCATTAGAATTTTTGAACCATTATTTTGAAGAACCACTAAAGACTCTTGAAGACTGCAGAGTAACAGACTCAACTTATTCACAACCTTTATATGTAACTGCCCAATTTCTTGATAGAGAAACAGGCCAAATCAAACAACAAACAGTATTTTTAGGTGACTTCCCAATTATGACTGATACGGGTACATTCGTTATAAATGGGACAGAAAGAGTAATTGTAAGTCAGCTAGTTAGATCTCCAGGTGTATATTTTTCTCAGGAAATTGATAAGACTTCAGACAAAGAAGTTTTTATTGGAAAAATGATTCCTGGAAGAGGTGCATGGCTTGAATTTGATATTGAGCTTCTTGGAGATTATCCATCAGTACATAACACTATTGAAAGAGATCCTGATACTACTAGAGAAGCAGCGCTCATTGATTTATATAGAAAACTTCGTCCAGGAGAACCTGCTTCAGTTGAATCAGCTAGAAATTTGGTAAAGCAGATGTTCTACACTCCTAAGAGATATGACCTAACAAAGGTTGGAAGATACAAGGTTGAGCAAAAACTTGGTCGTCAATACGGTGAGAAAGATGCTGAAACTTACTCTACCGAAGTTGATGGCATGTTAAGAATAGAAGATATGATTGACTCAATTAAATATGTAATTGCTCTGCATGCAGGTGAAGAAAGTTTTGTAAACAATTTAGGAAAAGAAATTCCGGTCAAACTAGATGATATTGATCATTTTGGAAATAGAAGAATCAGAACAGTTGGAGAATTAGTTCAAAATCAGGTACGTGTCGGCCTTAGTAGATTAGAGAGAGTTGTTAGAGAAAGAATGACTACCCAGGAACCAGAAGCAATTACTCCACAATCATTAATAAATATAAGACCTATTCAAGCTTCGTTAAAAGAATTTTTTGGAACAAGTCAATTAAGTCAATTTATGGATCAACCAAACCCGATTGCTGGTCTTACTCATAGAAGAAGACTTTCAGCCCTTGGACCAGGAGGCCTTTCTAGAGAGAGAGCAGGTTTTGAAGTCAGAGACGTTCATCCATCTCATTACGGAAGAATGTGTCCAATTGAGACTCCAGAAGGTCCAAATATTGGACTTATTGGTACATTGGCAACTTATGGAAGAGTTAACAAATTTGGTTTTATTGAAACTCCCTATTGGAAAGTTGAAAATGGTGTAGTAAAAACAAGTAGAGCAGTATATCTCACTGCTGCACAAGAAGACATATATACAATAGCTCAAGCTAATGCACCTTTAAATGAAGATGGAACCTTTCAAAACAAGAGAGTGCTTGCAAGACAAGATGGAGGATCTGTCGCTTTCGTCTCAGATAAAGATATAGATTACATGGATGTTAGTCCAAAACAAATCTGTTCCGTAACTACTGCATTAATACCTTTCCTTGAACACGATGATGCAAATAGAGCCTTAATGGGTTCAAACATGCAACGACAAGCAGTGCCTCTTGTAAAAACAGAAGCGCCTTATGTTGGAACTGGCATGGAAGAAAATGTAGCTAGAGATTCTGGCGAAGCTCTAATTTCAAATATTGCAGGAGTCGTTGAGGAAGTTACAGGTGACGAAATAACCGTCAAAGAAGATGGAACAAATAAAAAATTTAGATATCAAGTACTTAAATTTAAGCGTTCAAACCAAGCAACTAGTTGGAATCAAAAACCACTAGTTAAAGTTGGAACAAAAGTAAAGCCCGGTGATGTTTTAGCTGATGGGCCAAGTACCCAGGGAGGAGAATTGGCACTAGGGAAAAACTTACTAGTTGGATATATGCCATGGGATGGATACAACTTCGAAGATTCTATTGTTATTTCTGAAAGACTTGTTAAAGAAGATGTTCTTACCTCTGTCCACATAGCTGAACACGAAATTGAAGCTAGGGATACAAAATTAGGTGAAGAAGAAATAACTAGAGATATTCCTAATGTTGCTGAAGAGGTTTTAATGGACCTTGATGAAATGGGCATTGTAAGAATTGGTGCTGAAGTATCCCCTGGAGATTATTTGGTTGGAAAAGTAACTCCAAAAGGTGAGACAGAACTAACTCCAGAAGAGAGACTTTTAAGAGCAATATTTGGCGAAAAAGCTAGAGAAGTTAGAGATACTTCTTTAAGAGTTCCTCATGGTGAAAGAGGAAAAGTAATTGATGTACAAATCTTAAAGAGAGACGATGGTGCTGATTTGCCACCAGGTGTTAATCAAAAAGTAAGAGTTTATGTAGCAATACAAAGAAAAATCCAAGTTGGAGATAAGTTATCCGGAAGACATGGCAACAAGGGAGTGATTTCAAAAATCCTACCTGTTGAAGACATGCCTTACATGGAAGATGGCAGATCACTTGATATTATGCTCTCACCTTTAGGTGTTCCAAGTCGAATGAATCTTGGTCAAATATTAGAAACCCATTTAGGTTGGGCTGCAGACCAAGGTTGGAATGAATATAAAGGTGAAACAAAAGCTGCTAAAGGTGCAAAACCTGGAACATTAATATCAACCCCTGTTTTTGATGGAGCTGATGAAGATGAAATTCATGAAATTTTAAGAAATGTTAACCCAAATAGAGATGGAAACTTGCTTGTTGATGAAGATGGAAAAGCAACCTTGTTTGATGGCCGAACAGGAGAAGCTTTTGATTCAAAGATAACTGTTGGGTACACATATATATTAAAACTTATTCATTTAGTTGATGAAAAAATTCACGCAAGATCAACCGGACCTTATTCAATGATTACTCAACAGCCACTTGGAGGTAAAGCTCAATTTGGAGGTCAAAGATTTGGTGAAATGGAAGTATGGGCTCTAGAAGCTTACGGTGCAAGCTATGCCTTACAGGAACTGCTAACAATTAAATCTGACGATACCGTAGGAAGAGTAAAAGTTTATGAATCAATTGTTAAAGGTGATAATATACCAGAACCCGGAATTCCTGAATCATTTAAAGTCCTCCTTAAAGAGATGCAAAGCCTTTGCTTAAATGTAGAAATCCTTTCTGCTGGAGAAGAAATTTCAATGAAGGATATTAGCGATGAATATGTAAAAACAGCTGAAACATTAGGAATTGATATGACAAGACCAGAACAAGACGAGGCTGAGGTATAAACAATGGAAAAAATATTTGATGAGTTAAGTATTAGTCTTGCAACATCTGATCAAATGAGAAGTTGGTCATTTGGAGAAGTAAAGAAGCCTGAAACAATCAACTATAGAACTTTGAAGCCTGAAAAAGACGGACTTTTTGATGAAAGAATATTTGGACCAACAAAAGATTGGGAATGTTCATGTGGAAGATATAAGAGAATCAGATATAGGGGCATTGTTTGTGAGAGATGCGGAGTTGAGGTAACAAGAAGAGAAGTAAGGCGAGAAAGAATGGGGCATATAGAACTAGCTGCTCCAGTAACTCATATTTGGTATTTTAAAGGTGTACCAAGTCGCTTAGGTTATTTTCTTGATATGTCTCCAAAAGAATTGGAAAAAGTAATTTATTTTGCAGCCTATTTAGTAGTTTCCATTGATGCCAAGAAGCGAACAAAAGACTTAGCAGAACTTGAAGAAGCTGTTGTTGCAGAAGTAGAGATTGTTAATGAAGATTTTGAAGAATGGGAACAAAAGAGAATTAAACAAATGGATACAGAAATTAAAGCTATGGAAAATGCCAAAATTCCAGAACCTGAGATCCAAATTAGAAAAAAAGAAGTTGAGAAAGAAATAAAGCAAAAAAAAGCTAAGTCAGATGCTGAAATTAAAGTTATTGAAGAGGCATTTTCAACTTTAAAGACTCTTAAGCCAAAGACATTAATTGAAAATGATACTTTATGGCGAGAAATGATAGATAAGTATGACGAATACTTTACTGGTGGTATGGGAGCTGAAGCAGTAAGAGAACTTGTACAATTAGTAGATTTGAAAGCAGAAATGGAAAAACTTGAGAGTGATTTAGAGTCAAAGTCTGCACAAAGAAGACAGCGCGCAATTCAAAGAATGAAAGTAATTAAGCCATTTGCTGATGGAAAGAATCCTCCAGAAGCAATGATCCTTGAGGTTATACCCGTTATCCCTCCAGAACTACGACCAATGGTTCAACTTGACGGTGGGAGATTTGCAACATCAGATTTAAATGATTTATATAGAAGACTAATTAATAGAAACAACAGACTTAAAAAATTAATTGAACTCGGTGCTCCAGAAATAATTATCAGTAATGAAAAAAGAATGTTACAAGAATCTGTTGATGCTCTTTTCGATAATGGAAGAAGAGGAAGAGCAGTGGCAGGTGCTGGAGGTAGAGGTCTCAAGTCACTTTCTGATATGTTGAAAGGAAAGCAAGGTAGGTTCCGTCAAAATCTTCTAGGAAAAAGAGTTGATTACTCAGCTAGATCTGTAATTGTTGTTGGTCCTCATCTCGAACTGCAACAATGTGGCTTACCTAAAATGATGGCTTTAGAACTTTTTAAACCATTTGTAATGAAAAGACTGGTTGAACTTGGTTTAGCCCAAAACATCAAATCTGCAAAACGTATGGTGGAAAGATCACGAGCACAAGTTTGGGATGTTTTGGCTGAAGTAATTGAAGAACATCCAGTCTTACTTAATAGAGCTCCAACTTTGCACAGATTAGGTATCCAAGCATTTGAACCAATATTAGTTGAAGGCAAAGCAATTCAAGTTCATCCATTAGTTTGCGAGGCATTTAATGCTGACTTTGATGGTGACCAAATGGCAGTTCACGTCCCACTTTCTGCTGAAGCCCAAGCTGAAGCAAGAGTTTTAATGCTATCAACCAATAACGTGCTATCACCAGCATCTGGAAACCCGATTGTTTCTCCAAGTCAAGATATGGTTATCGGTCTTTATTACATAACTGAGTGCCATGATGACTTAGAATCAGCAAGTTTAAACTTTGTTGATTTTAATGAGGCTCAGATAGCTTATGAAAGTGGTCATATTGGACTTCAAACACCTATTAATGTTCGAGTTGGTGACCTTGCAGGCAGTTCTGAAATGCATAGTGAGTTAAAAGGAAGATTTTCAGAGTTAATTACTGAAGAACCAGTAGATGGTACAAAGTTAATGAAAACTACATTAGGTAGAATGCACTTTAATTCAATACTTCCTGAAGACTTTCCTTACGTCCAAGCTTCTGTAAGAAAACCAGAAATGAAAAAAATTATTTCTGAAGTAATCGAAAGATACAACAAAGCGGAATTGAGAATATTCCTTGATTCGATGAAATCAGTTGGGTTTAAATATGGTGCAAAGGCTGGCCTCACAGTTGCAATGAATGATGTAAAAACACCTCCAAGCAAAAATCAAATTTTAGAAAAATATGAAAATGAAGCTGAAAAAGTTGAAAAACTTTATAAAGACGACGTTATTACTGAAACAGAGAGAAAACAAAAAATAATTGAAATTTGGAATGAAGCTACAGATCAAGTCCAATATGCCATGAGCGCTGAACTTGAATCAGAAAAATTCAACCCTGTTGATATGATGGTTAAGTCCGGAGCTCGTGGAAATATGATGCAGGTCAGACAGTTAGCTGGTATGAGAGGTCTTGTTGCAAATCCAAAAGGTGACATTATTGAAAGACCTATTAAGAGTAACTTCCGAGAAGGCATGTCAGTTCTTGAGTATTTTATTTCTACTCATGGTGCGAGAAAAGGTTTGGCTGATACTGCTCTTAGAACAGCAGACTCAGGATATCTTACAAGAAGACTCGTTGATGTTGCTGCTGGAATTGTTGTAAAAGATTTAGGAGATGAAAATATTGACTGGAGAGGTACGACAAAGAAAGTTATGCATGATGGTAAAGTCAGCCGTTATTTGCATTCAACACTATACGGTAGAGTGCTTTCCGAAGATGTAAAAGTAGATAAAAAAATTGTAGAGCTTGATGATGGCACAAAACTATCTAAAGGTACTTTCGTAGATGCGGAAGTTTTAGATGCAATTGGTAAATCTGGCGTAGAAAGTGTTAATGTTTTGACACCTTTCAACTCATTACATCCTGAATCTATGGATCCACTTTGCTATGGATTCAGTTTGGCTACTGGAAAACCAGTCGAAGTCGGTGAAGCAGTTGGTATCATATCAGCCCAGTCAATTGGTGAACCTGGAACTCAATTAACAATGAGAACTTTTCACACTGGTGGAGTTGTTGGATTAGATATCACCTCTGGGCTGCCAAGAATAGTAGAGCTTTTTGAAGCAAGAACTCCAAAAGGTAAAGCTGTACTGTCTCCAATAAATGGAAAAGTTAAATCTGTTGATGTAACTCCTGAAGGTAACAAAAATGTTTTTATTGCAAATGAAAAAGAAGAGGTTGAGTTATTAGTTTTAAGAAGGCAGACTCTTTTAGTTAATCAAGGAGATAGTGTCAATGCTGGAGATTCTTTAACTACAGGACCTAAAGACCCTAAAGAAGTTTTACAAATAAATGGTGTAAAAACTTGTCAAGAATATTTGGTTGATGAAGTCCAAAAGACTTATAGAGACCAAGGAGTTGAAGTTCATGACAAGCATGTTGAAATGATTGTTCGACAAATGTTAAGAAGGGTAAGAATTGTTAAGTCAAACAATTCTGATTTCTTACCAAACGAACTTGTTGATGCAACATTGTTTAGAAAGACTAACCAAGAGTTAGTCAAAGATGGAAAAGTACCTGCTGAAGGAAGACCAGAGCTTATGGGTATCACAAAAGCTAGCCTTGCAACAGACTCATGGTTATCAGCAGCCTCTTTCCAAGAAACAACAAGAGTACTAACTGAAGCAGCAATGAAGAGAAGCAATGATTCTCTGAGCGGCTTGAAAGAGAATGTTATTATTGGTACTTTGATCCCAGCTGGTACTGGATCAGAAGCATATCAATCTTATACACCATCTTTACCAGATGCTCCTGAGGTTTCAGAATTAGGGTTTATGACATCTACTACAGAGGAATCTGAGGAAGATGCTTTGCCAAATCCTGCGCAATGGTTAGCTATGTTAGGTGAGGAAAAAGAGGAAGAAAACGAGTAAAAACTTATAAAGAAAAGGTTGTTGTAAGTTTAAATTCGTCATATACTACTTTTTCGGTAAGCCAATAATACAAAAATTGATTGGATAATTTATGCCTACTATACAACAGTTGGTCAGAAAAGGAAGAAAGTCCAAAGTGTCAAAAGAAAAGACACCTGGACTTAAAGGTTCGCCTCAAAGAAGAGGTGTTTGTACTCGTGTATATACTGTGACGCCAAAAAAACCAAACTCTGCATTAAGAAAAGTATGTAGAGTAAGACTTTCAACCGGTACTGAGGTAACTGCATATATACCAGGAGAAGGACACAACTTACAGGAACATTCTATAGTACTAGTAAGAGGTGGAAGAGTTAAAGACCTTCCTGGCGTTAGATACAAAGTTATCAGAGGTGCATTAGACACATCCGGAGTTTCTGATAGAAAACAAGCTAGGTCAAGGTACGGTAGTAAAAAAGGTTAAGTTATGAGAAGAGGACCATCACTAAAACGAAAAGCTGAACCAGATCCCATTTACAACAGTGTTTTAGTATCTCAAATAATAAATCAAGTTCTTTTAGATGGTAAAAAAGATTTAGCTAGCGGTATAGTTTATGGCGCTTTGGAACTAGTTCAAAAACAAGCAGGATCCGATGCTATGGATGTCTTAAAAGATGCCTTTGAAAATGTTAAACCTCAAATAGAGACTAAATCAAGAAGAGTAGGCGGAACAAACTATCAAGTACCGATGGAAGTTCCAAATAGAAGGAGTACAACTCTTGCAATCCGATGGATTGTTGATTCATCAAGAAAAAGAGGTGAAAAGACCATGTCAGAGCGTCTTGGTAGAGAGATACTTGATGCTAGTAACAAAACTGGTGCCTCAGTTAAAAAAAGAGAAGACGTACACAAAATGGCTGAATCAAATAGAGCATTTGCTCATTACAGGTGGTAAAAAATGAGTAGAGAAGTTGAATTAAACAATTTAAGAAATATCGGAATCATGGCTCATATTGATGCTGGAAAAACAACATTGACCGAAAGAATTTTATATTACACAGGCAAAACTTACAAAATTGGAGAAGTTCATGATGGTGCTGCTGTTATGGATTGGATGGAGCAGGAGCAAGAAAGAGGGATAACTATTACCTCTGCTGCAACAACATGTTCTTGGAACAAGCACACAATCAATATTATTGATACTCCAGGACACGTTGATTTTACTGTAGAGGTTGAAAGATCATTAAGAGTACTTGATGGGGCTGTTGCAGTTTTTGATGGAGTTGCTGGTGTAGAGCCTCAGTCTGAAACAGTATGGAGACAAGCTGATAAATATAATGTACCAAGAATATGTTTTGTTAATAAATTAGACCGTACTGGTGCTGATTTTGATTTCGATGTTCAATCTATTGTTGAAAGACTAGAAGCAAAGCCTGCAGTACTTCATATTCCAATAGGTTCTGAAGCAGATTTTATAGGTGTGATCGATCTTGTCGAAATGAAAGCCCATACATGGTCAAAAGATGATGGATCAGAATGGGACATCTCTGATATTCCAGATGATAAATTGGAAGAAGCTCAGTTAAAAAGACAAGAGTTGCTTGATATAGTTGCCGAAGCCGATGATGATGTTTTAGAAAAATATTTTGCTGATGAGGAACTTTCAGTTGAAGATATTAAAAAAGCTATTAGAAAAGGTACGCTCGACGGATTATTTGTACCAGTATTAGCTGGTAGTGCATTTAAGAATAAAGGTGTACAGCTTTTATTAGATGCTGTAGTTGATTATCTTCCGTCACCTTTAGATATTGATGCTGTTACAGGATTTAAGCCTGGCGATGAAGAAAATGAACTCCTAAGAGAGCATAGTGACGAAGATCCATTCTCAGCCTTGGCGTTTAAAGTAGTTAGTGATCCACATGTTGGTAAATTGACTTACTTTAGAGTTTATTCAGGCACACTTAATAAAGGAGATAAAGTAACTAACACAACAACAGGTAAAGAAGAGAGACTTGGAAGAATTTTAAGAATGCACTCTAATTCAAGAGAAGATATAGATTTTATTTGCGCTGGAGATATTGTTGCTGGCGTAGGACTCAAAAATGCTAAGACGGGGGATACTTTATCAGCCTCATCAGACTTAATTCAATTAGAATCAATGACTTTTCCAGAACCTGTAATATCTGTAGCAATAGAGCCAAAATCTAAAGCAGACGAAGAAAAGCTTTCAGAAGGACTCCAAAAACTTGCTGAAGAAGATCCTACATTTAGAGTTCAGTCAGATGATGAAACAGGACAAACAATTATTTCTGGTATGGGAGAATTACATCTAGACATACTTGTAGATAGACTAAAACGAGAATTTAAGGTCGAAGCTAATATAGGTAAGCCTCAAGTTGCTTATAGAGAGGCACTTAAAAAGAAAACAGATGTTGAGGCAAAATACATCCGTCAAAGTGGTGGTAGGGGTCAGTATGGACACGTCATTATGGAATTTGAGCCAATTGAAGATGGTTACGAGTTTGTAGATTTAATTAAAAGCGGGAGGATTCCAAAAGAATATATTCCTTCTGTCAACGCTGGTGTTGAAGCTGCAATGGAAACAGGTGTGTTAGCTGGATATCCTTTAGTAAATGTAAAAGCAACTTTAAAGGACGGCACTTATCATGATGTAGACTCCTCTGAAATGGCTTTTAAAATTGCTGGCTCCATGGCATTAAAAGATGGAGCAAAAAAAGCAGGAGTTAAACTACTAGAACCTGTAATGAATGTAGAAGTAGTGACACCTGAAGATTTTATGGGAGATGTTGTCGGAGATCTTTCCTCAAGAAGAGGCAAGATAGCTGAAATGGAGCAAAGAGGATCTGCAAAGGTTGTCAATGCTAAAGTACCGTTATCAGAAATGTTTGGATACGCAACTGATTTGCGTTCCCGAACACAAGGCCGTGCAACATTTACGATGCAGTTTGATAGTTATGAAGACGTACCAGACAGCATAACTAAAGAAATAACTGCGAGTATTCGTGGAGTAGAGGTATTGACGGCCGCTATTACAAAAGTCTTATCCGATGCTAGCGGTGGTGAAGCTACTGCTTTTGAAGATATTGACAAAGCCCCTGAAGAGAGGGAAAGAGGAATCACTATCCAGATTGCTCACGTTGAGTATGAAACTGAAAACAGACATTATGCTCACGTAGACATGCCTGGTCACGCTGATTATGTTAAAAACATGATTACAGGTGCGGCACAGGTTGATGGAGCAATTTTGGTTGTATCTGCAGCAGATGGTCCGATGCCACAAACTAGAGAACACGTTCTACTAGCAAGACAAGTTGGTGTACCGGCTATTGCAGTATTCCTTAATAAAGTCGACCAAGTTGATGACGATGAGCTTTTAGATCTTGTAGAAATGGAAGTTAGAGAATTATTGAACGAGTATGACTTTCCTGGTGATGATGTTCCAGTAGTAAAAGGTTCAGCACTCGCTGCTCTTGAGGGTAAAGAAGATGGCATAAACGCTATTAAAGAATTAATGGATCAAGTTGACGCCTACATCGAAGAGCCAACAAGAATAGTTGACAAACCATTTTTGATGCCTGTTGAAGATGTATTCTCTATTACTGGTAGAGGTACTGTTGTAACAGGAAGAATTGAACAAGGTATTGTTAACGTTAACGAAGAAGTAGAAATTGTTGGAATTAGAGAAACAACTAAATCAGTATGTACTGGTGTTGAGATGTTTAGAAAACTTCTCGATGAAGGTAGAGCTGGTGACAACGTTGGACTTCTTTTAAGAGGCGTAGACAAAGATGATGTTGAGAGAGGCCAAGTTATTGCTAAACCTGGTTCAATCACACCACATACTAAATTTGAAGCTGAAGTTTATGTACTTACAAAAGAAGAGGGTGGTAGACACAACCCATTCTTTAAAGGTTATAGACCTCAGTTTTATTTCAGAACAACTGATGTAACTGGCGAAGTCAGTCTTTCAGAAGGTACTGAAATGGTCATGCCTGGTGACAACGTTGCTATCTCTGTTGAGCTTATATCCCCAATTGCTATGGAAGAGGGTGTAAAGTTCGCAATTAGAGAAGGCGGAAGAACAGTTGGAGCTGGACAAGTGACAAAGGTTATTGAGTAATAAAAACTAACCGGGAGTAGAATTCATACTCCCGGTTTTTTTTGAGGAAAAAATGGCAAAAGAACAGCAAATTAGAATAAAGCTAAAAGCATATGACAATTATGTCGTAGACGAGTCTGCACGTAAAATTGCTGAAACTGTCATAAAAACTCAGGCCAAGGTAAAAGGTCCAATTCCTCTACCTACAAAAATTCATAGATATTGTGTCATCAGATCACCTCATGTTGATAAAAAATCAAGAGAACACTTTGAAATGAGAATTCATAAACGTTTGATTGATATTGTAGAACCAACACCAAAAACTGTAGATTCATTAATGAGACTTGATTTACCTGCTGGTGTAGAGGTAGAAATTAAATTATGAAAACTTTAATTGCAAAAAAAATTGGAATGACTCAAATTTATGATGAAAATTCAAAATCCCTTGGGGTTACGGTCTTGGATGTGTCAGACTGTAGAGTTGTCCAAGTTAAAAATAATGAAAAAGACGGATATAGTGCAGTTCAACTAACTATTGGTAAAAAGAAAAATCTTTCAAAACCTCTTGAGAGTCACTACAAAAAATATGATGTTGAACCAGGAGAAGTTTTACATGAAGTTAAAGTTGATGAAGACTCTGAATTAAATCCAGGAGCAAAGATCAATGTTAAAGATTTTTTTGAGATAGGTCAGAAAGTAGACATTACTGGAATATCGAAAGGAAAAGGTTTTGCTGGTGTTATGAAAAGACATAACTTTTCTGGACAAAAAGCTAGTCACGGTGTGCATAAAGTTCATAGAGCTGGTGGTTCGATTGGAAATGCATCTTTTCCTGGACATGTTTTTAAAGGACAAAAAATGGCAGGGCGCATGGGAAATCAAAAAACCACTATTCAATCTGTGACAATCGTAGGTTTGAATGAAGAAAAAAATTATTTATTAGTTAATGGTTCTGTCCCTGGTAATAAAGGAAATATCGTTCAAGTACAAAGTGCAGTGAAGGTAAACTAATGACTGTAAAGCTGGACACCATAAATATATCTGATAATACAGTTTCAAAAAAACAATATGCGTTTAACAAGTTAGAAGACATAAATCTTGGATTGCTTCATCAAGTTGTAAAAGGCAGCAGAACTAATTTTAGAAATAATACTGCAAGTGTTAAAACACGTGCACAGGTATCTGGAACAGGTGCAAAACCTTGGGCACAAAAGGGAACAGGCAGGGCTAGACAAGGTTCTCTGAGATCTCCACAATTCGCAGGGGGTGGTGTTGCACATGGACCTGGTACAAGAGTTTATCAAGACAGAACTCCAAAAAAAATGAAAAAGAAAGCTCTGGATATGGCAATATCACAAAGAATTGAAGAGAGTTCGGTTTTTGTAATTAATGGATCAGATTTTTCTACACCATCTACCAAACAAGCAGTTGCTTCTCTAAATGAGTTAAATATAGAAAGAAATTTTACATTTATTTATAGTGATAACGATGAAAATTTATACAAATCCTTTAATAATATTCCAAAATCAAGACTGGTATCTGTAAAAAAACTAGCTGCTATCGACATCATTTCGACAGATGATACAATTTTTTCTGTCGATGCAATCTCAGAATTCTTAGGAGAAGAATAATGAAATATTTAGAAGATGTTTTAATCGCTCCAGTTATATCAGAAAAATCATATGATAGAATTTCTGATTCAAATTCTTACTCCTTTTTTGTTCACCCAAAAACAGACAAACCACAAATTAAAAAGGCAGTTGAAGAAATGTTTGGTGTAAAAGTTTTAAGAGTCAACACAATGTATCGAAAAGGAAAGAAAAAAAGATTTGGATATGTAATTGGCCAACAAAGTACAAGAAAAATAGCAATAGTTACTCTCGCAGAAGGCGATACTATTGAGGCTTTTGGAGTTTAAAAATGGGTTCAAAGAAAATTAGACCAGTTACTCCCGGAATGCGTAGTCAGGTTGCTACAGATTTTAAAGATATTACAAAAAAGAAACCTGAAAAATCACTTTTAGAGTCAAAAAAATCATCCGGTGGTCGAAATAACAAAGGAAGAATTACTTCAAGGCACAGAGGTGGAGGACACAAACAAAAATATAGAGTAATAGATTTCAAAAGAATTAAAGATGGCATCCCTGCACGAGTTGCTGGAATTGAATATGATCCAAATAGAAATGCAAGAATTGCCCTTCTGCACTATGTTGATGGAGAAAAGTCATACATTATTGCACCAGATGGTATATCCGTTGACTCCAGAGTAGAGTCAGGACCAAAAGCAGATATTAAAGATGGCAATTGTTTACCATTAAGAAATATACCCGCAGGTACTTTTGTACATGCCGTTGAATTAAGACCTGGTGGTGGAGCAAAGATGGCAAGATCAGCAGGATCATCTGTTCAGCTTATGAGTAAAGAGGGTGATTCAGCATTGCTTCGCTTACCATCTGGAGAAATGAGAACAGTTCCAATGGATTGCAGAGCAACTGTAGGGATTGTTGGAAATGCTGAAGCAGAACTTACAAAATTAGGTAAAGCAGGTAGAAGTAGATGGAAAGGGGTTAGGCCACAGACAAGAGGTGTTGCCATGAACCCTGTCGACCATCCTTTAGGTGGAGGAGAAGGAAAATCCTCTGGTGGTAGAGTGCCTGTTAGCCCATGGGGTAAACCAGAAAAGAAGACTAGGAAAAAGAAAAAGTACAGCAATAAATCAATTGTTAGAGGAAGATCACAAAAAGGTAGAAATTAACATGGCTAGAAGTTTAAGAAAAGGACCATTTGTAGATGAACATCTGCTTAAAAAAGTAGAAGATGCTCAAAATACTGGCAATAAATCTGTTATTAAAACTTGGAGCAGAAGATCAACAGTAGTTCCTGAAATGGTTGGACTTACTATTGCAGTTCATAATGGGAGACAGCATCTACCTGTATTTATAACTGAAGCGATGGTAGGTCACAAACTTGGAGAATTTTCACCAACAAGAACTTTCAAAGGACATCCGGGACAAAACTAATGGAAAACACAACAGTTAAAGCACAAGGAAAATATATAAGACAATCACCTTATAAAATGAGGTTAGTTCTTAATTTAATTAGGGGTCTTGATGTTCAAGAAGCTTTAAATGTTTTAACATTTACTAAAAGACGAGCAGCCGTTGAAATTAAACAAGTATTAGAAAGCGCTATATCTAATGCTGAAGCAAACTATAATCTAAATGCTTCTGATTTGTATATTTCAAAAGCTATTGCTGATGAAGGTCCTACATTGAAAAGATTTAGACCAAGAGCAAGAGGAAGAGCAGGAAGAATCAATAAGAGGACATCTCATTTATTGATTGAACTAGAAAGTGTGAGTGAATAATGGGTCAAAAAACTCATCCATATGCATTTAGAATTGGAATCGTTAACGATTGGAAGTCTCGTTGGTTTAATAGTAAAGACTACAAGGACTTAGTAAATCAAGATTATCAAATAAGAAAATTGCTTTCAAAAGAACTACCAAAAGCTGCAGTGTCAAGAATTGAGATTGAAAGAAGAGATAAGGGAGGAACCCTTACAGTTGACATTCATACTGCAAGACCAGGTGTCGTAATTGGTAGAAAAGGTGTTGAAGCTGATCGTCTTAGAAAAGGTATTGAGAAGCTTTCAAAACAACCTGTTAAATTAAACATTATTGAAATCAGAGAAGCTGAGCTAGACGCACAATTGTTAGCAAGAGGTATAGCAGATCAGTTAGAAAACAGAGTTGCATTTCGTAGAGCAATGAAAAGAGCTGTTTCCGCAGCGCTTAAAGCAGGTGCTGAAGGAGTCAGAGTTGAGTGTTCAGGTAGACTTGGTGGTGCTGAAATGGGGCGTAGAGAATGGTATAGAGAAGGAAGAGTACCATTACATACCCTAAGAGCCGATATAGATTTTGGAAGAGCAGCCGCGCATACTACAGTAGGAGCAATTGGGGTAAAAGTTTGGGTTTACAAAGGTGATGTTGTCGGCTCAAACAAGTTAAGACAAGAAAAAATTTCCGCTGAAGCCAATTTAGCTAGTGGTGGCCCAGCAGCTGGAAGAGTAAAATCAGTTAAATCAAGAGCTGAAGCTGCAGTGGGAGAGAAAAAAGAATCGAAGATTCTAGAAGCTGGCGGTGGTAAAAAATCTGGAGAAGATAAGACCTCAAATATAGTTGAAGCTGGAGGCGGTAAAAAAATTACAAAAGAAACTGCTCAAGCTGAATTTGAAGAAGAAAAATCTATCTTAGAAGAAGAGTAAATTATGTTGATGCCTAAAAAGACAAAATACAGAAAATCTCATAGAGGAAGAAGAAAAGGAAACTCTAAAGGTGGGAACACTGTAAATTTTGGTGACTATGGAATTCAAGCAGTTGAAACTTCCTATGTCACAGGAAGACAGATAGAAGCTGCAAGAATTACAATAACTAGAACCATGAAACGTGGTGGAAAAGTATGGATCAACATTTTTCCTCATAAACCTGTAACTCAAAAACCTGCTGAGGTAAGGATGGGCTCTGGTAAAGGAAACGTCGAATATTATGTAGCTGTAGTAAAACCTGGTCGCATAATTTTTGAGATTTCTGGTGTTCCAGAAGATGTTGCAAGAGAAGCTATGAGAAAAGCTGGTCATAAATTACCAATGAAAACTAAATTTGTAAAAAGGGATAACTTATGAGCGTGAATGATTTAAGAGAGCTTTCTGTCACTGAATTGAAAAATAAGATAGTTGATCTCAAAAAAGAACTTATGGATTCAAGGTTTGCTTTAGCTACAAGCCAATTAGAAGACACCTCTGTATTTAAAAAAATTAGAAAAGAGATCGCTCAAGCAAATACTGTTTTGACTGAAAAGCTTAGTGTTGAAAATGTTGAGGAAGGTGAGTAATGGTAGAAGAATCAAGATCTTTTAGAAAAACTAGAACCGGAATTGTCACTTCTGATTCAAGAGAAAAAACAGTTACTGTTTCAATTGAAATTCAATTCCCACATCCAAAATATAAAAAAATTGTAAAGAAGACTAGAAAATTACATGCACATGATGAAAATTTCGACGCAAAAATTGGTGATACAGTAAAAATTATGGAAACTAAGCCATATTCAAAAACAAAGCGTTGGAGAATTACTGAAATTGTAGAAAGAGCAAGATGATACAGAAAGAGTCAAGACTAAAAGTTGCTGATAATTCAGGTGCAAAAGAAGTACTTTGTATAAAGGTTAAAGGTAGTTCCAGAATTAGATATGCAGGCTTAGGTGATGTTTTTGTAGCCACTGTAAAAGACGCTATTCCTGGAGGTCAAATTAAAAAAGGAGATATTGTCAACGCGGTAGTTGTCCGAACAAAAAAAGAAACTAGAAGAAAAGATGGTACATATATTAGATTTGACGAAAACGCCTGTGTCATTATTAACGAGCAAGATCAACCTAGGGGTACAAGAATTTTTGGTCCAGTTGGTCGTGAACTTAGAGAAAAAAGATTTATGAGAATAGTTTCATTAGCGCCGGAGGTTTTGTAATGAAAATTCAAAAAGGAGACTTAGTTAAAGTCATATCTGGTAAAGATTCAGGAAAACAAGGAAAAGTCTTGCAAGCATTTCCAAAAAAAGGGACTGTTCTTGTTGAGGGTGTGAATATTACAAAGAAACATCAAAAACCACAAGGTCAAACAATGCAGGGCGGTGTAATCGACAAGAGTATGCCAATAGATGTCTCCAACGTTGCTTTAGTTGTCAAGAAAAAGTCAGGCAGAGTGAGTTATAAATTTGATAAAAATGGTAAGAAGTATCGAGTGCTAGCACAAACAGGTGATGAAGTATGATACCAAGATTAAAAGAGCAGTTTAATACTGAATTGAGAACTTCAGTTATGGAGCAACTTAGTCTTAATAATGTAAATGAGATACCAACACTTGATAAAATTATTATCAACATTGGTGATGGTAAAGCTGCTACAGATGGAAGAGCACTTGAGTCTATGATTGATGAGTTAACAGCTATATCAGGACAAAAACCAGTAATTAGGCGTGCAAAAAAATCAATTGCGGGATTTAAAATACGAGAAGGCATGCCAATTGGTGTAGCAGTAACTCTTCGTGGTGATCGTATGTGGGAATTTTATGACAGATTTGTTCAAGTAGTTGTTCCAAGAATCAGAGACTTTAGAGGTTTTAATAAAAAATCATTTGATGGAAATGGGAATTATACACTCGGACTTAACGAGCAATTAGTTTTTCCAGAAGTTGAATACGATAAAGTTCGTGATATAAGAGGTATGAATATTACTATTTGTACTTCTGCTAACGATAACAACCAAGGTTATGTATTATTACAATCGCTAGGATTTCCATTTAGGGAGAATTAATTATGGCAAAAACAAGCAAGATAGTTAAAAACAATCAAAGAAAAAGAACGATAGGTGTTTACTCCGATAGACGTCAAGAGCTTCTTAAAATTATTAAGGACCCCAATACTTCTTATGATGAAAAAAGAGAAGCCCAAAAAAAGATTGCTAAGATGCCAAGAGATGCTTCTCCAACAAGGCATAGAAATAGGTGTGAAGTTACAGGAAGGCCTCGAGGTAATCTGAGAAAGTTTGGTATGTCCAGAAATACGTTTAGAGATTTAGCCCTTAAAGGAGAACTACCCGGAATAAAGAAAGCGTCTTGGTAAAATGAATTCAGATCCAATTTCAGATTTTTTAACTCGAATCAGAAATGCTTCATTGGTCAACAAACCATCAGTTACAGTTCCTCATTCAAAATTCAAGTTGGAACTGTCTAAACTTTTAAAAAATGAGGGCTATATAAGTGATGTAAAAGTAATAGAAGAGTCCTCAAAAAAAGAAATTCAAATTGATTTAAAATACTCAGAAGAAGGTGCACCTGTGCTTGCTGGTTTGAACAGATTAAGTAAGCCTGGTAGAAGACTATATGTTGGATCCGAATCACTTCCAAGAAATAACGGTGGTTTAGGTACAGTAATTATCTCAACATCTCGAGGGTTGCTTCCTGATTCTGAAGCCAGAAAACGAAAACTCGGTGGAGAGCTTATTTGTGAGGTTTGGTCATGAGCAGAATAGGAAATAAGCCAGTTTTAATCCCTGAAAAAATAGAAATGAATTTAAATGGCAATTCAATTATTGTTAAAGGTCCTAAAGGAGAATTAACTACTGAAATTGTTGATGAGAGAATTAAATTTGAAATTAAAGAAAATGAATTATTATTCTCAAGAACTTCCGAAGCTCCAGAGGTTAGAAGCTTACATGGTTTGTACAGATCTTTAGTTGCTAACAATATTGAAGGAGTATTAGAAGGATATAGTAAAACACTTTTACTTCAAGGTGTTGGACACAGAGCCACTCTAAAGGGCAATGATATTGAAATTTTATGCGGCTTCTCTCATCCTGTACTGTTTAATCAAGTTGAGGGAATAAAATATGAAGTGCCTGATCAAAACACAATAATAGTTTCCGGAATTGACAAAGCGTTAGTAGGTCAAGTTGCTGCAAATATACGAGCAATTAAACCACCTGAACCATATAAAGGCAAAGGTATAAGATACAAAGATGAATATGTTAGAAGAAAAGCAGGTAAGGCTGCTGTAACAGCTGGAGCTTAATAACTATGAAAGTTAAAGATAAAAGAATACACAGAAAAATTAGAATAAGAAAAAAAATATCTGGCACATCCAAAGTACCTAGGCTTGCTGTTTTTAAAAGCAACAATAATATATATGTTCAAGCAATAGATGATCTTAATCAAGTAACTATTGCTTCCGCTAGCACATTGTCTAAAGAGGTAAAAACTAAAACACTATCCGTAGAGTCAGCAAAAGAAGTTGGTGAAGTGATGGGTGAAAAGTTAGCAGGATTAAAAATTAAATCCGCTGTTTTTGACAGAGGCGGCTATGTTTACCACGGAAGAATTAAATCTTTAGCTGATGGAATTAGAGAAAAAGGAATCAAATTTTAATGTCTGAATTAGAACTGCAAGAAAGTGTTATACATATTAACAGAGTTGCCAAGGTTGTTAAAGGTGGTAGAAATTTCGCATTTACAGCTCTAGTTGCTGTAGGTGATGGAAATGGAAATGCTGGGATTGGATATGGTAAAGGCTCTGAAGTCCCATTAGCTATTCAAAAAGCCATCGAAGATGCAAAAAAGAATATCTCAGAAATACCTATGGCAGGTTCAACAATAGTACACTCAATCGTTGGAAAACACGGCTCTTCAAGGGTTCTTTTAAAACCTGCTGCACCAGGTACAGGAGTTATTGCCGGAGGTGCTGCTCGTCAAGTTCTTGAAGTTGCTGGAGTAAAAGACATATTAGCAAAATCGCTCGGATCTCCAACTCATTTAAATGTGGCCAAAGCAACAATCAATGGCCTTCTCAATCAAAGAACGCCTGACAGTGTTGCTAGTTTACGGGGTAAGAAGTCTTCTGAGGTAGCTCCTCCAGGTTTAGTTGAGGCCTATGAGAAAACAAAAGCTGAAAAAAAAGTAAAGGTTCCTGATGAAAGTTAAAATAACCTTAAAGAGAAGCTTGATAGGCGAGAAACCCAAAGCAAGAGAAACTGCCAGAAGTTTAGGATTAAAAAAGATAAATTCTTTTACTGAAAGAGAAGTGAACCCTATGATTCAAGGTATGCTTAACAAAATTGAACACCTTGTTGAAATTGAGGAAATTTAATGAAAAAGTTACGTTTTCATCATTTAAAACCAACACCTGGATCTACAAAACAGAAATTAAGAAAAGGTCGAGGTGAAGCTGGAAAGCGAGGAAAGACCGCAGGTAGAGGAACTAAAGGTACAGGTGCTAGGAAAACCGTTCCTGCATATTTTGAAGGAGGTCAAATTCCTTTATATAGGAGGATTCCTAAATTAAGAGGTTTAAACAATCCACCTAAAATGTCTTATGTTGTTGTAAATGTAAGTGATCTCGAAGAAAAAGCTGCTGAAGGTGAAGTTAATCCTGATGTTCTTAGGGAACTTGGCTTAACTAGAAAAAAAGGTCTTGTTAAAGTTTTAGGTGATGGTGAAGTTACAAAAAAAATTGACCTTAAGATTCACGCGATTAGTGAAGTAGCTAAAAGTAAAATTGAAAGTGCTGGCGGGTCTGTCGAGATAATTAATGAGTAATTATGCAACTCTCAATATTTAGATATATATTTAAAATTCCAGACCTTAGAAAAAGAATATTTTTTACTCTTTTTATGTTTGCTGTTTACAGGCTCGGTGCAGCAGTGCCAGTACCAGGAGTAGATTTAGAGGCTGTTCAACGTCTAACTGACTCAGGATCACAAGCTGGAATTTATGGTTTATTAAATTTATTTTCCGGAGGTGCTTTAGAGACTTTTTCTGTTTTTGCTTTAGGAATTATGCCATACATTACAGCTAGTATCATTCTTCAGCTATTAACAGTTGTGATACCAAGATTACAAAAACTACAAGAAGAAGGAGAGTCTGGTAGAAAAGTAATCACTCAATGGACAAGGTACATAACAGTAGTTTTAGCTCTATTGCAATCAACTGCCTTAACTTATTTATTTTCTAGAGGTAGTCTCACAGGTGGTATTTCACTTATTCCAAATTACACACCATCTAGAGTTGGATTGATAGTTTTAACAATGACTGCAGGTACTGCCTTTATTATGTGGATTGGTGAGTTGATTTCACAAAGAGGTGTTGGAAATGGAATGTCATTAATTATTTTTGCTAGCATTGTAAGCCAGCTTCCTGCACAATTTGGAGGTGCATATCAGGTAACTGCTGGACAAGGAAGAATTGGACAATTTACATTTTTAATGCTCATGTTCTTTTTAATGATTGTTGGAATAATCTATGTTGAGCAAGGTCAAAGAAGAATCCCTATACAATTTGCAAAAAGAGTAAGAGGCAGAAAAGTTATGGGTGGTCAAAGCACATATATCCCTCTTAAGGTCAACAGTGCTGGAGTTATCCCAGTTATTTTTGCGACAAGTATTTTGTTTTTTCCTGCATTAGTAGCTACTTCATTACCACAAGATAATTCTGTTACTGCAGCAATTAGAAATTGGATAGACGTTAACTTGGCAAATTCCCAGGGTACAACATGGTTTTATATTTTCTTTTTAGGGATATTGATAATATTTTTTACTTATTTTTATACAACTATACAATTTGATCCAGTACGTCAATCAGACATGATCCGAAGGCAAGGTGGCTTCGTTCCAGGAGTAAGGCCGGGTATATCAACAACAAATTATTTGTCACATATAATAAACAGAATTACCTTACCAGGCTCTATATTTTTAGCATCCGTCGCAGTATTGCCATCGATAGCTTCTGCGATTTGGGATATACCTTTAGGTTTTAGCGGAATTTCAATCTTAATAACTGTCGGTGTTGCTCTTGAAACTATGAAGCAAATTGAAAGTCAGTTAAGCATGAGAAATTATGAAGGATTCATTGATTGAGTGAATTAAATATATTTCTTGGACCGCCAGGTGCAGGAAAAGGAACTCAAGCTCTGAAAATTGCGTCTGAATTTGACCTAGCCCATATCTCAACGGGTGATATGTTGAGAGAACATGTAAGCAGTGGAACTGAACTAGGTAAAATAGCTAAAAGTCTTCTTGATGAAGGAAATTTAGTCCCTGACAAATTAGTTATAGAAATGCTTCTAGAGAGACTGAATAATGAAGACTGTAAGAATGGTGCAATCCTTGATGGCTTCCCCAGAACCTTACCCCAAGCTAAAAGCTTAGAGAGTTTAGATAAAGAATTTCCTGTTGCGAAAGTTTTTGTATTTGAAGTAAACGAAGATGAATTAATAAAAAGAATTTTACTAAGAGGGGAAATGACTGGCAGATCCGATGATACTGAAGATTCAATTAAGGTCAGGTTTGAAGTTTACAAAAAAGATACGCAGCCTTTAGTTGATTTTTATAATGAAAAAAACTTGGTAAATGTTATAGATGCTGTTGGGGAAGTAGAGGATATTTACAACTCAATTTCTAGACACTTTAAATAATGATTACATATAAAACACCAGAAGATTTTAAAAAGATGGAAGCTGCAGGAAAAGTTGTATCAAATATACACTATGAAATTTATGATAAAACAAAAGCAGGCATGACACTTATTGATTTAGACGATATTGCCAAAAATATAATTGAGAAGTCAAATGTAAAAGCTAGTTTTTTAGGATATCACGATTATCCAGCTCATATATGTGCTTCACCAAATGATGTAATTGTTCATGGAATACCCAATGATTATATTGTAAATGAAGGAGATATAATTTCTATTGATGTTGGCGTTATTTTTGAAGGATATCATGCTGATGCAGCTTTTAGTTTTGGTGTTGGTGAAATTACAGAAGAAGAAAAAAATCTATTATCAAAAACTAAACATGCACTTCATGAAGGTATAAAACTTGTAAAGGATGGTCAAAAACTCGGAACTATTGGTCATAAGATTGACAAAATAGCTAAGAAAAACAATTTTGGCAATGTTAGGAACTATGTTGGTCATGGAATAGGTCAAGAAATGCACGAAGAACCCCAAGTACCCCATTATGGTAAGAAGAATCAAGGTTTTGAATTAAAAACAGGTATGGCAATATGTATTGAGCCAATGTTTAATCTTGGTACAGAAGAGAATTTTATTGATGAAGATGGCTGGACAATTAGAACATTAGATGGAAAAAAGTCTGCACATTGGGAACATACTATAGGAATTACCGAGGAAGGAACACGTGTTTTTACTGAAAACTTATTTTAATTTTGTGTTTGTAATAGTTTCAAATCGCACTAATCTAGTAAATCGGTCACATAATCAAGGCTAATTTTGGTAGAAAAAGAAAAAGAAAAATGAGAATGAGGTACATTAGAATCCTTCCGGGTGATGTTGTTGAAATGGAAGTTTCACCATATGATCCAACAAGAGGTAGGATTATTTGGAGACATAAATGAAAGTTAAAGCAAGTATTAAAAAGCGTGGTCCAAATGACCAAATTGTAAGAAGAAAAGGAAAGCTTTACGTAATTAATAAAAGAAATCCTAGACACAAACAAAGGCAAGGTTAATTTATAATGGCACGTATTTCAGGTATTGATATCCCAAGGGATAAGAGAGTTATAGCGTCTTTGAGATACATCCATGGAATCGGAGCCAAAAGAGCTGAAGATATTTGTGTTGATTTAAAAATTGACCCCAGCACAAGAGTAAGTAATTTAACAAACGATGAAGTTGCTCAAATTAGAAAATACATCGAAGCTAATTTTAGAGTTGAAGGAGATCTTAGACGAGATGTGTCCCAAAATATTCGTAGAAAAACAGAAATTGGAACATATCAAGGATTAAGGCACAGAATGGGATTACCAGTCAGAGGACAGAGAACTCACACTAATGCTAGAACACGAAAAGGCCCAAGATTTGCAATTGCCGGAAAAAAGAAAGCGACTAAATAATAATGGCAGATCAAAAAACTAAAAAGAAGAACAAGAAAAATGTTCCTTCAGGAGTAGCTCATATTAAAGCTAGTTTCAACAACACAATAATTAATATTTCTGACCCAGCCGGACAAACAATAGTTTGGACATCCGGTGGTTCAGTAGGATTTAAAGGTTCAAGAAAATCTACACCCTATGCTGCTCAAGTCGCTGCAGAAGAGGCAGTTCGAAGAGCTACAGAGCACGGTGTGCATAAGCTAGACATTATCATTAGCGGAACTGGTGCTGGTAGAGAAACAGCTGTTAGAACTCTACAAAATATGGGAATGGATGTAGGGACTATTAAAGATATAACACCAACACCTCACAATGGGTGCAGACCCAAGAAAAGAAGAAGGGGATAATGGCTAGATATACAGGACCTCGAGTTAGAGTATCAAGAAGAATAGGCTTTAATGTATTTGAAAACAGGAAGGGCGACAAAGCACTTCAAGATAGACCATATCCTCCTGGAGAAAATGGAAGAAAGCGTGCAAGAGAAACTGATTACGGCACCCAATTAAAAGAAAAGCAAAAAGTTAGATATATGTATGGTGTCCTAGAAAAGCAATTTAGAAATTACTATAAAGAAGCTTCAAGAATGAATGGCATAACTGGTGAGAACCTTTTAATTTTACTTGAATCAAGACTTGATAATGTAATTTATAGAGCTGGTTTTGCATCAACTAGACCTCAAGCAAGACAGCTTGTATCGCACAGACATTTCAAATTAAATGGAAAATTCGTAGACGTTCCATCGCATCAAGTTAAAGCTGGAGATGTAATTGAGATAAAAGACTCAAGCCAAGATTTAATTGTTATTCAACACACCATTGATACTGGTCAAGACTACGTTATACCTTCTTGGTTGGATGTCGATAGTAAAAAGAAAATTGTAAAGATTGCTGCATCTCCCACAAGGAATGATGCAAGTTCACAAATTGAAGAACAATTAATAGTAGAGCTTTATTCAAAATAAAATTTGAGAGGAGAAAATAATATGTTGATGCTACAAAGACCTGAAATTACTCAAGAAGACCTTGGTAATAACAGAACAAAATTTGTTATCGAACCGCTTGAGCCAGGTTTTGGATTAACACTTGGTAACACAATGAGGAGAGCACTTTTATCAAGAGTTCCTGGAGTTGCTGTAACTGGAATAAAAATTGACGGTGTGAATCATGAATTTACATCTATACCCGGTGTAGTAGAAGATGTTTTAGATCTTCTTTTAAATTTAAAACGATTAGTCTTGAAAGTCGAAGATCAAGAAAATCACACATTAACAGTCAAAGCTAAGGGTCCTGGTGATGTCCTAGCTGCACAAATTCAATGTCCAGCAGGAGTTGAAGTTGTCAATACTGACTTAAAAGTTTGTACGCTTTCAGATGGAGCCACATTAGACATGGAAGTATCAATCGCTCATGGTGTCGGATATCGACTTGCAGATAAAAATAAGACTAGTGACTCTAGCTTTATTCCTATCGACTCGATTTTTTCTCCAATTGTAAGCGTAAGTTACGGAGTTTCCCCTACTCAAGTTGGACAAGTTACTGACTATGATAAATTAACTTTAGATGTTGAAACTGATGGTTCAATTGAGCCTAGTGAAGCAATATCTTCAGTTGGCAAAACTTTGGGTGAATTATGGAAGCTTTTTGCTGATATAGATGAAGGTGTTGGACTCGAGCTTGGTGAGCTTACAATTTCTGAAGGCAGTTCCCCAGATCTCTCATTATCTGTTGATGCTTTAGATTTATCTGAAAGACCAAGAAATTGCCTTGGAAGAGAAAATATCACTACTGTAGGACAAATTCTTGAATATACAGAAGATGATTTGTTGAACTTAACTAACTTTGGTCAAAAAAGCTTAGATGAGCTTGTAGCAAAGCTAGATGAATTAGGTTTAAGTTTACCAACAAGTTCCGACCTAGACTCTGGAGATATGGCTGATGCCTAAACCAACTAAAGGTAAAAGACTTGGGGGCTCATCTTCCCATGAAGATCAAATTATAAGTAATTTGATAAGTGCTTTGATTCAACATGAAAAAATTGAGACAACAGTTACTAAAGCAAAGACAGTAAAGCCTTACGCTGAAAAAGTAATTACCAAAGCCAAAAAAGGATCTTTACATGACAGGAGACAAGTTTTGAAAATGATTCAAGACAAATCTGTAGTAGCAAAACTATTTGAAGAAATTGGTCCCAAGTATGAAGACCGTGATGGTGGTTATACAAGAATTACAAGAACAAGACATAGACAGGGTGATGGAACAGAATTAGCTATTTTAGAGCTAGTTTAAAGAGTGAACTCACTTAAAAATATTTGGTCACAATTTAAAAAATTTATAAGATTCGATCAGTCAACTTTCATTGAAATCAGTAATGACAGGTATGAATCTGGCAATGCCCTAATAGTAGTATTGCTGAGCTTGCTGTCTATTTACATACCTTTGGTCATTAATGCTTCAGTAGTCAATATTGCAGATATAATTTTTTATGGAGTTGTTGATGGAATTTTTGCATGGCTTTTTGCAAATCTTGCAATTTGGTTTTTATTGTCAAGAGCATTTAATCAACAAATCGAAATCCCTTCTCTTTTAGTTTTTACAGGCTACACGCATGGTCTTGTAGGATTCATTGGTGTAGTTGTTTTAATAAATTCTTTGATCACTATTCCAGCCATTTTTTTGCAAATTACAACTATATCAATATTTGCTTGGATGTATTTTGTATTATCAAAATCTCTACGTTCAGCTTTTTTATTTGAGGATAGGGTGGCAAGTATAACAACAGTAACTTTTTTACTTGTCTTAACGCTATTTTCAGACCCTATCCGTATTTTTGTTTAAATGCAAAATTACAAAGTAAGTATTGCATATGATGGATCAAGTTTTTACGGATTTCAAAAACAAAGAAGTAGACCAACTGTACAAGGCAAAATTGAAGAAGTTCTTGATTTACTGATTAAAGATTACGAATTAAATTATTCTGGTAGAACTGATGCTGGAGTACATGCAAAAGAACAAGTATTAAATATTCTTACGGATATTAAAATTACTGAAAAATTAATCTCTTCAATTGATAAATTACTTGGAAACTCTATTTCAGTAAATTCATTTAATCAAATTAGTAATGATTTTCATGCTAGGTACAGTGCAAAAGAACGAACTTATGTTTACTCTACAATGGATAATCAAAAAAAATTACCATATTTACTTAATAGTACTCACCAACATAATTCATCACTCGATTTGGAAAAGTTGAATGAAATATCTCAATTATTTTTGGGAAAGAATGACTTTTCATCATTTGCTAAAGTTGAAAAAAATAAAAATCCTGAAAGAGAAATTTTTAAAAGTGTATGGAAAAAAAACTCTAATATTTTTACATATACAATTACTGGAAATTCATTCCTTAGAAATATGGTGAGAAATTTAGTCGGCGTACAACTGGCTTTTAATGATAATAAATTAACATTAAAAGAAATAAAATCACAATTAGATAAACCTGATGGAAATCGTTTAAATTATATAGCTCCTGCTAACGGTTTAACTCTTTGGAAAGTTAAATACTAGTTTTCATAAATATATATGCACTTTATACTAGTATTTCGTTACAATTCTAAAGATTGATAAATGAATACAAAAACAACATTTGAAGGAATAGAATCCTCAGAACGCAACTGGCACTTAGTTGATGCAAGTGGTCTACCTATTGGAAGACTAGCCAGTGAAATTGCACAGATTTTGAGAGGAAAACATAAACCTCAATACGCACCTCATTTAGATGTAGGAGATCACGTGGTTGTAATAAACGCTTCAAAAATATCTATTACTTCAAAAAAGTCTGAACAAAAAATGTACCATTCACATTCTGGGTTTCCTGGAGGTATAAAATCTGAAAGTTTTAATTCTCTAAGGCAGAGAAAGCCAGAAAAAATAATTGAACGCGCTGTATGGGGTATGTTGCCAAAAAATAGATTAGGAAGATCTATATTAAAAAAACTTCACATATACGCAGATTCAAACCACCCTCATCAAAGTCAAGATCCAAAAGAGCTAAGTTTTAACATAAAGAAAGTAGAAGAAAATGGCTAACTCATTTTATGGAACTGGAAGAAGAAAAACCTCTGTAGCAAGAGTTACTTTAACTGAAGGTACAGGAAAATTTACATTCAACGGAAAAGATGTAGAACAATATTTTCCAAGTCCATCTATGAAAATGACAATTGAGAAACCTTTTAAAGTTGTAAACATGGATTCAAAATATGATGTTGTTGCCAATGTAAGTGGTAGTGGATTATCAGCTCAGGCAGACGCAGTTTCACTTGGAATATCACGTGCATTATTAGAAGTTGATCCTGACTTAAGACCTAAATTAAAAAAAGCCGGGTTGCTTACTCGAGACGCGAGAAAAGTTGAGCGTAAAAAATATGGTCTCAAGAAAGCAAGAAGAGCCGAGCAATTTACTAAGAGATAGTCAAAAAATTGAAGCAATATTTCGGTACTGATGGAATCCGAGGTATTCCAAACGAAACTCTAAATAAAGATTTAGTTTCAAAAATATTTTCTTCTGTAGAGTTACTTTTATCACCAAAATCCGTGGCAGTAATTTTAGATACAAGAAGTTCATCGTTAGAACTTCTAGATTGGATATGTGCTGGCTTAAGTGAAAATGTCGAGGTTATTAATTATGGAGTGCTTCCTTCTGGTTCAATGCCTGTTCTTTTAAAAGAATTCAATCATGATCTTGGTGTAATTATTTCAGCATCTCATAACCCAAGTGAATATAACGGTATTAAATTAATTGATCATAAAGGTTCAAAACTATCTGACAATCTTGAGATAGATATAGAAAAAGCTCTGTCTGATATTAATTTACCTAAAGAGTTTACAACTTCCAAAGAATCTCAAAATGGATATCAAGCCTACCTTGAGTTTTTAAATAATTTAATTAATTTTGATCTAGCTAAATTTAATGTATTGTTTGATACAGCTAATGGGTCTTCATATAAAATAATTGAAGATTTGTTTAAGTCAAAAAAAGCCAAATTTAGAATAATTTCAAATAATCCAGATGGAGAAAATATAAATTTAAATTGTGGAGCAACTCACCTTGATAACTTAAAACAAAATAGTGGAAAAAACGAAATTGGTGCAGCGTTTGATGGTGATGCAGATCGACTCATTTTGCTAGATGAGGAAGGAAATATTTGTAATGGTGATGTGATTATATTATTAATTGCAAAGTATCTTGAGGCAATTAATCAGTTAAACAATAAAGTGGTCGTATCAACAGTTATGGCAAATTACGGCTTTAAAAATTCAATGGATAAAAACAATTTTAAGAATATTGAAACTAAAGTAGGCGACAAATATGTTGCAGAAGCGATGGATGAAAACAATGCCTCAATAGGTGGGGAGCAATCTGGTCATATAATTATTTCTGAAGCATTACCAGTAGGTGATGGCCTTGTAACTTTCATATACTGCTTAAAAGCACTTGCATTTTTTGACACTACATTATCAAAATTTAAATCTGAAAATATTGAGGAATATCCGCAAAAATTAGTCAATCTTGAATTGAGTACTATGCCTGAGGAAAACCAAATTAAAGAATTGAATAACATAGCAAAAAAATTGTCTGATAAATACGATTTAGATGGAAGGTACTTGATTAGAAATTCAGGAACTGAGCCATTACTTAGAGTGCTAATTGAAGCTAAAGATAGTAATTCTGTAAATGAATTTAGTGATGAATTAATAAACAATATTAAAAACTATCTTTTTACTTAATTTTTTTACTTATAATATAAACAACGAGCAAATTAGCGCCAGGCCTTGAAAAAGGTGACGAGGTAGTATGTTATCGAAAAATTCGGCGGATGCATACTCGGCTCTACGGTCGTAATAAATTGTTTAAAAACAGCAAGAAATTGTTGAACAGAGTCAATTTAACGTAGTCTTAATTTCAACTTGCTCGTTGGAATGGAGAAAGTATGTGTGGAATAATCGGGTATTCAGGCCCAAAAGAACCCTTACCAATTCTAATTAGTGGATTATCAAGATTAGAGTACCGCGGATATGATTCTGCGGGAGTGGCTTTAATTGATGGAGATAACCTATCAATAGAAAAAAAAGAAGGAAAACTCAGTGTGCTTAAGGAGCATTTAGAAGGAACTTCAATAAAAGGAAACATTGGAATTGGTCATACAAGATGGGCAACACATGGAGTTCCGAGCGATGTTAATGCTCATCCTCATGCGGATAATGCTAATGAATTCGCCATCATTCACAATGGAATTATTGAGAACTACGCTGAGTTAAAAGATGATTTAATTCAAGACGATTATAGCTTTATTTCGGAAACCGACACAGAGGTTGTTGCTGTTGAGTTGAGTAGAAAATGGAATGGTGAGTTGTTAGATACTGTTTTAGATGTAGCTAAATCACTTGAAGGTACCTATGCTCTTGTTGTAACTTCAACAAAACAGCCAGGCACAATTGTAGCTGGAAGAATGATGAGTCCATTAGTTCTAGGTGTTGGTGAGGGGGAGGTCTTTTTAGCATCTGACTCTGCAGCAATTTTAGAATATACAAACAAAATGATATTCCTAGAGAATGGTGACTTTGTAGAAATTAATGATGGAAATTTTACTTTGTACGATATAGAAAAAAATGTAATAACAAGAGATATTCAAGTTATAGACTGGGAGGTCTCTGAAGCAGAAAAAGCTGGTCATGACCATTTCATGTATAAAGAAATACTTGAACAAGCAGAAGTAATTGAGAGAACAATTGCAGGAAGAATTGAAAAAAACTCAACAGAAATACCAATACATTTAGATAAAGCAAAAAAGTTTGAAAAGATATGGATTGTTGCTTGCGGTACTGCTTATCATGCTGGTTTATTTGGTAAAGATTTATTTGAAAAAGTTCTTGGAGTTCCTGTAAGTGTTGAACTTGCTTCTGAGTTTAGATATCGAGAGCCAATCATAGGCAAAAATGATCTTGCTATTGTTATATCTCAGTCTGGTGAAACTATGGATACAATCGCAGCAACAGAATTACTAAAAGAAAATGGATCTCACGTATTAGCTTTAGTAAATGTTGTTGGGAGCTCACTTGCAAGAATGGCAGATAGTGTATTTTATCTTCACGTTGGTCCAGAAATTGGTGTGGCATCAACAAAAGCATACTTGGGAATGTTAGTTGGACAACTTTTGCTAGCAAAACATTGGGATTCAAATAATAAATTAGATACTTCACTTGAAGAGATTAAGGCGCTTCCTTCTTTAATCGAAGAAGCATTAAAGTGTGAAGATCAAGTAAAAGAGATATCAAAACTAATTTATAAGAAGAAAGATATTTATTTTATAGGTAGAGGCTTAGATTATGCTTTGGCTGCTGAAGGGGCATTAAAATTGAAAGAGATATCTTATCTTCATGCTGAAGCTCTTGCAGCAGGAGAACTTAAGCATGGAACACTTGCACTTATTGAAGAAGGAACTCCTGTGATAGTCACTGCTAGTCAAAGACATTTATTAGATAAAACAACTAGCAATGTACAAGAGGTAATTGCTAGAGGAGCGTATGTTATAGCAGTTGGAGATGTTTCATCTAAGAAATTAAAAGACATATCAAATAATTACATTGCACTTCCTGAAACAAGTGAAATGCTGTCGACTATTATATCGATTATCCCTCTACAGTTTATTGCTTATCATGTAGCTAATTTAAATGGCGAGTCAATTGACCAGCCAAGAAATTTAGCTAAATCTGTAACTGTTGAATAAATAAAGGAGCTTGCTTGTCATGGATAAAAAAATTAAAAATACCGGAAGCATGATTGGTGTTGGTACAGCTATAGGAGCAGCAGTTTTTGCTGCTACAAACGAACCTACCTGGTTAGCTGTAGGTGTTGCATTAGGAGCAGCACTCAGTTGGAGAAAACCACAAAATAAAAATGAATAATGAATCAACGAATTCTAATAATGCTGGAAATTTGATTGGTATTTGCATAGCAATGGGAGTTGCAGTTTTTGGATGGCTTTTTGTAAATTTATCTCCTTGGATAGCAGCAGGTTTTGCAATTAGTGCAGTGCTTACATACAAAATACCAAAAGGATTTAGATCTTAAAAAATTAACTTTTATAATTTGCAATTCTATTAGACATTAGAATGAAACAGATGGACAGAGGATACATTTTCGTAAATAAATCTCACTTAGTCAGCAATTTGAATTACTTAAGTGACCTTACAAAAAAAGAGTTGTGTCTGGTTGTGAAAGCAAATGCCTATGGACATGGTATTCAATGGACTGTAAAAACAGCTGAGGAGGCTGGAATTAGTTGGTTTGCTGTAGCATCTGTAAATGAAGCAATTCAAGTTAGGAATATTTCAAAAGGTGCCAGGATACTTTTATTAGCCGAACCTTCAAAATCTCAAATAAAAAATGTTTTAAAAAACGAAATAGATTTGACCGTTTACAATGAAGAATTTATTGATGAATTAATTAATGTCGAAGGAAACCTCAATGTGCACTTAAAAGTTGACACTGGCATGCATCGCATAGGTTGTGAACCAGAAAATTTTGATAAATTAATGGAAAAAATTCAAACATCATCATTAAATTTAGTTGGAATTTGCACACATTTTCCAACTGCTGATACTGATGAACAATACACACAAAGTGCTTTAAATTTGTTTAAAGCATTAATTAGTGGACACGATACTGATGGCTTATTACTACATGTAGACAATTCAGCCTCTAGTTTTTACAATTCTGATGATTCATTCAACATGACAAGAATTGGTTTAGCAGCATATGGTACACAAATTTCAATAAAAAATTATGATCACAATTTGATGCCAACAATGGAAATTAAAACAAGAATCTCCAACTTACAAAAAAGAAATAAAGGTGATGCTGTTTCCTATGGAAAATCTTTTGAGCTAGAAAGAGATTCGACAATTGCAACAGCTCCAATTGGTTATGGTGATGGATACCCTTGGAACTCTTTTCCTGATGGTCATGTTTTAGTAAATAACAAAATTTGTAAATTGATAGGCAGGGTAACTATGGACCAAATTTTAATTGATGTAACTGATATAGAGGTCAAAGTTGATGATGAAGTAACTGTCCTAGGTAAATCTGAAAATGGACAGCATGAAATAACAGTTACTGACATTGCACAATGGAATAAAACTATTGAATGGGAAATATTAACTAATATGTCAAGAAGGCTTGAGAGAATAGAAATTGAGTAATTTAGTAAAAGAAGAAGACTTGGATATTTTTTTGGATGACTATTTTAAAACTTTACACTTACCCAAAACAATTGGTTTATCAGGGCCTTTAGGTGCTGGAAAGACAACGATTGCAAAAAAAGTAATAGAATATTTTGGATGTGAGGAAGTTGTAACATCACCGACATTTAATATTGTTAAAAATTATAAAGTCAAAGAAATTGACATTTATCATGTTGATTTATACAGACTTTCAAGTTGGGCTGAGTTCATTGATTTAGATCTTCCTTTAAACAGTGAGAACTGTTTAGTTATTATTGAGTGGATTAATTTGATTCCAGAGAAAAATAATCTAAATATGGATATATTTGAAATTGAGATTATAGACGAACAAACAAGAAAGATAACAATTAATGTATAGCCTATCAATATCTACCTCCGGAAAATATATTTCTGTAGCTTTATTTAGTGATAAATTAATCTCAAGCAGTTCTGTTTTAGCTGAGAATGGAAATACGAATTTACTAATGAATTCAATTGATGAATTAACCTTAAAATCAAATATAAAGAAGTCAGATATTAATGTAATTTATCTTGATACAGGTCCAGGTTTTTATACAAGTTTAAGAATTGGACTAGCTGTTTCGCAAGGAATATGTGCAACTCTAGGGATACCACTTATATCAGTGAATGGTCTAGATGCTTTGGCTTTTGCTGCTCATACAGGTCATAGAAAAATTTGTTCAATTATTGACATTAAAAGAGATGAATTTGCATTTTGTACATACAAACCTGTACCAGGTGGAGTAGTCAGAGAAAGTGAACCGGAAGTCTTAAACGAAAATACATTAAAACAAAAACTGAACGAGGATAATGAAAAGAAGTTAATAGTTGGCGATTGGAATGAACTTAATGAAAAAATTATTGGAGACTCAAGCTATCTAAAGTTTGGTTCTCCAGAATACGTCTCGGCAGAACACATTTATAACGTCGGTAAAGAAATATATAAAAATAGTGATTTTCCAAATTTTAATGAAGTAAGAATTTCATACATGAGAGAACCTGATATTTCTTTCTCAAATAAGAGCTTAGAAAGTGAGATTAATTTTCATGATTAAGAAAATAAGCTATTGCAATACGGATATGGCTCAACAGTTGGCAGACCTAGAAAAAGAGATATTTGGTACTGCATGGAATAACGAGCTAATAAAGCAAAAAATAAACAATGATGAGTTCCTCTATTGGGTTTATGAAATTAATAGCGAAATAGTTGGTTATTTGGCTATCCAAAAAAATTTTAAAGAATTACATATTTTGGGTATAGGCGTAAAAGAGATATTTAGAAATCAGTCCATTGCTAAGAAATTAACAATCGAATTGATCGATTATTTTGAAGAATCTAAATATGAACAAATATTACTTGAAGTAAGAGTTTCGAACTCTGTTGCTATAAATATGTATGAATCTTTTGGATTCAAACATTATGGGATTAGAGAAAAATATTATAAAAATGAGGATGCTAATTTATTTCGATTGGAGAAAACCTATGTCTAAAGACAAAGTTATTTTAGGTTTTGAAACGTCTTGTGATGAAACAGCAATTGCAATAATGAGAGGTGAAGAGTTATTGGTAAATACAATTTCTTCACAGGTTGATATACACGAAAAATTTGGTGGAGTGGTACCCGAGGTAGCATCAAGAGCGCATGCTGAAATGATTAGAAATATTTTTCATTCATCCTTAAATAGTGCAAATTTACAAATTTCTGATATTGATTCAGTTGCTACAACTGATGGACCTGGTTTGGTTGGAAGTTTGGTTGTCGGTTATAATTTTGCAAAATCAATAGCTTGGTCTATTGATAAACCTCTATACACGGTTGATCACATGGTAGGACATTTAGCAGCTCCATTAATTGAAAACCCAAATATGGAACCTCCATTTTTAACTTTATTAGTATCTGGTGGCCATACACAAATCGTTCTTGTTGAAAAGTGGGGAGATTACAAATTAATGGGAACAACTATTGATGATGCTGCTGGTGAAGCTTTTGACAAGCTTTCTAGGTTCTGTGGTTTTGGCTTTCCAGGCGGTCCAGCAATTCAACGAATTGCAGAAAGTGGAAATCCGTCAAAAATTAATTTACCTAGACCAAAAACTAAGCATGAATATAACTATTCATTTTCAGGTTTAAAAACTGCTGCTACAAATTTTCTAAAAAACATAGACTCAGAGGACAAAATTACTAGAGCAGATTTCGCAGCTTCTTATCAAGAGGCAATTGTCGACTCTCTTATGATAAATTTCACAAAAGCTGTAAAAGAAACTGGTGTAAAAAATATATCAGGTGGAGGCGGAGTTATGGCAAATTCAAGACTAAGAGAAAAAATGAATATATTAGCAAATGATAATAATCTAGAAATATTTTTACCTTCACCAAGGCTTTCTACTGATAATGCAGCGATGATATGTGTTGCTGCTCAAAATGACTTAATTACCAATGATTTAAAAGAAAACGATGTTAGATTAAGTTCAATAATTAAATAATTTAGAGAATTTATTTACATATATAAACAAGACTATATTAAATTCACAATGTAGATATTTATTTAGGAGGTAAATATATATGAATCTTCAACCACTAGGAGACAGGGTTATAGTAAAACCTTTGTCAGAAGAAGATAGTAAAACCCCATCAGGGATTTATATTCCTGACACTGCTAAGGAAAAACCTCAAGAAGGTGAAGTTGTAGCAGTTGGCCCCGGGGAGCCGAATGAATCAGGCAAAATGGTAAAACCAGATGTTGATAAAGGCGACAAAGTAGTCTATTCAAAATATGGCGGCACAGAAATTAAAATTGAAGGTACAGAATATCTTATTCTTTCAAGTAGAGATATTCTTGCAAAAGTAAGTAAGTAAGAGGAGAAGTTCATGGCTAAAAAGACATTAGTTTTTAATGAAGTAGCAAGAGAAAAAAAATGGGGTGCACCAACAATTACAAATGATGGTGTGACTATTGCAAAGGAAGTAGATTTAGAAGATCCATATGAAAATATGGGTGCACAACTCGCAAAAGAAGTTGCCTCAAAAACAAATGATGTTGCTGGTGACGGAACTACTACTGCTACAGTTTTAGCACAAGCAATGGTCAACGAAGGTATGAAAGCTGTTGCTACAGGTGTTAATCCAATGGAAGTTAAAAGAGGAATGCTTGAAGCATCAAAATCTGTAACAGACTTTATTGCAGGATTTTCAAAATCAATTGGTGGCAAAGATGAGATTGCTCAAGTAGCTTCTATATCTGCAGCTGACACAGAAATTGGTGAAACGATTGCAGGAGCAATGGACAAAGTTGGAAAAGATGGAGTCATAACTGTAGAAGAAGGACAGACCTTTGGAATGGAACTTGAGTTTACAGATGGTATGCAATTTGATAAGGGTTTTATATCTCCTTATTTTGTTACTGATGCTGATAGACAGGAAGCAGTTTTAGAGAATCCATACATTCTTATTGTTAATTCAAAAATTACTGCAGTCAATGATTTATTACCATTACTCGAAAAAGTAATGAATTCAGGTAAACCATTATTGATTTTGGCCGAAGATGTAGAAGGTGAAGCGTTAGCAACTTTAGTTGTAAATAACCTAAGAGGAACATTTAAATCAGTAGCTGTAAAAGCTCCAGGATTTGGCGAAAGAAGAAAAGCAATGCTTCAAGACATTGCAATCCTTACTGGTGGTGAAGTTATTTCTGAAGAGCTTGGCTTAAAGACTGAAAACACAACTGTTGATATGCTTGGTGAAGCAGCAAGAGTAGTAGTAAAAAAAGATGCTACAACAATTGTTGACGGAAAAGGCAAAAAAGCTGATGTAGAAGGTAGGGTAAAGCAGATCCAAGCTGAAATCGATGAATCTGATTCAGACTGGGACAAAGAAAAACTTCAGGAAAGACTTGCAAAACTCTCTGGTGGAGTTGCCGTTGTAAAAGTAGGCGCAGCAACTGAAGTTGAGCTAAAAGAAAAGAAAATGAGAATTGAAGATGCCTTAGCTGCTACAAGAGCTGCTGTTGAAGAAGGAATTGTAGCTGGTGGTGGTGTCACTCTTATTAGAGCACAAGACTCTATTGATAAAATTTCAGGTGGTTCTGAGGGAGAAGTCGTTGGCAGAAATATTGTCAAAAAAGCTCTTGAAGCTCCATTACGCCAGATTGCAATCAATGCTGGTTATGAAGGTGGAGTTATGGTTGAAAAAGTTAAGTCTGAAAAAGGTAATGTTGGACTTAATGCTGCTACTGGAGATACAACAGACCTCGTCAAAGAGGGAGTTATTGACCCAGCAAAAGTGACTAGATCAACTGTTCAAAATGCAACATCTATTGCTTCACTAGTATTAACAACTGAGGCTTTAGTTGCAGAAGAGCCAGAAGATGAACCTGCAATGCCAGCTGGAGGAATGGGTGGCATGGAAGGCATGATGTAATCAAGTTACATTCTAGACTTTAAAAAAGAGTGGACATTGTTCCACTCTTTTTATATAGTAAACAAATATTATGAAAAGCATACGTGGAGCAATCGCAGTTGTAGAAAATACGGATGAAGGCATTGTTAATGCTTCAAAATCTTTAATAAATTCAATAATGAATGTAAATAGCTTAAAAGAAGAAGATATTGTCTTTGCTTTGTTTACAGTAACAAAAGATTTAACTACTGCATTTCCTGCAAAAGCTTTTCGAGAGTTAGGAATGATGTCAATTCCAGCATTGGATGCAAAAGCACCAGAAATTCAGAACGATTTAGATGGCTGTATAAGGATATTAGTTACTGTAAACAATGATATTAAAGATATACAACATGTTTATTTACAGGATGCAAAGAAACTACGACCAGATAGATAAAAAATTATTTGTAAAACAAAATACTCTGCTATGATATTTCTAATGAAGTTAAACAACACATACTTTTACTTTAGAGAGCACATATAGGTTGCCCTAAAGTATGTTGTGTGAAATCGGGCAAAGGCCCGATTTTTTTTTATAGGAGGAAAATTGATAGTAGTAATGAATCAATCTTCAACAGAAGAAGATATAGAAAAGGTAAAAGAAAAAGCAATACAGCAAGGTCATGAGCCTTTAGTTATCTATGGTGTTGAGAGAAGCGTCGTAGCTGTAAGTGGAAAGGTAAACGATGACCATAGAGCAGTTATGAAGCTACTGCCAAATGTTAGTCGTGTAATACCTGTTGGAAAACCATATAAACTTGCTAGTAGAAATTATCAAAAAGATGATTCAGTTATAGCTATCAAAAATTTATCAATTGGTGGTCAACAATTAGCAATAATTGCAGGTCCAGATAGTGCTGAGACACAAGAACAAACAATAGAAACTGCATTAGCTGCAAAAGAGGCAGGTTCAAATGGTTTAAGGGGTGGTGCCTTTAAGCCCAGAACGTCACCTTACAGTTTTCAAGGACTGGGAGAAGACGGACTTAAGATGCTAAAGGAAGCCTCCGAAATAACTTCATTACCTTTGTTTAGCGAAATAATGGATGCTCAACATTTATCTATGATGGAAAAATATGTAGACGTTCTTCAAGTGGGAGCAAGAAATATGCAAAATTTTAAATTACTTGAAGCAGTAGGTGAATCACACTTACCAGTTCTTTTAAAAAGAGGACTATCTGCAACTCTGGATGAGCTTCTGTTGGCTAGTGAATATATTCTTTCTAGGGGAAACGAAAATGTCATGCTTTGCGAGCGAGGCATAAGAACCTATGAGACAGCTACTAGAAATACATTTGATATAAATGCAATACCTTATCTAAAGCAAAACAGCCATCTTCCTATTATTGCAGATCCAAGTCATGCAACCGGCGATAATAAGCTTGTTGAACCAGTAGCTTTAGCAGCTATAGCTGCTGGAGCAGATGGTTTATTGATAGAGATTCATCCAAGGCCTGATGAAGCTCTGTGTGATGGTCCTCAAGCATTATTACCAAATGAATTAAAAACCTTAATTGATAAAACATCAATTGTTGCAAAGGCGGTAGGAAGGTCAGTCTAAATGATTAATAAAGTTCATATAATTGGCATGGGTTTAATGGGTACCAACCTTGGTATTAAGCTTGTTGAAAAAGGATTACAGGTTAGTGGGGATGATACTTCGAAAAGCAATCTAGACAGAGCTAAAAAGTATGATGCAATAAATTTGAATCATAATCTTGATACAGAGTACGATTTAACAGTACTTGCAATGCCTATAAATGAAATTATCTCAAGTTTGAGAGATTCTAAGATTGAAATTAACTCGAAAGTTTTAATTGATCTTGGTGGAACGAAAGAAATTATTTGTAGACATATGGACGAAAGTAAAATTCCTTCCTTTGGTGGTCATCCACTATGTGGAATTGCTGATAACCAAACTTGGGACCCAACTCCAGAAATGTACAATCAAGCTCCTTTTTTATTATGTGAAACAGAAAGTTCAACAAATGAAACAAAGAATATAGTGACTAATTTTGTAGAACTAATAAATTCGAAACCAATTTGGATAGATTCTAAAAAACACGATGAATTAATTTCCTTAACGAGTCACTTGCCGCATATATTAAGCTCTGCTCTTGTTTCTACAGCTATGCAAAAACACGAGATGGATGAATTGCTAGATTTAGCTTCAGGAGGTTTTGACGGAGCAACAAGGTTATCAAGAACTTCTCCGAATATGATATCTGACATGTATTTAACAAACGATTTGAACGTTAAAACTTTAATTAAGGAGTTAATCGAAGAATTAGAAAAGATTATCTTAATAGAAGATCAAGAATTAATGCTTAATTATCTATCTAAAACAGTTGACTGGCGTCGAGCATTGGCTGATAAATTTGGAGAAAGAAAATTAAAATGAGAAGCAGAATTGTTGGCGAAGTTAATATAGTAGGTGACAAATCTATTTCGCATAGAGCTATAATTTTATCTTCACTAGCTTCTGGTAAATCTATGTTGTCTAATGTATTAATCTCTGGTGATACAAAAGCAACAATAAATATATTTAAAAATCTAGGTGTTGAGATTAATGAAATTTCAAACAATCAATTAGAAATTCATGGTGTCGGTTTAAATGGATTGAATGAATCAAAGGAACCGCTTAATGCTATTAATTCTGGCACAACTGCAAGACTTCTTATAGGTCTTCTTTCAAAACAAAAATTTGAAAGTGATTTAATAGGTAGTACTCAACTAAACAAAAGACCAATGAGTAGGGTAATTGATCCTTTAGTCAATGAAGGTGCCAAAATTTCAGGTAATGGAGGTAGCCTTCCCATAAAAATTAAACCTTCAGATTACTCCTTTGAAAACATTCATTCAACTAAACCAAGCGCACAGGTAAAAAGTAGTTTTCTACTTGCTAGTTTATATCATAAAGCACCAACTACTATCTCTGAAATAGTACTAACCAGAGATCACACAGAAAGAATGCTGAGTCTAATGGGTGTTAACATTGTAAGACTTGGAAATACTTCTACTGTTGCCCCAATAAATGAAATAACAAGTATAGATTATTTAGTTCCAGGAGATCCTTCATCTGCAGCATTTTTGATTGCTATAGGATTGTTGAAGAGCAAAAAAGTTGTAATCAAAAATGTTTTATTAAATGAGAGAAGAATTGGGTTTTTAAAAGTTCTAAAAAGAATGAATGCTGATATTTTATTGGAAAATATAGAAAATTTTCAAAACGAACCAGTTGGAGATATTGTAGTTAAAAAATCAAAACTTCAAGGTGTTACTATCGATGGTTCTGACGTGGTTGATATGGTAGATGAAATTCCAATATTTACACTCTTAGCGTCTCAAGCAGAAGGTGTTACAAAGGTAATGGGCGCTCAAGAATTAAGAGTTAAGGAGTCTGATCGTTTGGCAGCTATGGAAAATTTTATAAATGAACTAGATGGTGAAATTACTACTTTCGAAGATGGTTTTGAAATAAATGGTAAGCAAAATTTACAGAGTGGAGTTATAGAAACTCTTGAAGACCACAGAATAGCAATGACTGCTGTCGTAGCTAATATATGTATAGATTCACAGATTAAAGCAGACAATATTGATTGTATAAGCGATTCATATCCGGATTTTTTTTACGACTTAGAAAAAATTGGAGCGAATTATGAATCTTAAGCTTGGAATTGTAGGTTGGCCACTTACTAAAACATATTCACCATTAATTCATAAACTTCTAGGTGAGTTTTTAGGAATAAATGTTGAGTATCAAAAAGTTCCCATAGAAAATCTGGATAGACAAAAAATTCAAGATATTAATTCAAAATTTGATGGTTACAATATTACAGTTCCACATAAAAACAAAATAATTGAATTAATAGAAAATACAGATGGTTACTTGCCTGATCACCACGTAAAAGAATTAGGCATTTGTAATACAATTAAGTTAGTCGATAATAATATCTATGCATTCAACACTGACATAGAGGGAATAAATAAAACCTTAGAATCAATTTATACAAAAATTAATAATAAGAATTTCTTAATTTTAGGTAGTGGTGGAAGTTCAAAAACAATTGAGTATTTATTTAAGGAACACAATACAGTACAAATAGCTTCTAGGGAGCCTAATTTGGATTCCATTTCATACAATGAAATAAATGATATAGCTCCAAAAATAGATATATTAATTAACACAACACCTATAGGCATGCCACCTTTTGAAGAGGAGAGCCTAAATATTCCATTCGATCAATTCAACAATTTAGAAGTATTTTTCAATCTGGGTTATAACGTTAAAGAAAACTTTACATCTAAATTTTCAGAGGATGTCATTAAAATCGATGGAATAAAAATGTTAATTACTCAAGCAGTTGCTTCTTTTAACATTTGGGCAGACTCAGAAATCAAATTAGAAGATGTGTACCATAACATTACAGAAAGGCTAAAAAATGAAAATTAGATATCTTACTGCTGGCGAAAGTCATGGACCAGAACTCACTGCAATTTTAGAAGGTATTCCATCTAATTTCATAATCACAAAAGAATACATTGATAGTTTTTTATCCAGAAGACAAAAGAGCCTTGGTTCTGGAGGAAGGATGAACATTGAAAAAGATGAGGTATTAATTTCTTCTGGAGTAGTAAACAACAAAACCACTGGTGGCCCAATTGCTTTAAAAATTATCAATAGAGATTGGAATAACTGGAAAGATAAAGAAGTAGAACCTTTTGTAGTACCACGTCCAGGACATGCTGACTTAGTTGGCACATTAAAATATAACCACGAAGATATACGGATCGCGTTGGAAAGAGCAAGTGCTCGTGAAACAGCAATAAGATGTGCGGTTGGTGCTATAGCCCACCAAATCCTTGAGCAGTTAAATATTTCGATAATTGGTTTTGTTTCATCCATAGGAAAGCAAGAACTTGATGTATCAAAATTTATAACCGATACAGATTTGAAAGATTCCATTTACAATTCAGAAGTTTCATGTCCAGATGAAGAGACAAGTAAATTAATGATTGATGAAATAAAGTCTGCAAGGAAGAAAAAAGATACTTTAGGAGGTTCAATAACTTGCGTAGCTACAAATTTTCCACCCGCTTGTGGTAGCTATGTACATTTTGATCGCAAACTTGATGCAATTATTTCTTCGTCAATGATGTCAGTACAAAGTGTAAAGGCGGTTGAAATAGGAGATGGATTTGATTCTTCCAAAAAATTTGGAACAGAAGTACAGGATCAAATTGTTTTAAATGAAAAAAAAGTTGAGAGAATTACAAATAATTTAGGTGGTTTCGAAGGTGGAATGACAACAGGCGAACCCATTGTTGTTACAAGCTATTTAAAACCGATTAGCACAACTTTGACACCAATAAAAAGTGTAAACCTTGTAGAACAAGCAGAAACAGAAACAAATTATGAAAGATCTGATACTTGCGCAGTTCCAAGAGCAGTACCAATATTTGAAAGTGTATTCTCAATTGATTTATTAAATTCACTGTTAGAAAAGACTGGTGGAGACTCAAAGGAAGAAATCCATTCACGAGTTGTGAAACTTCAAGAATTTACTATTGATGATATTTCACTTTCAAATAAAAATTGGAACATGAAATATGAAAATGAATAAATGTTACTATTTGTCTGGCTTCATGGGTGTAGGTAAATCTACTATTCTCAAAAAAATAAAGGAGAGTACTCAACTTTCATGTATAGATCTAGATGCATCAATCGCAGAAAAACACGGTCCTATCAATGAAATTTTTGAAATAAATGGTGAAGATTACTTTCGTAAGCTGGAGGAGAAAGAGTTTTTTCTTATTAAACCGGAATCCAACCTTGTTGCATTAGGCGCAGGTGCATTAACAAACAACAATATTTACAAATATATATTAGATAACAAAACAGGTATATATCTAGAAGAAGAATTTCAGACATTGTGGTCAAGAATCCAAAATTCTGACAGACCGTTAGCAAAATTAGGACACGATTATGTTGAAGATTTATTTAATAATAGAAAAGCAAGATATGAAAATCTGCATATAAAAATTACAAAATCTAACTTAAATGATGTTATTAATTCGATACTCGATATATTGGCTGGAAAAAAATGACAAATAATATATATTTGAAAACTAATTTAGAACTTATAGAATATTTAAATTCACGATTCTCAGATGAGTCTCTTTTTATCATTGATTCAAATTTGAATAACCTCAAAATTGATGAGCAAGTTAATGCTCAGGTTTCTTATTTTGACATTAATGAAGAAACAAAAAACTTGACGTCAGTAGAAAAAATTTGGGATTTACTTTTTCAACACAATTTAAATCGATCAAGTGAAATAGTAATTATTGGTGGTGGTGTTCTATTAGATGTGTGTGCGTTTGCATCAAGCACATTTAAAAGGGGTGTTTCGTTTACGTTTGTTCCTTCAACGCTTTTATCAATGGTTGATGCATCTCATGGTGGAAAGAATGGATTTAATAATACATATGGTAAAAATCAAATTGGTACTTTTACTCTCCCGGAAAGTGTCATTGTTTGCTATCAATTACTGGATACTTTGCCTGAAGATCATTATAAAGATGGTCTTATAGAACTAATCAAACATGGAATGATAGCTAATGAAAAAATATTCAATTCCATGATTACAAAAAAGAGTTTCAATGTTGAATTTGAAATAATAAGAGAAGGTATTGATGTAAAGCTCAAAATTGTCAGTGAAGATTTTTTGGAGGGTGATAAAAGGAAATTATTAAATTTTGGACATACGGTGGGACATCTAGTTGAGAAAGACTCTAATTATGAAATTACTCATGGCCAAGCAGTAGCCATAGGTATTTATTACGAACTCTTAATTTCAAAAGAGCAATTGGGTCTACCTAAGGAAATTATTGATTCGTATTTAAACTACTTAAATCAAATTGAATATGATTACGAATACAACTTTTTATCTAATAGTGAAAAATTAATTGAAATGTTAAAACATGACAAAAAGAGTAATGCAAAAGGAGTCGATATAGTTCTGCTGCATGAAATAGGTAATCCAAAAGTGATTAATCTAACATTTAATGAAGTAATAGAGGTGATTCAGCATTAAAAAAATATATATTATTAATGGTCCAAATTTAAATTTCCTAGGAATAAGAGAGTTGGAGAAATATGGTGAAACTGATTACACAACTCTTTTAAAGTTACTTGATAACAAAGCAAAAGCATTAGATATTGAGATTGAACATTTTCAATCAAATGTTGAGGGAGAATTAGTTAACTTTATTCAATCGATTCATGATTCACTTGACTCTTGGGTAGTAATCAACCCAGGTGCTTTTACCCATACAAGTATCGCTTTGAGGGACGCTTTAAATACACTAAGTGCTCAAAATAAAATTATTGAAGTTCATATATCAAACATTGAAGAACGAGAAGATTACAGAAAATTTAATCTAATCAAAGAATTTTGTGAAATTTCGATAATAGGTGAGGGCATAGAAGGATATTTTCAAGCATTGGATTATATAAATGACAAATAATTTTAAGATTGCGTATCAAGGCTCAGAGGGTTCTTATTCGGAAGAGCTGCTAAAAAAAGAATTTTCAAATTATTCTTTTATTGCCTGTGAAAGTTTTACAGAGTTACTTAACAAAGTTAGTAGTGAAAGTTGCCTAGGCCTCTTACCAGTAGAAAATTCAATTGCAGGTACTGTTAATGAGGCCTACGAAGAATTAATCAATAGTGGGTTAGAAATATTTGGAGAATTTATTAAAAAGATTGATCATACTTTAATAGGTCTTTCAAATTCTAAGTTTGAAGAAATTACTCATGTGATTTCACATCCACAGGCATTACAACAATGTAGTAAATTTCTACAAGATTCAAAGTTAAGAATTACACCAGTTTTTGACACTGCAGGAAGCGTTTTTGAAATATTGGAAACAAAAGACATTAATACAGCAGCAATAGCAGGGGAGCACTTTAAAAACGATGAACGATTTAAGATTCTTAAAGAAAATATTTCAAACCATCAAGAAAATTTCACTAGATTTCTCTTAATTGGGAATGAAAAATTGGAATCCAATAAAGAAAATAATAAATATTCATCTGTACTTATTTCAGATGATAAACCAGGTTCATTACTTAAAGCACTCAATATATTTAGCGATCTTAATATAAACTTAACAAAACTTGAATCAAGGCCAATATTAGGAAGGCCTTGGGAATACAAGTTTTATATCGATTATGAACTTCAAAATGTAAAAACACAAATGGAGCTTATAGATGGAATAAAAAAAGTTTCAAAAGAATTTATTATTTTAGGACATTACCCAAAAGCTAATCCTTAATTTTCCACTCTATCTTATCTGTTGAATCTTCAATTTGAATATTTGAAGATTCAAGAATATCTCTTATCATGTCAGACATTTCATAATTTTTTTCACTTCTTAGCTTTAACCGCAAATCAATTAATTGGGTTACTAATTCTCTAAATATTTTGTTGTTAGATTCGTTTTCTTCAATTTGTATTTCGAGATTCGCAATTTTTCTTAAAGTTTCATCTGATTTATTTTGTTTAGTCTCCTGATTTATTTCAGATGATTTATCTTTGTGGCTTTTACTTAAATGATTTTGCAAAGTGGTTAAATCGTAAGTTTCTCCAGATTTGAATTCTAGAGTTTTATCCTCATTAATGACGGTAACTTGTCCAAGTCCATAAACTTCAAACGTATTTTCTTTACCAGAAATTATCAATGCAGTGTGTTCATCAATACCAAGTAGATTAGAATAATTTATTTCCATTAATTTACTCATCCTATTTTTACCTACATAACTAAAACTTGTATCGTGATTTCCTCCCTCTCTATTATTAAAGTGAGGCACTACAGTACAAGACAAACCGTATAAGCCAAGCAAATCAAGTCCTTCTTCCCAATATGGATCTATCCCAACCTTATATATTTCATAAACAGGTAAAGTGTTTTCTCCCAGTGTTGTTGCTGCAGCACTTGCAAATAGAGCGTTTGCACCTTTTTTAATATGATTAAACAATGTTTCTTCAATTTCATTGTTCACCCACAGTTTGCTTGCATAACTGGGACTACCAGGGCCTGCAAATATAAAATCTGCTTTTTCTAATAAAGATATCGTTTTAAAGAATGATTTTGTATTTAATTCTTCTATGTTTCTGTAAGATGCTAATTTAATTTTTATATTTAAACTTAAATCATAAAAATCTTGAATTTTTTCAACAAGTTGTTCAGCATTTTCCTGGAAACCAAATGGTGAATCTAGCATGTATGCTTTTACAGGTTTAGGAATTTCCTGTAATAGTTTTCTATGTACTGCAACTAAATTAGGACTTGTTTCACCAGACCCTAATATTGCAATTGTTCCAAGTTGATTTGACATCAACCTATTATATATTTTTTTTGTTTTGAACCAAAGGTGTATAATTAAAGTGTGATATCAATTTTAGCTAAAATATTGGAAAAATTTACTATTGAGATTATCCCGACTCTTCCAATGTTTATGAGAACACCTTTATATCTAAATATATTAAAGCTCAGAAAAGTAAAAGACAGATTGAGGCTTGATGTTACTAAAAAAAATCCTACTTTTGAAGATCGTTTGGATTATGCTCTAGACTCTCGAGCAAATTTAAATAATTCAGGTGAAAAGTTACACAATTTTAATTCCAATGTCGTACTTGAAGAAATAAAAGATGGGCCAGTAAAAATTTATAAATTTATTCCACCAAATTCTAGTAAAGATAAATACGGAATCTATTTTCATGGGGGAGGATATTTTGCAGGAAGTATTACCTCACATAAAAATTTAATTTCCCAAATATCTAATGATTCAAATTTAACTGTTTATTTCTTTGAATATAGGTTAAGTCCAGAATACAATTTTCCATCTGCACATGAAGACGCAAAACTTGCGGTAGATTTTATAAAAACTCTTCATCCGGATGATCAAAGTATCTGGATAGGGGAATCTGCTGGTGGAGGTCTTGCTACAGGGCTAGTAGTAGATAAAGAGTATCTTGAAAAACCAGATAATCTAATACTTTTATCTCCATGGCTTGATTTGTCTGATAATTTTGAGGATAAGAAATTTTTCAAAAATAGTGATGTGACGATAATTATTGAAGGGATGTTTGAAGTAGGAGAATATTATGCAGGCGAATATGGAACAAAAAATCCAATATTATCTCCGGTATATGCTGATGTCGATGATTTTCCAGATGTACTAATTCAGGTATGCACCGATGAGCTTCTTTACAATGATGCAATAGAATTTGTAAAAAAATTAGAAGATAAGAATATAAATGTTCAACTGCAAACTTGGGATGGAGTTTGGCATGCTTGGCAATTCTTTCCAATTAAAGAAGCATATGAAGCACTTGAAAAGATTGTAGAGTATATTAAATCTTTAGAGTTTCACTCTTCTAAATGATGTAGGGCAAACCCATAAGGTAATTCAAGCCGATTTTCTTCCATTATTTTTTTATCTTTAAGAATCTCATAGGTTTTCATATCAGTAGTAATTGCTCCATTATTTAAAATAATACTCCTGTCACAAATCTCTAGAGCCATTGGTAAATCATGAGTTACCAATATAAGTGAAATTTCCAAACTTTTTAGAATTTCGATTAATTCTCTTCGAGATGCTGGATCAAGATTAGAACTAGGTTCATCTAGAACTAGAAGCTCAGGTTCTGATGCTAAAACACTAGCAATAGCAACTTTTCTTTTTTGGCCAAAGCTTAAATGGTGTGGAGGCTTATCAATGAAATTATCCATCTTAACTTTTTTTAATGCATTTATAGCATTATTTTCTGCTTCTTCATTTGAAAAGCCAAAGTTCTTAGGTCCAAACATAACATCTTCTAAAACTGTAGGCATAAATAATTGGTCATCTGGGTCCTGGAAAACTAATCCTACAGTTTTACGAATTCTGCTAATGTTTTGTTCATTATATAAGAAATTATCAATTTTAATTTTTTCATCAAGATTTCCAAGAATTCCATTTAAATGAAGAATAAGAGTTGTTTTTCCTGCACCATTTGGACCAAGAACTGCAATTCTCTCGTTTTTCTTAATTTGAAAATTAATATTATGTAAAGCTTTAAATCCATCTGGATACTCAAAATTTAAATTATTTACACTTAGGTAGCTATTATTCATATGAGAAATCTTTCTACAATAGTTGTAGCAATTGAAATAAATGATAAATAATAAAGAAGATAGGACTTTTTAAATTCTCTTTTCTTAAGTTCAATTGAACCGTTAAAACCTCTTGATATCATTGAGTTATAAACTCTTTCACCTCTTTCATACCCTCTTATCAACATTGCACCAGAAGCATATGCAATTGGTTTTAATCCCCTTAATCCTTTTTGATCATAACCTCTTGATTTCATAGCAACTTTAACTCTTTTAAATTCATCAATAAAAACATCAATATATCTAATTGCAAAAGATAATATTGAAATTAACAACGGTGAAATTTTTAATTTTTGCAAACCATAAATAATCTCAATATTTGATGTAGTAGCAGTTAAAACAATTGCTAACGAAACACACAGTGTAATTTTAATTAATATTGAAATCATTTCGTTGAAACCAGTTTCATAAATAGGCAATGAAAAAAATTCAAACATAACAGTACTGTCTCCCTTACTTAAAAAAGGGAGAAATAAAGCAAACAGTACAAAGGGTATATCGATTGAAAGTCTTTTAAAATATGTTGATATTTTTATTTTAGATAAATACAACAACAATAATACAACGAAAGTTTGTACAACTATTGCTAAATTTTTCTCAAGGCTTAAAAAAGCAATAGACAAAACAATTATAAATGTTGTTGCAATTTTGATTTCAGGTCTGATATTGCTGAGAACAGAGTTACTGTGAATTTCTAGATGATGAGAGTGTGTTGTTTCCATATAAAAATATGTTAATGCAAATTATTTGCAATAACATATTTATTTACACTTTTTACATATACCTGAATATATAAAATGATGATTTATACTCTTAAAATTACTATCTTTAATTAAAATTTTGTTAATTTCCTCTTTAGTTTCTGTTTTCAAATCAGAGATTGAATTGCACGAATCACAAATAATATGGTTATTATCATATTCACTTTTTAAATAATATATTCCTGAACCATGAACTTGGTGAGAGTGTTCAACAATGTCTACTTTTTCTAACAACTCTAGAGTTCTATAAACAGTTGCCAAATCTATATTTTGATCTTTTTTCAATGCTAAATTATGTAATTTTTCAACAGTAAAATGTTCGTGTCCTGCAGTTTCTAAAATGTTACAAATCACCTCCCGCGGACTAGTGATTCTGTGACCCCTTTTTTTTAATTCATTAACGAAATCCATATTCAAGTATATTATAAGGTTTGATAAGGGACTTATGAAAAGAAAATTTCTAAAGATACTTAATCGGTATAGTTTAATTTATTTACCTTTAGGCTGGGTTATTGGATTAGCAATTTTCTTTTTTGCATTTGAGCCTTCAGCTGTCTTATATTTTCTAAGTTTTTTTGTTCTTGGAATATTTTATTTTCTGATTTCATATACTTCTAATCGCAAAATGGTTGACTCGTCTTATTCATATTCAGATTATGAAAATTCAATTATTGAATTTTATTCTGATTACTGACTGGGTTGTACTGCTTCAAAATTCATAGTTGATGAATTTAAAAAAGAAAATCCAGAAGTTTTTTTTGTATCAATTAATGCTAGTAAACAAAAAGATCATCCATTTATTGATGAGTACAAATTATTTAATACTCCAACATATGTTTTGATAAATAACAAAGGTGAAAAAATAGTTAGAAGAGTTGGAACATTTAATCCCACCTACTTTAAAAAATATTTAGCTTAAGATACTCTATCGCCTAATTCTGAATCCTCTTCAGGTGACAACAAAAGCACATCTCCATTACTTGATATTGAACCTAATACTAAACACTGGCTCATTATTGGACCAATTTGCTTTTCACCTAAATTAATAACAGCTATACATTTTTTATCTGTAAGACTATTTAAATCATAATTTGTAATTTGAGCACTTGTTTTTTTGAGGCCAATTTCTTCACCAAAATCAATAGTTAGAATATACGCAGGTTTTATTGCTTCTTCAAATACTTCAGCTTTAACAATTTTTCCAACTCTTATATCTAATTTAGAAAATAAACCTACATTTTCACTATTCATATAACAAACATAATTACATACTGATAACATGTCAAAAATTTTCATCCTAAGTGCTGGAACAAGTCCTGATTCATATAACAATCAACTTGCGAAGCACCTAAGTAATTATTTTGATAAAAAAGGTTTAGAAAATGTTCTTTTTGACAATTTATATTCTGATATTCCATTTTTACTGGACACTCACGATGATGTTCCAGAAAAAATTCTTGAAATGAGAAAATCATTGGAGGTATCTGAAAAAATAATTATTTTTAGCCCTGTTTACAACGGTGGGTTTTTAGCACATTTAAAAAATACTCTAGATTGGCTTTCACTTGCATATGATGAAAACCGTTATAGTGCTTTATTTAAAGAAAAAAAAGTTGCAGTTGTTACAACCGTTAAGGGGGCTGGAGGTAATGCCCAGAAAGCATTTGAAATTCTAAGTATGCAATTATCAAATTATGATTTGCAAGTTTTTGAAAAATTTCATTTAATCACTAAATCAGAACATCAAAATGAAAAAAGTATTCTAAACAATCGGGATGTTATTGAATCATTGAATAGTTATGCAGAAGAGTTTTTAGATTTATAGTTTACTTTTTATTAAAGACTCCATTTTTGAAGTTAGTTCATCGACAGTGTAATCATTCACATTATAAATTGGATCTAATATTTCAATTTTAATTTCGCCACTTTTAAGCCAAACTTTTCCTTTAACCATCAAGTTATGAGCATTATGGGAAACAACTGGAATTACTGGGAGATTAAAATCTTTTGCAATATAAGCCGCCCCTTTTTTAAATGGCAACAACTCTTTTTGATTACTTCTTTTTCCTTCCGGAAATATCATAATTGAATTACCAAGCTTGATAACTTGGTTAATAGAGTCATTAATTTTTTCAAAATTTGCTTTTGCGTTTTTCCTATCAATTCTTGGCAATCCTAAGGTTTTTAAAACTCTTCCAAAAATCGGTATTCTAAATAATTCTGTTTTTGTTAGAAATCTAATTGAAACAGGCAGAGCAGTGATATGTGTAAATATATCAAGAGTTGATGGATGATTTCCAATTACTACGTAGCTTTTTTTTGTATCTATTTTTTCCGCTCCAATAACATTTAATTCAACGCCTACAAGTACTATTCCTATCCAGCCAAAGAATTCATATAGTTTTGTTGCAAGAACCCGTCCTTTCGGAACAAATGCTGTTATCACGATCAATAAACACAATGGAAACATTATAAAAATCATGAATAGTGGAAACAAGATAACAGTTTTTAAAAAGATTTTGATATTTATTCTTGCATCCATAGTGCTATTTTAAGAAATATAACTATGAGTTATCAAATACTTATACCAAATTGTTTTTTTACACTCAAGCTTAAGAAATAAAATGAGCTTGCACATAATGTAAAACCTAATGTTGGCGGAATTAAATTCCAATAATTGGTTCCACCTAGATAAGAACCATATGTGATTGCATCATAAATCATCATTCCCCAATTAGGCGTCCACCCAACTTGTCCATAAAATGATGCAAAACCATATGCTAATATTCCATAGGTCGTACTTGCTAACATATAACTTACTGCGTATGGAACAACCACTGGCATTATGTGTCTTGTTGCTATGTATAGGTTTTTTCCACCTAACAATTTAGAAGCATTAATAAATTCTTGATTTGATATCTCTATAACTGCTGACCTTACAACTAAATAGCAGACACCTAGACCTGATAAAATTCCATAAATTATACCAACTGATGACGGTGTCAAAATATCTGTAAAATCTCCAGTTCCTAAAATAAGTAAAATTATTGGAGGAGAAATTAAAATTAATCCGGATGAAATTTCTTTAAAGATTAAATCTGTTCTTTTGAAAATAAAAGGAATTGTTGTACCCAAAAAAAGGCTTATTGATATTCCAATAAAAAAAGAAAATATTGATAGCTTAATTAAAGGGCCAGAGCCAGCTAAAAACATACTTAAGACATCTCTACCAAGTGGATCTGTACCTAATAGGTGTGCTTTTGAAGGTGTTGTTGGATGTGGAAAAACTTGTAAATCAAATCCTACAATTGGATCATAAATGCTTTCAGGCCAGATATTTCCTAGAAGCCAAGAATGAATTAGATTTCCAATTATAAGTAAAAGTAAGAAAAAGTATCCTATTTTTCCGTGGTAAGTTTTATAAGTACTTTTAATTATATATTTAATCATTTTGCCCTTACCCTAGGGTCAATAATCATCTGAATTAAGGAAATTGTAATTCTTAAAATAATTGTTAATAATGCCAATAATAAAAACAAACCCATCGCAGCATTTGAATCTTGATTCAATATTGTTTGATATAGTAAACTTCCCATTCCATTCCAATTTGTTGTTGATTCAACTATTACTAGAGATGCTATTGTAAACGGCAAGCCGAGCCCTATTCGGGTGGCAAATGGACCAAAAGAATTCCTTATTATATGTTTTGAGAAAATTTTACTATTTGAATAACCCAAAGCTCTCGCGGTAAGTATGTGAGGCTCTCTAGCTATGTTTTGAGTAATGACATTAGTTAGAAGTACGTATTCTCCAATAAAAAATATAGTAAGAATGGATATTGTTTTGAAAGCATTTTTCGAGAGGAGAGCTACCTCATTAAATAGAATTGTGTCCGAATTGAAAATAAAAATGATAAAAATAAATACAATAAATGAAATTTTCAAAATAAATATCTTTAAATTGGTAAACAAATCAATTAAAGATGAGATAAAAATTGTTATTCCAAGCAAGAGTAAGAATAAAAATATATTTATTTTTAATTCACTAATTTCTAATAAACTAATAGGTGTCTTTTCTATATTAAAAAAAGAAACTAGATATAAATATAAGTTATCAAACTTTGATCCAATAAGAAAAAGTATTATTGGAGGAAATAAGCTTATGAGAAAAGTTGCAAAAGTATCTGAAAAGATTTTGTTTTTATGCAATTTTTTTATTGGCGTATTGATTGATGGAATTCTTGAAATATAAAATGCAAGTAAAAATGACGGAATAAGAATTTGAATAGTTGGAAAGAATGTTGAAGTAATATCTTTTCCCGATCTTTGTCTAAAACCACCAGTAGTTATCTCTCCATTAAAAACTCCTAAAATCCATCTAAAATATCTCTGGTATAAAGGATCATTCACTCCAAGTGATTCTCTTAGAGCATCTAGCTCCGCTTGGCTCATCATAAGTCTCAACGGGGTTAAAAAATCACCTGGAATTAGTAAGTTGATTCCATAAAACATAATTAGTAAGAAAATAAATAATGAGATTAAAGAAGAAAAAATTTCTCTAATGATAAATTTAATCATTTTTTCGCATATCTACATAAGGTAAAACTATTTGAACTACTGGTCCTATACCAATTACAAACAAAATAGTAACATAACCAACTAATCCGCCTAAAAGCCAACCAGTTAAAAAAGCAAATAATTCAATTAAATTTCTAGCTGTTCCAATTTTTAACCCAATTGTTTCTAAACCAACCATAACTCCATCTCGTGGTCCAGCTCCCAAATCTGCACCAACATATATCGCAGTACCGGCACCAATTAAAATTATTCCAAAAGCAATAAGAGTAAGACTTAAAAAGATACTATCTGATAATTCAAAATTTAAAATTATTAAATCTGCAACAATACCAACTAAAAAGATATCAACAATTGTGCCTAATCCTGGTTTTTGCTTTAAAGGAATCCAAAGAAGCATTACAGCAACTCCAGTAATAATTATTGTTCTGCCATAACTAATACCAAGCGTTTTAGAAAGTCCGTCATGAAAAACTCCCCAAGGTCCTAATCCTAAATTTGCCAAGTAATTTAATGAAATTCCTATACCAATTAGCGATGTTCCTGAGAAGACTTGAATAAATTGTCTAATTTTTGTTGACATTCATATAGGATACAAGTTAAAAAAAATAATAAACTAAGTAGAATATTCTCTATGAAAAAAAAATACATTGTTTTACTATTTTTATTAATTTTCTGTAGTCAGGAAAGCTCAATAGAGGAGGTTGATTTAACTACAACCTCTATGATGGAACAAAGTCAAGCTCTCGACGAAGATACAACAACTACAACTTCAGTTGAGATTGTACAATTAGAAACTTTTGAAGATATAAAATTTGTAATTGAAAAAGAAGATAGCAGAGTTAGTTACCTAGCACCAAAACAATTTTTAAATTCTGGTTTAGATATTGTTGAAGGCACTACCCGTGAAATCATTGGTGAGTTCACTTTAACTTTATCTGATTGTGACCAAGCTGACTCATGTTTGTATATAAAGAATCTGTTAATTAGAGCAGATATATCAACTTTAAAAAGTAATAATGTGATTAGAGATCAAGCTTTAAACAATCAATGGCTTCAGTCGGCACTTTTCCCAGAAGCTATATTTAGAATTGATGAATTAGTGTTACCAAATAAAAATTTTGATTCAAAAGTAGAAGATACTATCGTTGGAAAATTATCAATTAGGGAAATAGAACTTGATACACCTTTTTCAATCACTGCTTATCTTGAAGATGACAAAATATTTATATCTGGATTTACTGAGATTGATACTACTTGGTTTGGATTTGATGCACCAACAAGATTCAATGCTTGGGAAGTTTTAAATCCTATTGGTATCAAGGTAGAGTTAGTAGCAAAAAGAAGTTAATTGATAGAAAATTTTGCATTTCAAGCTTTGAATAAACCATATGATTATATAGAACTAGACTATGCAGCAGTTTCTATATTAGTTTACAAAAATAAGGAAATACTTTTTATTAAAAGGTCTGATAATATGCCTACTCATAAGGGCCATATTGCATTTCCTGGAGGTAAAAAAGAATTATCTGACTCTAGTGTTGTTTCCACAGCTATCAGAGAGGCATCAGAAGAATTATTGATTTCAGAAAACCTAATTAAACCTGTCGGTATTTTAGAACCAATAGATACGGTTGAATATAAATTTTTAGTTTTTCCGATACTGTGTAGTTTATCTATTAAACCTAAACAATTTAACACCAGTGAAGTTCAAAAAGTAATTTATGAACCTATAAGAAATTTGATGAACAAGGATAATTGGTCATTCAGAGGTGCATATTCTGATGACTGGATATATATGTTAGGAGATGAAATTCTTTGGGGTGCAACAGCAAAAATGATTAGATTATTGCTTAAATTGAAATTAGTTTAAGTTTTCAGATTCGTCTTTTACAGCTAGGTACAGAGAGATAAAAATTAAAATTAAAGTTACAAAAAAGATATTATCAACAATTTCGTCGAGAAATATGTATCCAACCAAAATTCCAACAATTGGAACAACGTAATCAACTAAAGTAGTAAAGGTTGCAGACAGTCTCTTAATTGTGTATAGAAATAAGGAATAATTAAAAATATCTATAAATGCAAGTCCTAACAATTTTGACAATTCACCAGCTGTCAATATTTCGAATTTTCCATCTAATATAAAAAATAAAATAATTGATATTACTGAACCAACCAACCATTGAGTTAAGAGATATGTTTTAGATGGTATATACTGCAAGTGTTTTTTATTTGTAATATTGCTTAGTGCTAGGCCTTGAACTCCAAGTACCGCAAGCAATCCACCAATAAGCAAATTTCCTTCATTAGATAATCCAGTTGCTCCAGAGAAAAAGAGGATAATAAGTCCAATAAGACCAGTTAATACTGAAACAATTTTTAAATTTGTAATTTTTTCATCTTTATATAACAAAAGCACCCAAAAAACTGTGAATAAAGGAATTGTAGAAATGAAAATACTTTGAAGTCCAGAAGAGATGTATTTAAGAGCATAAATAAAAGCCCATCCAGGAATAAAGATTGCAAGTATTCCTGATAGGGAGCCTTTAAGAAAATACTCTACAGAAATTGATGAAATAAATTCTCTAAAGCAATAAATTCCAATGAGTAAAGTAACCACTGATATTCTTGATGTAACTATAAAAATTTCATTTACTCCATCAATAAGAAGACTTCGATTTAGTAATCCATGAAAACCAAAAAGGGTACCAATTAAAATTATGTTTCTTAAGCCAGCATATGCAGACATTGAATATTCAGGTTTGATAAAAACACTCCAATTTGAATTAGTTTATTAGAATAGCAGATATGAAAACAGTTTTTTCCGGAATCCAACCTAGTGGGTTAGTACATTTGGGTAATCTCCTTGGAGCAATAAACAATTGGGCAAAATTATCAAATGAAGACTCAAAAAATTATTTTTGTATTGTTGATCTACATTCTTTAACAGCAATGCCTAATAAATCTGACTTAAAAGACAGCATCAAAAACACATTAAAAGTTCTATTAGCATCTGGAATTAATTTGGAAAATTCTGTAATTTATGTACAAAGCGATCTTAAAGACCACGCCTATTTATCTTGGATACTGTCAAATTTTTGCCAAGTTGGTGAATTGCAACGAATGACACAATTTAAGGAAAAAGCTTCTTCGTTTGGAACGCACTCTGGTCTTTTGACTTACCCCATCCTAATGGCAGCGGATATTTTAATTCATAAAGCAAACGAGGTCCCAGTAGGTGACGATCAAACTCAACATTTAGAATTAACAAGAAATATAGCTGAAAGATTTAATAATAATTATGGTGAAATATTTCCAATACCTGAAAAAACTAGTGGAAAATATGGTGCTCGATTAATGTCTTTGAGACATCCAGAAAACAAAATGTCAAAAAGCTCAGATGATATTAACGGTACAATTTATTTCAATGATTCAAAAGATTCAATTATCAAAAAATTTAAATCTTCTGTTACAGACTCAAGTAATTCAATAGCATATGATATTAAATCAAAGGCGGGGATAAGTAATTTGATAGAGATATACTCATCTATTAATAATCTAGAAATAAAAGAAACTGAAAAAAAGTTTAATGATTATCAATATGGAGAATTTAAAATTGCCGTAGCAGAGTCAGTAATTTCATACTTGGAACCGATCAATGAAAAATTTAATAATTTAGGTGATAAAGAAGTAGATGAAATAATTAGAAAAAATTTAGAATTAGCAAAAGAGTCTGCTGAACTTACAATATCAGAAGTAGAAGATGCTTTAGGTATAAGTTAATCAATGAGTATAAAGACAGAAAAGCCTAAATCTTAATGTCATTGGATTCTAATTTACCGGAAGACTGGAAAAAATTACTAAACCCAAGTCAGATTCAAGCCATAGAAACAATTAATGGACCTGTATTAATAATGGCAGGAGCAGGTTCAGGTAAAACTAGAGTATTGACTCATAGGTATGCCCATTTAGTAAAACACCATAATGTAGACGTTGAGCAAATATTGGCTATTACATTTACAAATAAAGCAGCAGAAGAAATGAAATCAAGAATAAGTAAGCTTCTTAATTTAAAAATTTCACCAAAGTGGATATCAACTTTCCATAGTTTGTGTGTAAAAATTTTAAGAATCCATGGAGATAAGATAGGTTACAAAAGCAACTTTACTATTTACGATCAATCTGATTCAAATAAAGTGATTAGGAATTGTATGTCTGAAAACAATGTTGACCTTAAACAATATTCACCAAAACGTTTCCAGGCACATATATCTAATCTTAAGAACAGCATGACAAGCCCTGGGGAGGCACTAGAGAATGCAGAATCTTTTTTTGAAGTAAAAGTAGCAGAAATTTATTCAAGCTATGAAAAAAAATTAATTATCGCTAATTCAATGGATTTTGATGATCTTTTAATTAAAACTGTAGAACTATTACAAACAAATGAAAGTATTTTGAAGTTTTGGTCTAATAAATTTCAATTCATCATGGTTGATGAATACCAAGATACAAATTTTGTACAATACAAATTAGTTGAGCTTCTTGGTTCAAATAATAAAAATGTTTGTGTAGTTGGAGACTCTGATCAAAGTATTTATGCATTTAGGGGTGCGGATATTAGAAATATTATTGAATTTGAAAAAGATTTTAGTAATGCAACAGTTATTCAATTAGATAAAAACTACAGATCTTCCAAAAAGATTCTTAATTTAGCTAACTCAGTCATATCTAATAATCCACGAAAAATTGAAAAAAATCTTTGGACTGATAACGAAGATGGTTTAGATATTTCATCATTTAGATTTAGATCTGAAAAAGATGAAGCAAGATGGGTTGCAGAAGAAGTTAAAAGCCTAATAGATTCATCCAAAGAGAATGAGATTGCAATTTTTTATAGAACCAATAGCCAATCACGTTTATTTGAGGAAGAACTAAGAATGTTAAATATTAATTATAAAGTTATTGGCAGTGTGAGATTTTATGACAGAAAAGAGATTAAAGATATAATTTCATACCTACAATTTTTAGTTAATGATAGTGACACAGTTGCATTTGAAAGAATTGTAAATGTTCCAAGGCGAGGAATAGGAGAGTCTACTGTAAAGAAAATAAGGGTATATTTAAATGAAACAGGAAAGTCTATATTTGAAGCTCTGGAATCAATAGAGGAGATTAAAAATATTTCTCCAAGAATTAAAGGAAGTCTCTCGGAATTTAAAGATTTAATTACTGAACTAAAGTCCTATTCGCTTCAAGGTCCCTCGAAAACAATCCAAAAAGTTTTGGAGCTTACAGGATACAAAATGAGTTTAATTAAAGAAGGCACACTAGAGTCACAAATGCGCATAGAAAATATTGAAGAACTTCTAAATTCTGCATTTAGTTTTGAGAATTTGTATGAAGAAGAAATTGATGAACCATATGGAATTCTCAGAGACTACTTAGAATCCATTGCCCTTTTTTCTGAAACTGATAAATTAGAAGATGCTGATAGAGTTTTGTTGATGACTCTACATAACGCAAAAGGTCTAGAGTTTCCATATGTATTTATGACTGGAATGGAAGAAAATTTATTTCCGCATGAAAGAAGTTCTCAAGGAGATAACTCTGAAATTGAGGAAGAAAGAAGACTTTGTTATGTTGGAATAACAAGAGCTGAAAAAAAGCTTTATTTAACTCATGCGTGGTCAAGGACACTTTGGGGTGGCACAGTTTATAATTTACCAAGCCGTTTTCTAGAAGAAGGTTCTAGTCATTTTGATACTGTAGATTTTTCACTTGATACTAAACAAAAAGACTCTACTCAGCTTGAAGTTGGTACAGGTCAAAAAATAATTCATGAAAAATATGGAGAAGGGCTTGTTTTAGAAGTTCAGGGAAATGAAATAACTGTTCAATTTAATGATGATATTGGAGTAAAGTATCTTGATGTAGAATGGGCACCCATAAAATTTCAATAAAATATGAAGCATAATTTCATTTCATTTGTAATCTATATTCTTGTTATAAGATTATGAACCTATTTGAATATCAAGGCAAAGATTTATATAAAAAATATTCTATAACAACACCCAAATCAATTTTTATAAACTCTATTTCTGATTTAACAGAAAATCATGGTTTGAGTTTTCCATTGGTTGTAAAAGCCCAAGTCCAAGTTGGTGGAAGAGGAAAGGCAGGCGGAATAAAGGTTGCAAAAAACCATCAAGAACTAGAAGAGCATATAGATGCAATTTTAGGTATGGACATTAAAGGTCATAAAGTTGAAAGCTTATTGATTGAGGAGGCTTCTGAAATCATAAGCGAATATTATATATCATTTACTTTAGACAGATCTGAAAAAAAATATTTGATGATGTTGAGCTCCAAAGGTGGAATGGATATTGAAGAAGTTGCAGCTAATAGTCCAGAAGATTTAATAAAAATTTATATATCTCCATCATTAGGACTTGAAAGTAAAATAATTACACAAGCAATAAAAGATGCAAATCTCAATCTTGATTACATTGATGAATTACATGAAATAATTTCTAAACTTTACAAGCTTTTTACTGAAGGAGACTGTGATCTTGTTGAAGTGAACCCATTGGCAATAACAAATCAGGGTGTTTCTGCTCTAGATTCTAAAGTTTCACTAGATATGAATGCAATCTATCGACATGATGATTTTAAAAAATATGAAGAAGAAATTCCCATTCCAGAATCTGAAAAGTTTGCCAAAAGCAAAGGCTTAAATTTTATCAAGTTGGATGGAAGTGTTGGAATTATTGGCAATGGTGCAGGATTAGTTATGTCAACTCTAGATGTCGTAGCAGAGCATGGTGGAAAAGCGGCAAATTTTTGTGATATTGGTGGAGGAGCAAAAGCCGAAACCGTTACAGCAGCTTTAGAAGTTTTAGAATCAGAAGAAGAGGTAACAAGTGTTTTAATTAATATTTTCGGAGGCATTACAAGATGTGATTTAGTAGCTGAAGGAATTGTTGAGGCAACAAAAGGCAAAGTACTTAAATGGCCTTTGATAGTTAGATTAGACGGCACAAATTCAAAAGAAGGTTTAGAAATTTTGTCTAAAAATGCAAATGAAAAAATAATAATCTCTGAGTCTATGGATGACGCAGCGAAAGCTGCTGTCGAAGGTGGTAAATAATGGCAGTATTTATAAATGAGGAAACAAAAGTTGTTGTTCAAGGCTTAACAGGTAGAGAAGGAAAGTTTCATGCTTTGCGAAATAGGGACTATGGAACAAAAGTGGTAGCAGGAACAAGGCCAGGTAAAGGTGGAGAAGAAGTTGAAGGTATTCCAATTTTTAATACTGTTGTTGATGCTGTAAAAGAAACTGGTGCTAATACAGCTATGACTTTTGTACCTCCAGCATTTGCAATGGATGCAGTTCTTGAAGCAGGTGAAGCTGGTTGTGATTTAATAGTTTGTATTACGGAAGGCATTCCTGCTAAAGATGAAGCAAGAATGTATGATCTGCTTAAAAGAAATACTACTTCACAATTATTGGGGCCTAATTGTCCCGGACTAATCTCCCCAGGAAAATCAAATGTAGGTATCATGCCACACGAAATAACTAAAGAAGGAAACGTAGGAGTTGTTTCAAGGTCTGGAACTTTAACTTATCAAGCAGTTCATGAGTTAACTAGATTAGACATCGGACAGTCTACGTGTATTGGTATAGGCGGTGACCCTGTGCCAGGAATGTCCTTTATCGATGTTTTAGAGGCATTTGAAAAAGATGAACAGACAGAAGCAATCGTAATGATTGGTGAGATAGGTGGGAGTGCTGAAGAAGAAGCAGCCGAATACATAAGCAAGCTAGTTAGTAAACCAGTAGTTTCTTATATTGCTGGTGTAACCGCGCCACCAGGAAAAAAAATGGGACATGCTGGGGCAATTGTTTCTGGAAATATGGGTACAGCCTCTGCTAAAATTGAAGCACTTACTAACGCTGGTGTCAATGTTGTTAACAACCCTACCAAGATTGGACAAGCAATAAAGGAATTGATTTGAAAGAAAATTTAAATAGAGAAGAATTATCTGCAGCAATTTCTGATACTAGAAAATCTTTTGATACTGATAATCCTATAATTCCGTTTATCGAAGGTGACGGAATAGGTATAGACATATGGCCTGCTTCTCAGAAAGTATTTGATTCAGCTGTTGAAAAAGCCTATAACAATCAAAGAAAAATTGAATGGATGGAAGTTTTAGCTGGTCAAAAAGCATATGATAATGAAAATGAGTGGTTGCCTGAAAAAACAATTGAAATGTTTGATAAATACGGGATAGGAATTAAAGGACCTTTAACTACTCCTGTTGGAGGTGGAATTAGATCTATAAACGTCTCAATAAGGCAAAAATTAGACCTTTATGCCTGTGTAAGGCCTTTGAGGTGGTTTAAAGGTGTTGAAACACCAACAAAGAACCCAGGAGCTGTAGATATTGCTTTATTTAGAGAAAATACAGAAGATGTTTATTCAGGCAAAGAATTAGAGATGGGTTCTGAGGAAGTCAAAACATTAAATAACTTTCTAAAGTCTGAATTTGGATGGGAAATTAGAGAAGATAGCGGTATTGGAATTAAACCAATTTCCCAAACTGCATCAGAGAGATTAATTAGAGCAGCACTGAATTATGCAGTAGAGAATGGAAAGAAAAACCTAGCAATAGTACATAAAGGAAACATCATGAAATTTACCGAGGGAGCATTTCGAGGCTGGGGCTATGAATTAGTTAAAAATGAATTTTCAGATGTTGCAGTATCTTGGGAAGATTGTAAAGGTGAACCAGGAGACAAGATTCTAGTTCAGGACGTGATAGCAGATGCTTTTTTACAGCAGATATTAATTAAGCCTCATGAATTTGATGTGATTGCTACCACAAATCTTAATGGAGATTATGCATCCGATGCACTAGCAGCTCAAATTGGAGGAATTGGAATAAGTCCTGGTGGAAATATAAATTATGAAAATGGTAAATCAGTTTTTGAAGCTACTCATGGAACAGCTCCAAAATATGCTGGACAGGACAAAGCTAACCCTGGATCTCTAATACTTTCAGGTGAAATGATGTTTAGGTATATGGGTTGGAATGAAGCTGCAGATCTAGTAATTAAAGCTATGGAAAAATCAATAAGTGAAGGTAATGTTACCTACGACTTAGCGAGAGGTAGATCTGATGCAAGAACTCTTCCTTCATCAGAATTTGCTCAATCCTTAATTGAAAATATAGAAAGCTTTTAAGTCATGACAAAAGTAACAGTAGTTGGATCAGGAAAGTATGGATCAATGACAGCTCTTAGAGTTGCAGAATATGATATAGCTGATACGGTAGTCATGACAGATATAGTTGAAGGCCTTCCTCAAGGTCTTGCTTTAGACATGAATCAATCAAGATTTGTAGAAAAATTCTCATCAAAAATTATTGGAACTAATAATTATGAAGATACTTCTGATAGTGATGTAGTTGTCATCACTGCAGGCTTACCAAGAAAGCCAGGAATGTCGCGCATGGATTTATTAGAGGTTAATGCAAATATTGTAACTGAGGTAACAAGTAACATTATGAAACATTCAAAGAATCCAATAATAATTGTTGTTACAAATCCTTTAGATCAAATGACAACTTTAGTTTCTGATGTGTCTGGCTTACCTAAAAGTAGAGTCATAGGTCAAGCTGGAGTTCTTGATTCATCTCGATTTGCTTATTTTATATCAGAGAAATTAAATGTAAATATGAATGAAGTTGAAGCCTGGACTCTGGGTAGTCATGGTGAAACTATGGTGCCTGCACCATCCCAGTGTAAAGTTGATGGCAAGCCTTTAACTGAGCTACTTACAAATGATGAAATAGAAGAGTTAGTAAAAAGAACTTCTGATGGAGGAGCGGAAATCGTTGCATTATTAAAAACAGGCAGTGCTTACTTTGCGCCTTCTTCGGCAGCTGCAACGATGGTTAAGTCAATTATTTCAGATTCAAATAATGTTTTACCTTCTTGTTCTTGGGTCTCTGGAGAGTATGGAATTAGTGATGTTTACTTAGGTGTACCAACTAAATTAGGTAAAGATGGCGTAACCGAAATTGTAGAACTTGATTTAAATACTGAGGAGCTAGAAAACTTAAAATCAGCTGCTGATTCGGTAAAACAAAAAGTTTTAGAGCTAAATAATCTAAAAACCCAATAAAAATGGGCTTTTTAAGCAAAAAATTTATAAATAGCATAAAAACTCAATAAAATCAGCAGTTTATAAAAAAAAGTCAATAAATTTAGGGTTTTAAGACAAATTAATTAAAAAAACTATAATGTTTATAGGGAGTTTTAAAAAAAACTCAATAAAGAAAGCGGATTCTAATGAATAAAGATGATTTAGCAAGTGCTGTTGCAGCTGCAGTAGGGTTGTCACAAGCAGACGCTAAAAAAGCAGTAGAAGCCGTGTTTGATGGAGTCACAGGTGGTATGAAAGACGGCGTTAAAGTAAGCGTTGCCGGTTTTGGTACATTTGAATCCAGATACAGGGCTGCAAGACAAGGTAGAAATCCAGCAACAGGTGAAACAATCCAAATTGCTGCGAAAAATGCCCCAGCTTTTAAAGCTGCAAAAGGATTAAAAGACGCTTTAAATTAAAGTTCTTTTAGTTAAATTTGAAAAGACGGCAAAAGCCGTCTTTTCTTTTTAGGAAATAATACTTATATCTCCAGATATTTTAATTTTTTTATCAAACATAAGGTCTTCTGGATGTATTTCAGCATTTACAATTTTGTAAAGATCGACAGAAGACATTTTAAATTTTAGAAAATACTCATCGTTAATATTTTCAATTTCAGAACAGTTGTTTAGTGAATATAATTTTTCTAAATCTGTAAATTCAAAATAAATAAACTCGGTTTTGTATTCATAGTCTGAAATTTTTTCTTTAAAATTTTTTAGCGTATCTTCTATCAATTAATTGTTAATGTTTCTCTTTTAACGTCTTCTATAGCTTTGGTAACTTGTATGCCTCTAGGACATGCTGTAGTACAGTTAAATGCTGTTCTGCATCTGAAAGCGCCATTCACATCTTTAAGTATTTCTAATCTTTGTTTTGAGGCATTGTCTCTTGAATCAAATACAAATCTATGTGCATTAACAATTGCTGCTGGGCCAACATAAGTATCCGCAGTCCAAAAAACCGGACAACTAGTTGTACAGGCTGCACAGAGAATACATTTTGTAGTATCTTCAAACTTATCTCTATCTTCTGGAGATTGTAATCTTTCTCTTTCTCCGGGCTCTTCATCATTTACAAGATAAGGCATAACTTTTTTGTAAGATTCAAAGAATGTTTCCATATCAACAACTAAATCTTTTATGACAGGCAGGCCTCTAATTGGCTCAATTTTTATTGGATTGCTAACTTCCTTAACTAAGACTTGGCAAGCAAGCATATTTTCTCCATTAACAACCATCGCATCAGAACCACATACTCCATGAGCACATGATCTTCTAAAAGCGAGACTACCATCATCAAACCATTTAACTTTGTGAAGAAGATCTAAGATTCTCTCATCAGGATCTGCTTCGATGTTGTATTCTTCCCAATGGCCTTTTCTATCGGTTTCAGGATTGAATCTAAGAATTCTAAGTTTTACATCCATTAATATTTTCTTTCTTTTGGTTCATAGTTACCAAGCTCAACATCTTTATAATCAAGTTTAACTGAGTCACCATTCTTAAATGCGAATGAATGTTTTAACCAATTTGAATCGTCTCTTTCAACATGATCTACTCTTGAATGTGCACCACGACTTTCTTTTCTTTCCAAAGCGCTAGCAACAGTTGTGTCTGACATATCTAATAAGTACTCAAGCTCAATTGCTTCTAACAACTCTGTATTAAAAACTTTTCCTTTGTCAGAAATAGTAACATTTTGATATCTATCTCTTAAGTCTGACAAAATTTCAGTCTGTTTTGTTAAACTTTCTTCAGATCTAAAAATTTTGGCATTTTCTTCCATTGAATCTTGAAGCTCTTCTCTTATTTTTGCTACTGAAAAATTAGGATCATGTTCTTTATCAATAAAGTTACTTATCTTATTTTTTAGGTCTTCGCCAGCATTTTCAGATAAAGAAAATGGTTTTGTAGAAGAAACATAGTCAACCATGCTTTGACCTGCTCTTTTACCAAAAACCACTATATCTAGTAGGGAATTAGTGCCTAATCTATTTGCACCATGAACGCTTACACAGGCAGATTCTCCCGCTGAATATACACCTGGAAGGATTGTTCCTTGAGCATCGCTTAAAACTCTCGCATCTACATCAGTAGGAATACCTCCCATAGCGTAATGAGCTGTTGGTTGAACTGGAATTGGCTCATCTATTGGTTCAATTTTCACATATGTCCTAACGAAATCTGTTATATCAGGCAATTTCTGTTTTATTGTTTCTGCTCCCAAATGTGTTAAATCTAAATATACGAAATCATTGTTTGGTCCTGCTCCGTTACCTTCACTTATCTCAGTTGCGATAGCTCTTGATACCATATCTCTTGGTGCGAGATCTTTAATTGATGGAGCATATCTTTCCATAAACCTTTCACCGTCTTTATTTCTTAAAATTCCACCCTCACCTCTCGCAGCTTCTGACAATAGTATTCCAAGACGGTATATTCCTGTTGGGTGAAACTGGTAGAACTCCATGTCTTCTAAAGGTATGCCTTTTTGATATAAAATTCCCGGACCATCACCTGTTAACGAGTGGGCATTGGAACTAACCTTGTATATTTTTCCAAAACCACCAGTAGCGAATGTTACAGCTCTGGCTTCAAATATGTGTATATCACCGGTTGCAATTTCATAAGCTACAACACCTTTACAAACTCCGTCATCAATTTTTATATCTAAAACTTGAAATTCGTCAAAAAAGGTTACTCCCATCGAAACGCATTTTTGATATAAAGTTTGAAGAATCATATGACCAGTTCTGTCTGCTGCATAGCAGGCTCTAAAAGCTGGTGCCTCACCTTCTTTAACAGTATGTCCTCCAAATCTTCTTTGAGCAATCTTTCCATTTTCTAATCTACTAAATGGTAGTCCCCAATGTTCCAACTCAACTACAGAGTCAATTGCTTCTTTGCACAAAATATCTACAGCAGGTTGATCTGCTAAGTAGTCTGATCCTTTGACTGTATCAAATGCATGCCAGTTCCAATTATCTTCTTCTACATTTGCTAATGCAGCACTCATACCACCTTGGGCTGCACCAGTGTGCGATCTTGTTGGATATAGTTTTGTTATTACAGCTAACTTCATATGGGGTGCTGCTTCAATTGCAGCTCTAAGACCTGCTCCACCAGCACCAACGATTACTCCATCAAAAGAGTGCTTGATTATTTTCATGCTTGCCTCACAAATGCTACCAACACATATGTACCTAATATAAAAAACGCTGTTGATACAAAATATAAACTATATAAAGCAAGACTTCTGTGAAGTTTGTTTGCTATATTGTCGTGCATAACTATCCTTAATCCATTTGTTCCATGAAGAATACTTAGAGCCAGCAAAAGCCAATCAAAAGTTCTCCAATAAGGGGTATCCCATCTGGCAGCAACAAATTCATAATCAAGATTAAGCGTATCATTAAATACATGCATAATAAACATATGTCCAGCAGCTAATAAAACCAGAAATAAACCACTTACTCTCATGAAAAACCATGCATATAATTCAAAATTGCTTCCACCAATAGGCGGTTGTCTTCTTCCCCAATCAGTTCTAGTTGTGTTCTGCATTATGATTTCCAATCTGGTAATGGTCTTACCATACAGTCAACAACCGTTGTTCCAGGTGAACTTTTTTCAATACAAATATCAAAATATGAAGTTATCATTTTATAAGTTGTTGGAACAAAAATTCCAATAAAAATTAGCAGTGCAACAACGTTAAGAGATTTTTGATAATCTGATCCTTTTTTCCAAAGATCAACAGTGATGATTCTTAACCCATTTATTGCATGGGCTAATACTGCAGCCATTAAACCAACCTCGCCGAGTCTGAAATAAAAGTTTTTGTATATTGCTTCTGCACCTTCATATATTTCGGGACCCGCAAGGATTAATGCGGTAGAAATAATATGTAAAAGTAAATAGCCAAATAGCGCAACACCAGTGATTCGATGAAAAAGATATAACCACATGCTAGTCCTGCCTTTATAAACAGAACCAGTAGAAACTATTTCCTGATAAGCCATATTTAATTATCCTACATTGGAAAAATAACTATAAATTAATTAGACAATTCACCTCTTGACATTTTTATGTTCCCGTAATAAATTACACATATGTAATTTACTTTAAGGAGTACGGGTGGAGCAATCAATAGTAGAAGAGTTAATCGGCGGAATGCCATCATGGACAGAAGAGGCAAATTGTAAAGGGGCAGATGCAGATTTATTTTTTCCGGAAAGAGGAGCTTCTACTAGAAAAGCTAAAGCAATTTGTAGAGCATGCACCGTCCAAGATCAATGTTTAGAGTATGCAGTAGAGAACTCTGAAAAATTCGGAATTTGGGGTGGTCTATCAGAACGTGAGCGTAGAAGAATTAAAAGACAACGTGCTGCAGAATTTGATATCAGGGACGTTGGCTAGATACTAAAACTTTCAGAATATTCGCTGAAGTCTCTTTCAACCCCAATTTCATCGCTTTTTATTATTTCAGTTATAGTGTTTTCTTCGTCTGTTATATATGTATACCTTAAAGAAATACCAGCACCATCATGAAAACAACCAAATTTTTTGGCTACTTCACCATGAGGCCAAAAGTCTGACAAAATTGGGAATTCAATATTATGGTGTGCAGCCCAGGACCTATTAGTAGGACTTGCACCAACTGTTATAAGTATTGTATTTGTATCTTCTTTCAAAAAAGACTCTTGGTAATCTCTTAATTCGCATATCTCTTTATCACAAACACTACTAAATGGGAATGGCATAAAAACAAACATTGTTTTTTGACCCAAAAAATCTTTGTCGCTGTGCTTTGTTTTGTCATAGTTGAATAATTCAAATTCTGGTATTTTATCTCCAATATTTAATGACATTTTATTTATCCTTTCTTAATAAATTTATGATAGCGAATTTAAAATTAAATAGGCGGCAATGAAGTTCTAGCTGCCCAAGAAATTGGATCTTCTAATTCATCAACTGATGGAATAAGGTTCATGTCCGAAATAATTTCATTCAGGCTAAGTTCATTTTTGGAATCTTCAAGGAATGAGATAAAAGAATCGGATCTTTCATCGTATTTAGAAATTTTTAATTCGAAGTCACTTCCAGGTCCTTGGTTGGAAACGAGGCCTAGGTCCATAACTAGATCAATCACACTCGGATCTATAAAGTCAATTGAATTTTTCGCAGAGTGCTTAATGACTGATCTATAAAAACTAAGAGGTGCAAAAATAACATCGAGCATGGAGTCAATATCAAAGTTGTTCAATTCAGGTATGTTACTCATGAGGTCTTGAGGATTAGAAAAATTACTTGGGTCAAAATTTGGTTCAATATCTTTTATGTTTGCTAAAAGTTCTTCGTTACTTTTTTTCATTTGTTTTATCAAGTATTCGAATGGAGCTGTGTGCTCACCAAGAGTCAGAGTTATATATTCTAGAAGCATCAATGCAATTGTTGCCTCTTTCTCATCGATCGAAAACTGACTTATTCTTAAATCAAAATTATTTTTATTTATCGCAAGAGCACTATTTCTTGGAAGAATAATTCCATAATGGCTAAGACCCCAAGTATTCTTGCTCAAAAATCCTGCAATGTTACCTAATTGCATTCCTATTAATGATGATTGAGCACCTCCAATTCCAGCAGGTAAACCCTCAAACATTTGAAGTTCGGAAAAGTCAAAATGTTTAATTGAATTTAGAAACCAATTTCCATACTTTTTTGAATCCATTATTGAAACTTCTAGTGGTGTGTACTCATTTTTTGTTGAAGATTCTAGACTCAGTTCTATAACTCTAAATATTTCTTGATAATTCAAGTCAGAATTAGAAAGCAATCTATCCTCTTCGGTATCTTTATTGATATGGTTATTAATTTGTTCAGCCAGCTGCCAATTTACATCGCCATCATCATTATTGAAAAGATTAAATAATTGGGAAAAAAGATCGTCAGACATTAAACATCGGATGGACGTAAATCTAATTCAAAAACAAGTGTAATTACTTGTGATTCTCTAAGTATTTCAATCTCCACTTGCTCACCTGCTCTTTTTGTTCTTAAAACAGTTATCAAACCATCAAGTGTTTTTACTGTTTCACCATTTATTTTTTTTATAATATCACCTGGTTGTGCTCCAGCTTTTCCTATAGCAAATATTTCACCACCTGGACCATAAAGTTCTTGTATAAATACCCCAGAAAATACTCTTGCACCATCTTCTGCAATATCAAAATGCTGAGCTCCTAGAATTCCGAGGAAAGCATGAAGTATTTTTCCATCTTTTATCAAACCTTCTGCAATGTTTAAAGCAAGGTTTACTGGCACAGCAAAGCCTAATCCCTCAGCACCAACATCAGCTGTTGCGATTGCAGTGGTAATGCCAATTAATTCTCCATTTTTATTAATTAGTGCACCTCCACTAGAACCTCTAGTAATAGGTGCATCAGTTTGTATAAGCCCAAATAAAGTTACTGAAGTCCCCATTACATCACCACCAACATCTAACCTTCTCTCAAGAGCAGAAACAACACCTGTTGTCACTGTTGGTGCGGCACCGAGTGTAAGAGGATGTCCAATAGCAACTGCTAAATCACCAACTAGCATTTTATCGCTATTACCAATTGCAATAGGTATTAAATTTGAAGCTGTTATTTTTACAAGCCCAATGTCAGTCAATTTGTCAGAACCAATTATATTTGCTTCGTACATTCGTCCATCTTCAAAAATAACTCTAACCTCTGTGGAATTGTCGATAACATGGTGATTCGTCATTATTAGACCATCATCAGTAATTACAACCCCTGAACCTCCACCAGCTGATAAAAACTCTCCATCATCAGACAGTGTCCCCACTTGAACTTGAACAATTGTTTTTGTTGCCAATTCAGCTATTGAAACAACCTCAGTCGAATCCACTCTTGGCATTACTAATTCTTTTTCTTTAACAGTCTCAGTAATTGTTATTGGCTCTGGTAAAACAATTTCTTCTTCTTCAAAAAGACCAAATAAAAATAAGAATCCTAAAACAATACCACTCGAAAGAAGAGCAGAACCAATTACGACATTTAGTGAGCTTTTTTTCTTTTCAGTTTTTTCTTCAATTAGATCCGAAATATATTTTCGTTGTTCAAACAATTCTTGTTGCGAATAATTATCTGAAAGGAATTGCACAAGTACTTGAAGGTAGAAGAGTTTTTTCAGAACTCACCGTTGTTGAAAATTTACGCTTGGGTGGCCATACAAATAGTCAAGATGTACCAAAAAATATAGAAAGAGTTTTTGAATTATTTCCTGTATTGAAAAATAGATCTAAAGGAGAGGCAGGATATTTATCAGGTGGAGAACAACAGATGCTTGCTATTGGTCGAGCATTAATGTCAAATCCAAACTATTTGCTACTCGATGAACCTAGTCTAGGTCTTGCACCAAAATTAGTAGATCAAATTGCTGAATTGATTAGAGAAATAAACTCCCAAGGGGTTACGGTGTTACTTGTTGAACAAAATGCAAATATGGCTTTGAATGTATCAAGCCATGGATACATAATGGAGACTGGAAATATTGTTATGGACAACCCAAGTGATGTATTGTTAAAGGATGAAGATGTTAGAGAGTTTTATCTTGGATTAAATCCAGAAGGAACGAACAGAAAATCATTTAAAGATGTTAAGCATTACAAAAGAAAGAAAAGGTGGCTTTCATGAGTTCACTAAAATTCAATAATGTAAGTTTAAAATTTGGCGGAATCACAGCATTAAACAATGTTAGTTTTGAAGTAAAACCAAAGACTCTTTATGCAATCATAGGTCCTAATGGAGCTGGTAAAACATCAATTTTTAATTGTATAAGTGGAATTTATAGACCTACTGAGGGTTCTGTTTCTTACGGTGATCATGATATTAAAGAATTAAGACCAGACCAAGTTGCTGAATTAGGTATTGCTAGAACCTTTCAAAATATTGAATTGTTTGAAAATATGACAGTTTTAGATAATATTCTAATCGGTGCTCATAGGCACTTAAAATATGGTTCAGTTTCGAGCTTGTTTTTTAATAAGCAAGCAAGAAAAAGTGAGTTGCAAGCAAGAATGATTGCTGAAGAGATTATTGATTTTTTAGAAATTGAACAATTTAGATATTCATATATTTTGTCATTACCATACGGAGTTCAAAAAAGGGTAGAAATTGGCAGAGCTCTAGCACTTAATCCAGATGTATTGTTACTCGATGAACCTGCTGCTGGCATGAACAATGAGGAGACAGAAGA
>LUMH01000005.1_pt1 | contig 72049 bp, 63 predicted proteins | sample 730001 | NCBI WGS metagenome assembly LUMH01 (sample SAMN03860268, study PRJNA289734) | marine metagenome | biome: seawater column; feature: ocean; material: water; isolation source: Red Sea water column Station 34 - depth 25m | place: Saudi Arabia: Red Sea | collected 2011-10-15 | depth 25 m
TGGGAACTCCACTCCGGCCGACTCTACTCCCATCCTCCATAAAGGACCATTTATTGGTAGAAATACTATTACAAGTAAAATCCCAAACCTCTGCCTTAGAATCATGCAGCATCGTGAGGGCATCTATTTTTGAATTTCCTCAGACGACCGAATCCGTTTAGAGATGCCATACTCTCGGACAATGTAAGCGCCTGTAGTGAAGGGGTTATCACAAGAGGTTTCCAACCTCTTGTCCCGGGTTCGAATCCCGGCGGGCGCACCATCACAACCATTAGTTTCCTTTAGTGACTGAAGCATTGAAACACCAGCCACTTTTCGAAATGGTATGAACTCAAGTGGGGGGGCTGAAGTCACTGGAGTGACATCAATCAGCAAGGACAACTCCGATCAGACGGACGATCGTCAGATAGTAGGAAGGAAGATCTGGAGAATTTTCCCGTACGTTAAGAAATACTGGAAAAGTGCTGTTGGCGGAATAGCCGCGAACGCCGGAGCGCGGGCATTCGACTTGATCCCCTTCATCGCCATAGGAATGGCAGCCGACTATTACCAATCTGGAACCTTTACCAGTGAAAGAGTGGAGAGAATGATGACCTCAGATATAATTCCAACTCTGGGCCCAATTGATTCCGAGGAGCTAGGCTTCGGATTGTTGATTCTTTCATGTTTCACTTTCTTAGCAATTTTTCAGGGCCTCAGCAACCAACTCTGGCAAGCGACCGCGTACAGGGCCCAGCATGACATTAGGATGGATGCAACTCAGTCACTAATGTCCATGGAGGCATCCTATTTCGAGACTAGACAGACAGGAAATCTGATGTCCGTACTATCTGCTGATGTCGCACAATTGGAGGACATCATTTCGGATGCCAGTACCAGCATCATAAGAATTGCAATCACCTTTTCAACTGCTTTCGCGATAATGTTCTGGATGTCTTCCAAGCTTGCTGTGATTCTCTTCACGCCTCTAATCATCATAGTTCCCATGGTGGTATGGTTCTCTACAAGGGTACAGCGCAAGTATCGAAAGCAGAGAGAGAGTACGGGCGGGATAGTTGCTATCCTGGAGAATGTTCTTTCTGGAATTACTGTCGTGCAGGCTTACAATGCAAAGGAGTTCGAGAGATCTAGGATTGACATTCAGAGTGGAAACTACAGAGACATGGCTATTCAGGCTGCATTTATCAGGAATCGATTCATTCCTGGCATATACGTAGTTGCAGGGATTTCCTTTGGCCTTCTGGTATCTGCAGGGGGCTGGATAATGGCATCAGAAGAGATTACTGTAGGCCAATTCGTCACCTTCTTACTAATTTCGACCAGGATGACAATGCCGATGTTTATCCTAGGGATGCTACTTAACCAATTGCAGAAAGGAGAGGCTGCATCCAAGAGAGTATTCGCAATAATCGATTTAGAACCATCAATATTTGACAAAGAGGGCGCCGTCCCTCTGGAATCCCCAATCACCTCGATAAGATTCGAAAACGTCTCTTTCGCATACCCTTCTTCAGATTCCAATGTTCTAAACGACATCAACTTCTCTGCTTCTTCTGGCGAATTCTTGGGAGTAATGGGCCATACCGGAGCGGGAAAGAGTACAATTCTGAAACTAGTTGAGCGATTCTACGAACCCCAGAGCGGCCGCGTTCTAATCAATGGTACAGACATCAACGAGTTCCAGATAGAGTCAGTAAGGGCTAGGATAGGCTTCGTCTCTCAAGACCCATTCCTGTTTTTCGGAAGTATAAGGGACAATGTGGCCTATGCCCGTGATTGCTCGGATGAGGAGATTGATCACGCTTTAGAAGCAGCAGGGGCTCTAGAGTTCGTCACTCAACTATCAGAAGGAATTGATACTATGGTAGGAGATAGGGGAGTCATGCTTTCTGGCGGTCAGAGGGCACGGATCAGCCTAGCAAGAGCCTTACTCAATGATCCCGATTTGTTGATTCTCGATGAGGCAAGTGCGGCCTTAGATGCAGAAACGGAAAAGAGGATTCAAGAATCCTTATTCGGTAGCTCAAACGGTGGTAAGAAGAGAATTACAATTGCAGTGGCTCACAGACTGGCCACAATCAGAAATGCCGACGAGATCGTTGCCATGGTTGACGGCGCTATAGTCGAGAGGGGGACACATGAAGAACTGATTGCCAGTAAGAATGTCTACGCGTCTCAGTGGTCAATACAGACGGGGGAACTGGGTTCAGCGGAGGGCTGATCTTGCCTGGTTCTATTGAGTGGGCCGATGTCAAGCCTGGCATGGTTGTAATGGGTTCTGCAGACCGGTCGATATTATTCGGGGGCATTGGTCCAAGGCACGAGGTATCTATCGGATATAGTTTCAAAATCTCCAGAATTCCTGTTCCCTCGAATGAGGCATTGAAGATAATTCAATCATCTGAAGCCGATATAGCTTCAGAGTCAGAATGGGAGCTTGCTAACTCTAGAGGCCTCCTGTCTGCAGAAATCGGATGTATCGAGGGACTAGAGGATAGACATCATGGCTACTGGGGAAAGATTTGCGACGGCCGACCTCACTACGGCGTGAATAGAGGTCTGCAAAATCTCAGACATTGGTCGAAGAGCGGACCAGTGCCAATCCAACGCCCAACACTATCTGAGGCTGAAGAAACCGAATCTGTTCGCCTGGTGATTAGAGAAGATCCAGACTGGTCGGATAATTCCCTCGCGATTCCAATCAGGAAGGACAACCAGAGAATAGTATTTGAGGAGGCTCTAATTTCTCTTTTTTTGGGAGTGCTTCCCTCCTTCTTATGGGCTTACTATAACGCAAGCGACGGATATATCCGAGAGGGGTGGCTCAACCTAATTTTAGGAGGGATTTTCTTCGGTCTTTTCACTTCTCTTTTTTGGAGGCCCAAACAACCAACATGGCATATTAAATCTGGAAGAATGATCAGTAAATGAGAGCAGTCTAGTTGCGTGCCCTGTCATCAATCTGTGAAGACGAACTTCCACTAGCCAAGGCAACTCTTGCTTTGTTGATTCCCACTCCATAATCCCATAATAGGATGAAAGAAATAATCGGGGACAAGAAAACGGTCGTTGTACTCTTGCTAGGCGATGGCCCTAGTGCTGCACCAATCCATGCTGTGATGTTGAATAAGGCTACCAGAGTGGGGAACTGGTGAACCATTGCTCTTTCAACTCCCATGGGAACTGAATCCGTGGAAATATCCCAAAATTCAGGCCAAGAAAGACCTCCGTTAAAGCATCCCCAGATGAAGGAGATAGCAGACATGGTCACAAGTATAGGAAATGAGGACACCATACTGTGGCTGAATCCCCATAGCTCAGGGTACCTACTTCCTGCCAATGTTCTGACAAGTCCGTAGTTCCGTATTTGCTTCCTTACTCTTTTGACCCCCCGTCTTCGATGCCACATTACGGCACTACCATCAGACCATAGTCGATATCCGGCTAACCTGATACGATGATCCATCATTACATCCTCAGCCCCAATGGCTCCCGGGTCAAATGAACCTACATCGACTAGAACTTCCCTTCTGTAAGCGGAGTTCACTCCTGGTAGTTGCTCCACTTCCTCCAATTCCCCTATTGCCCTTTTTCCATAATTTGTACCAGCAGTTAGAAACTTATTACAAAAAGCGACGTCAATAACCCTCTGCCAGAAGGTCGACTCCTCTACTGGTGCGAAATTAGGCCCCCCGACTCCCCCTACATCCGGTCTATCGAACCACCTCTCAAGCCTCTCAACCCAATCTTCTGGCACGAAAACGTCATCATCTGTAAAGAAAACAAGTTCTGACTCAGTCTCTTCGATTGCCACATTGCAAGCATCTGCTCTGTTACCAGCTCCTTTGTCATCAATATATCTGAATCCTCTACTCTCGGCCTCTACTCTCCCCTTGTCATCTCTTGGACCAACCACAACTACCTCCATATCGTCATATGTCTGATTGGCTAGCCCATCAAGAGTAATCGCCAACTCATCCGAGTTTCTAACCGTGGGTATAATCACGCAAACTCTACTTGGCATAAAAAACCCGGAGGGGCAGTGATTGATGAGTTCAATGGTCAGTCATTGACTATCCTTGGTGCAAGGAAGTAAGTCCACCTAGCCCCGCCATCGTTGCTCATCCAAGTCAGCCTCAATGGATACTTCTCTTCGAACTCAAGAGAGACTTCGTTGGTGAATCCTCCGGCTAGTTTCTTAGTCAACTCCCCAAGATACTGTAGTGAATATGTTGAGTGTGTAGGGGAGGCGCAGACAAGTTCGCTCAACTCTCCAGATTCGAACTTCACATTTACTCCCTCACCAGCCTCAACAGTTACCGAAACAGCTAGTTGATTCTTGTCCATGCTTAGGTCGACCTCACCTCCGACGAACTTTGCAGCCCTCAGTGCTCTCGAAAGCTTCTCCGATCCAATTGTTGCCTTCGACTTGAACTCCAGATTTGGCTGATTAGGATTATCCATCGTGCTAGTGTCTATGCCTCTAAGAATCATCAGAACTTCACCCACTCTCACGTTGATGGCGCCCACCGCGTCATCATAATCCATCTCAACTAGGTCACTTGGTCCAGCTAGCGTTAGTAAATCGCGCATCTTCTGAAGGTCTAGTCCTATCTCCACAGGCTCTACCTCATATGTCTCGAAGCACTCATCGCCAATTGTTGCAGAAAGGAGGGCCACATGAGAGCCGTCAACAACCGAAATGCTGAGGCCCTTTTCACCCCACACCAACTTCGCTTCTGATGTTAGAACTGAAAGGATATCTACGATTTCTCTCATTAGTTGCTGCTTGGCTGTAATTCTTAGCACGTGTCCACCCCGATTTATTCTCTAACTGCCGGAGGCTCTTGATGATTATTGGCCCAAAGCCTGCGCAATTACTGGTATTCCCTCCAACGATGGCCGCATTCTTCGCAAGTGCATATCTTTGTCTCTGGTTCGTCTGAAGACCTGGTCTGCCTGAGCTCAACGTACGCTCTATCTCCGTCACATTTTGGGCATAGGTAGTCTCCTACCCTAAGAGTCCCTCTAGGGCCGTCTTCTTCCACAACCTCCGTAAGATGCTTGAGTGACTTCGAGTCTGTAGAAGCCATAGTCTTGGAAAGATCGATAGTTTCCCCAGTCATTGGATCTGTAAATTCAGCACCTTTGCCATCTTCTCCAGAAAGGGGGCCCTCATACCCACATTTGTAGTCTGGACACTTAATCCAGCCCCGCTCATCAGGATAACTAAGTGCACCACATCTCGGACAAAACATCTCTCTCACCATTGTCCTATAAACGAGAACCGAGCATGGCTGAACCTCCCGACTATTCAACTATTCGTCTAAATTATTGGGCATACCCGCACCGTTCAAGCCAATGTACCCATTGGGACGGCTATGAGAATCCACTACGATTGGAGATTAGCAAGGGTCGTGGATGATGAAGGGAATATCGTGGATGAGTTGGAATGGGACGGTCCAATCACCCATACTAGCCTGTCAAAACGACTCAAGATAATACAGGGAGGTAGAATTTTGCCAGAGGTCTCAACTCTTTCCGAGCGTTTCCCAGATGCAATCATCGATGAAATGGGTGCGGTATCGGACCCGCATTGGCCCAAGATTGGAGATTTGGAGCAAGTCTTCCAGAAGGCTACTTTGGAATTAGCGAAAATGGGTGTCGCAGACTCATCGGGAGATTTGGATAGGAGATTAGACATGCTCGTATCAGCAGCACAGGAGCTTAGATCATCCTGGACAACCTCCGAAGCTCGTTGTGTAGAATGGTCAGGTTTGTTCATCACTGAAGCAAATCTTGACTCTCAGAGAAATGACATTCCAGTAGCCATATCTTCCTCAAGAACAATCTCCGAAGCATCAGAAAAGCTAGGTGTAAGTCCTCCGAAGCACCTTCCTTCAGATTTAGAATGGTCTTCTATGATCTCCCACGCCAATACAGTGACAAGATCATCAGAAATTCTAGACCAAATTGAGAATGCAATTAGAGAAATTGCGAACATCCATGCACCCTCTCTCAGCGCACTTCTTGGCCCTATTTCGGCGGCCAAATTGATATCTCTAGCAGGGGGAAGGGAGAGACTAGCACGAATGCCTTCGGGCTCACTACAGGTTCTGGGAGCGCATGCAGCAATGTCTGCACACAGGAGAGGCGCCCCTCCGCCAAAGCATGGAGCAGTGCTATTTTCAATGCCGCAGGTCAGCCGTTCTCCTAGATGGGTCAGAGGAAAGATTGCCAGATATCTTGCCGGAAAGGCCAGTATAGCAGTTCGAGTCGATCATTTTGAAGGTGAGAGATGGGATGAATCCAAAATAGAGGAAATTAACTCCGAGATTGAGGCGATTAAGGATAAGTTCCCAAGGCCTCCGAAGAGGAGGGTATAACCTGCCGAAGTCAGTGCAGATTTGCTGGGGCGTCAGGAAGGAAGGAAGGACACTTTGGACAAGGAATGCTGTCAAGGGGAAATCGGTCAGAGGGGAACGTAGGAAGAGGGACAGGAAGATAGAATGGAGAAGGTGGGACCCTACCAAGTCCAAGGTAGCAGCAGCCCTTCTTAGGACATCATCCGAACCATCCTCGATTCTCCCAAGTCCAGGCTCAACTTGCCTCTATCTCGGAGCATCTAGCGGTGGGACTGTTAGCCATATTCACGATTTCGTGTGTGGAGCAGAAAATCACCACGGAGGGCAGGTCGTAGCAGTGGAAATATCTCCTAGGATGTCACGTGATCTGATTTCCCTCTCAGAATCTCGTCCCGGTATGATCCCAGTTCTTGGTGACGCAAGGAAAAGCAGGGTAATCGCGCCATTCATCAGGTCTAAGGCCGATTGGATTCACCAGGATCTCAGCATTGCTGACCAGGCAGAGACCTTCGTAAAGATGGCTATGAATTTCCTTATTCCAGGTGGAGTAGGTCTCCTAAGCCTAAAAGCAGCTAGCGAGAGATCTTCGGAAGGTGATGACAAAGCTAGATTCCACAATGCAGAGATAATCCTGAGGAACTCAGAACTCTCACTATTGGAGAGGATAGAACTTCGAGGTCTGGAGGAGCAACACGTTCTATTCGTCTGTAAATTAAGCCTCGGCGGCGAAAACTAGTGCAAACAATCCTCCGTAGAAGAGCACAAGTAGAACGAATAAACCAATGCCTATCCAGGAAATGATTTGAGCCGCCTTCGCCATACCCTGATCTGGATGGCCTGGATACTGGGTGGTAGTAGCTAGAGCACCATTAGCCACTATCAGTCCGGGAAGCGCAGTGCAAATTGAGCACATCACAATCCCCAATATGGAAAGGACCAGAGCAAGTACTGCATTGGTTGTAGGGAACATCGCTCCCGGGCCCCCATATTGCCCTCCTTGGACATAGATTTGCTGAGGGGCCTCTTTTGTTGCGGAAGGACTCCCTTCGAGAACGACTTCTGACTCTGGCTGATCCTCTGATGAGACCCAATCAGGGACTTCACCCTCCTCCATGAGACCACAAAATGGGATTATCAATTAACTCTGCCTATCTAAGAAAGGTAATGGCCTAACCATCTCAGCCTTCACACATGCCCGAGTTACCAGAGGTGGAAACGGTCCGGCTTGGTCTCGAGAGACACTTATTGGGTAGGACAATCTCTTCAGTAGAACTTCGAAGAAGTGATCTGAGATTCCCCTTCCCGAGAAATTTCGAAACCTCTCTCATCGGAAGAGTCATCGAATCAGTGGAGCGTCGTGCGAAGTACCTCCTAATCCGACTAGACGGAGATCTGACTTGGCTCTGTCATTTGGGAATGAGTGGCAGGTGGACACTGATTGGCGACGGAGTGATTGGGAGGCCGGGCAAGTTCTCTAGCGGGGCACCTCTGGGTAGCGGTGACGGCCCTCACGATTGGGTAGTGATCCACCTAGATAGTGGGACGAAGGCAGTCTACTCGGACCATCGTAGGTTTGGATTCATGGACTGCTTCCCCACTTCACAACAAGAAAAAAACAAGCTTCTCTCGGATTTGGGTCCGGAGCCTACTCCCGACCAATTAGCTCCACAGGATCTCGCCGAAGGACTGAGGGGTAGAAAAATGCCAATCAAATCAGCTCTCTTGGATCAGAGAATAATCGCTGGCTTGGGGAATATCTACGTCTGTGAGATACTTCACCGAGCCGGAGTTTCTCCAAGAAGAAAGGCAAGCAGTGTCGCGGGTTTATCTGGAATCTCCAGAAGAGTCGAGAGAATCACAGCCGCAACACACGATGTAATCACGGAGGCCATAGACGCCGGGGGCTCCACTCTGCAAGATTTCAGAGGAGTAGACGGAGATGAGGCTATGGGCTATTTCATTCACAACTTCCTAGTTTATGGAAGGGAAAATCAGCAGTGTTTGAAGGAAGGTTGCTCTGGTTCGATAAGAAGAATAGTTCAGTCTAATAGATCCACCTTCTACTGCTCATCCTGCCAACGTTGATGGACGTCCTATCTACATTATACCTCATGTCCGACCGATCCGACATGAATGCAAAACTGATTACTGAGTTCATTGGAACCTTCTTCCTCTGCCTGACAATTTGTGTAGCCGGAGTATTCGGTCTGTCTGGTCAAAACGCCCCTTTCGCCATAGCAGGCACTCTGATGGTTATGATATATGCCGGTGCCCATATTTCCGGTGCTCACTACAATCCTGCAGTCACCATCTCGATCTGGATCAGGGGGGCATGTGAGAAATCGGAGGTAGTGCCCTATGCTCTCTCCCAACTCGCAGCAGGATTACTAGCGGCTCTCATTGCTGCGAATCTGATTGTTACCGGTAGTATCTCTGAGGATTACCCAATTGAGATGTTCGAACCTTCGGGTATGGAGACCTCAATCATTGCATCCGAGTTACTCTTCACCTTCGCATTAGTTTTCGTAATACTCAATGTAGCAACCTCAGAATCCAATGAAGGAAACGGATACTACGGTGCTGCCATTGCATTGGTAGTCCTAGCCGGGGCTCTAACTGTAGGGAGCATATCTCTGGCTTCATTCAATCCGGCGGTCTCGCTCTCTCTGGTAGTGGTTGGGAAAATGGCTGCTTCAGACCTATGGCTGCATTTGGTACCTCAGTTGTTTGGAGCCGGGGCAGCATCTTTGGTTTACAAGTGGAATACCTAGTCTAACTTCTGAGACATCTCTATCCCCCTAACTAGCGCCATTAGTATCTCATTCCTAGGTGTTGGCACTCCAACCTCCTCTCCCTTAGAAATCACGGCACCACAAAGGACATCTATCTCGGTTTTTCTTCCAGCCATGAGGTCCTGAAGCATAGAAACTCTATTCTCGGCAGTCGATTCGACCACCCTCCTTAGATAACTCTCAGAGTCGGAATCTCCTAGATCTATTCCCGATGCCTTGGCGACAGCCTCGGCCTCTCTCATAGCCTCAATTGCCTGATGCCACAATTCTGGAACCTCTACCAAGGCCCCATTCCTTACACCTGCGATAGCACAGATTGGATTAATTGCTACATTTATCATCAGCTTCCTCCAAATTTCTCCTTCGATATCTATTGACCAATTAGGTACCAGCCCCCCTTCATCTAGCAATGAAATGAATTCAGTAGCAATAGAATTCGGTTCAGAGGAATTAACTGAACCTAGAGAAATTGTCCCTCTCCCCGTCCAGTGGACAGCACCGTCTCCATCTCTCCAAGCGGAGTGAGTGGTAGTTCCCCCCAGCACTCGCTCCCAACCGACTCTGCTGGCAATGATTCCCGAATTTCCAAGTCCGTTCTGAATGCTGATTACTAATGCGTCTTGTTTAATCAGATCTTCAGCGATAGAAGCCAATTGGGGAGTTGAACCAGACTTGCCAGAGACAACTGCTACATCACAAGTTCCGCACACTTTCTCCTGTAGGGGGCCCTTCTCACTATCGATAATCTCGAAACGCTCCCCTGGAATCATTTCCACAGATCCCTCGGGAGTGAATAGAGTCAGCCCCTCAAGTAAATCTCTAGCAGTCCTTCCTCTCGAAACACAAACTAGTTCAGCATTGGTGTCAGATAGACATCCTGCGAGCACACCGCCAATCGCTCCAGTCCCAAGAATAGCAATTCTCACTCGCAACCCTCCGATGGACATCTTGCCGAAAGGTGTACAACGACTCCTGAATCGTCCGCAGTTACCCATAAGGCCCGTTCTAGAGTAGAACTACCATTCGCTACAGCTTCGACGAAATACGAATCTCCGGCGTCAATCCAGTCTCCGATGCTTACTTCCCAGATTCCAGACTGAGGGGAGTCTCCATGCCACTCCAAAGACAGTCCAATCCTCTCCGATCCTCTGTTGAAAATATAGAAAGTATCTGCCTCAATCCTCTGATTGAGGAGGATTGCAGAATGTCCTACACTAGAATCTTCTGTGGAGACGAATACATCGGGTCCCGCGATTATCCTGAATGAGGCCAGCGAACCATCGGTACCACAAATCGCCAGCCATCCCTCTCCGCCGATACCTATCGAACCATTCCCGCTCAGATTCCCTTCAAGCCTGATCGGGGAGTAGTTGCTCATCTCTACTGACCAGTTCCCCCCAGTGTCCACTTGTGCCGCAATCTCGCTAGATGGGCAGAAAGGGGATCCTCTATCGGAGTGGGAGAGAATATCTCCGCTGGAAACGACTCCAGTAGGAATTTTCCATTGCCCATCCATGACCTGTATAGATGGCTCTGAGCCATCAATTGAAATCAGCCATGGCCCCTCGGTCGAGTTCTCCCTCTCAAGGAAAACAATAGGGCCAAAGGATCTGCCCTGCGAATCAAAAATCTCCGAGCTCTGAATCGCGCCACTGTTTCCTCTAAGGCACAACTCCTGTATTCCCGAAGTTAGATTACTCTCGTTCATAGTCTCCCAGTAGGCTCCCTCGACGAATATATTCCCTCCATCTCCAGCATCAAAATTAGTACAAATTATCGGTTTGTCTAATCCTCCAGAAAGGCTCCAGAATGGGCCAATTAAACCCCTGCTAGAAAACTCATGAAGCAAGATCTCATGCTCTACCTCGAAGCCTGAGACTTCGACTAGTACCTTTAGCAGATGATTCGAGAAATTCCCCTCTGGAGGGGTAATGGAGATATCTAAGACGCTAGTCTCGGACTGCGCAACACCATCGAATCGACATGTCTCTGGAAGATCAGAACAATCGGTGCTGAGAACCCACTCCTGAGATCGAGACCCCTCAATCCTCATCTGAATCCATCCGGATACAGGCATCACCCCTTCTGGCTCCAAATTCAGCGAAATTACTTGCAACTCACCCCCGGAGAACCCTACCTCTTCTGGCCACTCTTCAGTAGAAATCCCCCCAATGTAGTCCTCCATTTCGTAGGAGGGAACAGATCCCGGCAGCCCTGCCAGGAGTACCACACTCGCTACAGCCACGAAGCGACTCTTGAACCTCTCATCTAACCCAGATTGTTCGTCAAGGACGATTGGCTGAGGGAGATTATCCGGATTGAAACGCTGCCATGCAGCTACGAAGGCAAGGAAAACCCATGGGGTCCATTTGGCTGTTGCGAAAACCACTACCATCAGGAAGAGCACGATTAGGAACACTGATGTCTGGGTACTCCCACTCCTCATTTCCGCTGGACCAATAATTGCATGGAGTAGCCTATCCCCTGGTAGGCCTGGTATGGGGAGCATCATTATCCACCCGACTAAGGAGAGTCCTACTCCAGAAATACCAACGGGATGCAACCATTGGAGACGAATTTCCAGATGTTCCCCCAACAAAGAATCGGCTAGATAGCCAGAAATCAGACAATGGAACTGCCAACTCGATAGATCCCAACGCCCTTCTGGATGGAATTGGAACCATATCGAGCTTCCTCTGCCCAATCGCCCCAACAATTCCGAATGGCCACCATGTAGGAATTGGAAATACGATTGGGGCAATGTGCCCTATTTCTATCCCGAATCTCCTTGCGATAAGAACCCTGCAATAGCTTGCTATGGATAGGGTAACTAATATTGGTAGCGTGAAAAAAATCAGCGAATTCATAATTTCGCCATTTCCAGACGAATTACTATCATATCCGTATTCAGAAACCCAATGTGATCCAGCCATGGTTAGGAAAACTGACATGACTGCCCACATCAGCAAACTCTGGTAATTTCCCATCACATTGCTTCCTTGAGGAATCCTTGAGATGATCAGAACAGGGGGATTCGTCTCTTCTAGCGATCCAACCAATCCCATCGTGTCAAGGTGTGAATTGAGTTCCTCCAGCTGTTTACTAACATCCTTCCCGTCTAAACCTCTGACCTCCCATGAATTGGGATAACTGCCCTCGTTACCTAGTTCGAAGAATCTAGAGGTTATTACCTCGAGAAGTTCTCTGGTGCCCCAGGTCTCAGTGTCAATCAAAATCTCCTCTGGCATGATGCTCACTCCCTGACCATCCCCGCGGGATGTCGGATTTTACCCCTGCTCTTTGATAATCACTTGTTTTTGAAGCGCTTGAGGCGGAAAGTCTCCTCTCTCTCCATCTCTTCAAGCCTTAGTTGGATGAAAGTCTGAGCCTCTTTCATCTCAGGAATTACCTTGAACTCGAGAGCATTAACCCTTCTTTTAGTAGCTTCAATTTCTTCTAGAAGCCTCTTCAGAGTGGCCTCCATCTCGGCTGCTTTTACTACCTTCTCAACAAGTAGCGAGTAGGCGTCCGCCGCCTCGTCGATGTATGGAGAACCTCCAACCATCCCCAGCCCCCTATCCTCGACCGATAGTTTGAGGTTCTGCCCCTCGACCTTTGGAACAACTACGCCCATTATATTCCTCTTTGAGACCTGCACTTCTGGATGCTTCGACGAGGCTATGGCCGCGCTCTTTACTGCCAATCCGCCCTCTATCGATGAGGCTAGATTGATTGCTTGCAGTGCATCTCTGTATGTCCCCACTAGTCCCTCTCTGGCCTCGATCATTTCTGAGAGCAGAGTTCTGAATTCGTGGAATAGGCCATCCCTCTTCATCTTCAGAAGGTTGTATCCCGTAGAGGTCTGCTTTATCCTGCGCTTCAGGTTGATCAGCTCGGACCTGGTGGGCTTGATGTCTAGGGCCATTCACTCAACTCCTTACTTCGGTTACTCTTCTTCTCCCTTCTTTTCACCGGGATGGTACTTATCGATCCACTTCTGATCCAGTCTTACAAGATACTTCGTGTCGATGTTTGACAATAGGTTCCAAGCTAGGTCCAAAGTCCCCTCGTCTATTGATCTGTCTTCGTCTCTGCTCTGCCTGAGGAACTTATCCTCAAAGATATCTGCGAACTTGAGAAGTTGAAGGTCCCTCTCGTTTAGAGCATCCTCTCCGACAATTGCCACCAGCCCTCTCAATTCCTTTCCTTGAGCGTAGGCTGCGTAGAGCTGGTCAGATACTGACTTGTGATCCTCTCTGGTTTTACCAGGACCTATCCCTGCATTCATCAGTCTGCTCAGAGAGGGGAGAACGTTGATCGGGGGGTAGATTCCTTTCTGATGGAGCTCCCTAGAGATAACTATCTGGCCCTCTGTGATGTATCCGGACAGATCTGGAATCGGGTGAGTAATATCGTCACCGGGCATAGTTAGGATAGGGAACTGCGTGATTGAACCCTTCTTCCCCTTTACCAGTCCTGCTCTCTCGTAGAGCATAGCCAGATCTGTGTACATGTAACCGGGGTAACCTCTCCTTCCGGGAACTTCTTCTCTAGCAGCCCCGATTTGCCTCAATGACTCACAGTAGTTTGTCATATCCGTGTATATCACCAGCACGTGATAGTCATGTTCGAATGCTAGGTACTCAGCAGCGGTGAGTGCCAGACGAGGAGTGATCAGCCTCTCGACTGCCGGGTCGTCAGCCAGGTTTACGAATAGCGCTGCATTCTCGAGCGCCCCAGTCCTCTCTAGGTCGTGTACGAAGAAGTTGTACTCCTCTGCTGTAATTCCCATTGCGCAGAAAACTACGACGAAGTCATCGTCGCTACCAACTAGTTTGGCTTGTCTCGCGATTTGCAAAGCGATGTCGTTGTGAGGCAGTCCGCTTGCACTGAAGATCGGGAGCTTCTGCCCCCTAACAAGAGATGTACAAGCGTCAATCGCTGAAATTCCTGTCTGTATGAATGACTCTGGACTCTGCCTCGAATAGGGATTTATTGCGGCCCCGATTATGTCGGCCATATCATCCGCGACGATCTCTGGGCCCCCGTCTCTGGGTCTTCCAGCACCATCTAGAATCCTACCAATCAGCCCCTTGCTCACGGGGAGCTTGAATACATCACCCAGGAACTTTACACCTGTCTGCCTGTCGACAGATGCAGTACCCTCGAAGACCTGAACGATGACTTGGTCATCGGATGTGTCTAGAACCTGCCCGTTTTTGATCGACCCATCACTGAGCCTCAGTTGTACAATCTCGTTATACGAAACAGGCTCGGTTTTGTTTAGGAACACAAGAGGCCCCTTTACGTCTGTAATTGTTCTGTACTCTTTTCCACTCATATTATCACCTCAGTTTTCCTCCATGCTAGCAGCAATCTGCTTGCTCATCTCCGCAACCAGGCCCTCTATTCTACCGTCATAGCCTTCTTCGAATCTCCCTCTCATAAGGTCGGTCCTAGCAGGCACGTTAACCACGTCTTCGAGCTGTGCGCCCCCTGCAATTGCCTTCTTCCCTTCTTCTTGGAAGTTCAGTATTGCTTTAGCCATGTCATACTGCAGCTTCAGGTCGCTGTACGTATCCACATCATGGAAGGCGTTCTGCTGAAGGAAGAACTCCCTAATCATCCTCGCAACTTCTAGTGTCAGTTGCTGATCTATCGGTAGGGCATCGGACCCTACAAGCTGGACAATCTCCTGCAACTCAGCTTCGATTTGGAGTAGAGTGCTTATCTCGGTCCTAACTTCAGGGAAGTCGGTTGCGATGTTGTCCCTATACCATTGGTCCAGGGCTTGTGGGTACAAGCTGTAGGAACTGAGCCAGTTTATCGCAGGGAAGTGCCGTTGTCTGGCAAGCCCAGCGTCCAGACCCCAGAACACCTTGACAATTCTGAGAGTTCCTTGGCTGACTGGCTCTGAGATGTCCCCACCTGGGGGGGAAACAGCTCCGATTACCGACACTGAACCATCCTCTCCGGACAATGTCTCAACCCTTCCTGCTCTCTCGTAAAACTCAGCCAGTCTACTTGAGAGGTATGCTGGATAACCCTCCTCTCCTGGCATCTCCTCAAGCCTCGATGAAATCTCCCTCATAGCCTCAGCCCACCTACTAGTCGAGTCAGCCATTAGAGCCACGTTGTAACCCATATCTCGGAAGTACTCTGCAATAGTCACTCCCGTGTAAACGGATGCCTCCCTAGCTGCGACCGGCATGTTCGAAGTATTCGCAATCATCACAGTTCTGTTCATCAGAGGCTTGTTCGTGTTGGGATCAATTAGGTGAGGGAACTCGTCGAGGACCTCGGTCATCTCATTCCCGCGTTCCCCACATCCGATGTACACCACTATTTGAGCGTCGGACCACTTTGCGAGTTGCTGTTGTGTAACGGTCTTTCCAGATCCGAAAGGCCCTGGGATTCCTGCTGTACCTCCTTTGGCGAGGGGGAAGAGGAAGTCCAGTATTCTCTGTCCTGTCATGAGGGGTACGTCAGGTGCGTACTTCTGTACGAATGGTCGAGGGTGCCTTACTGGCCACTCCTGCATCATCGCTATTTCAGACCCATCTTCCAGCTTGCATACCGTCTGGGTGATATTGAACGAACCGGACTCAATGGTTTTCACGACTCCCTCCTTTCCGGGAGGTACCATGACTCTGTGTTCGATAGTCTCGGTTTCTTGGACTGTACCTATTACATGTCCTGCCGATAGCTCGTCTCCTACTTTGACCGTGGGAACGAACTCCCATTCCTTAGTCAGGTCGAGTCCGTCCGCATCGACACCTCTGGTGATGAAAACGCCCATTGTCTCCTCTAGTTTGGGAAGAGGCCTCTGAATTCCATCGTATATCTGGGTCAATAGTCCCGGTCCTAGTTGTACCGACAGAGTCTGCCCAGTCCTGATAACAGGCTCTCCCGGTTCAATCCCTGATGTCTCTTCATAGACCTGGATTACCGATTGTTCTCCGTGTAGCTCAATTACTTCTCCCATCAATCCTTCATTCCCGACTCGCACAACCTCATACATCCTCGGGGCAATGCCCGTGGCGGTCACAACTGGTCCGGAAATCCGGTATATCACTCCATTTTCTGTACTCATTTTTTTTCACTTCCATTATTTTTGAATCTATTTCCAAAGGTCAACACCGAGTGCTGATTTGATGGACTCTCGGAGTGTGTTATCCTCCTCGGTCCCTATGCCCAGAACTGTGGGCGTCACGCTTTCCGATAGCTGCACTCTTAGCCTCTCGGGTAGCCTCACTAGATCGAAGTTGTCAACTACGACAACCCCGATTTCCTCTTGACCCAAAAGATCACGAAGAAGCTCCGCAAGCTCCTCGTCATCCGATGGGTTGTACAGGTTTTTTACACCTGCAAGCTGGAATCCTAGTGTAAATTCCAACTGTCCTACCACTGCAATCTCCATTTTTTCACCTCAGTAGTCCATGTGTGCCTCTAGCACTTCCTTAGGAAGTCCCACAGCCTTTCCGCGCACTAGTAATCGAAGATTTCTGACTTCTAGCGCTTTCTTCTCGATGTAGTGAATTATGGGGAACGCCGAAACCGGACTTAGATGTGAAAATCTCCTTAGAACCGCATGTCTCTGATGGGAGAGAAGCTCCGCGTACGGGTCCAGACTGCCAAGTCTTTCCGAATCTGCCCTGGCCTCATCAAAACCATTGTCATCAAAAGAGCTACTCCTACGTAGTACATCGATTAATTCTTCATCGGTCTCTGTCACACAGGCTTGCTTCATTGTGGCAGCGTCGATCTTCCCACCAGGAATTATCATTGCCTGCCGCTGTTCTGAGGTCATTCCCATGCGTATCGATCTGAACTCATTGATAACGTTCCGATGATCAATCTCCATTCTCAGATACTTCAGTAGCTGTGGGCTTCCTTCCTTGTCCTTCACAGCCCTCAGCGCATCAGCGAAATATTGCATGTCTAGCGCGTTCTCCATTACCTCAAGAGTTGACTCCGCATCGAGCTTGGCTAGAGTTTGTCCCCATGGAGTTCCGGCCATGGCCTCAACCGCCTCATCAAGGCCCTCCGTATTCTTCACGATGGTCAACCACGTTGCGTTCCGAGGATTCTCAGAGGGCAATATCTGACTTTCTATCATCTCGTCGGACGCACCTCCATTGACTGCTCTCAGAACCGTCTTAGCCTTCTCGTAGTCGAATCTTTCAACATATATCGCAACAATAGACTTCAGTTTGCCTTGGCAGAATCTTAGTACCTCAGCGAGGTCATTGTCTAGATTGTGGAAAAGAGCGGCTTCAACAGCGTCGGCCCCGCTCATTCTGGACGCATACAGGTCCATTTCCGCCCTATACCCCATCTCCCCGATGCTTGCGCCGATTGAGTCGGTTCCTTGTTGTACTAACTGCCGCATTCTAGTCTGATCGATTAGGGACGCCTTTCGTGCCTTGGCTCTGGCAGATGCGTTATACACGTTCGATCTGCCACTTTGCGCCCTGACCATTTAACCACCTCACTCGTTGAAAAGTATCCCGTTTATCTCGCCCAGAGTATTCTTCCATGCCTCTTCTAGCATCATGTCAAATCTGAAGTCCAGCATAGTTGAACCGTCCTTGGATTCGAGAACGAATCCTCCCAGCCCGTCTATGTCCTCTCCCATCTTGAACCCGCTTTTAGCAAGTGCATCTCTGTCCGTTTTGACGGGCCTCATCACAACATCTGCTTTGGTTTCAGATGCCTCTTTTACGAGGGAGTCCAGTATCTTCTTCCTGCCAGCCAATTTAGGTGATCTAACCTCTTCCTTGGCTGCTTCCCAGGTAAATTCTAACTCCTCCCTTCTAGCAATAAGGGCCCTTTTTTGGTTCGCTTGCCTAGCCGAGGCAACTACCTCGACGGAGATTTGCTCACTTTCTCTCTCTGCCTTGGAAGATGCCATCGAGGAAGTTTGGGTAGCCTCGCCTCTAGCTTCTTCTTCAATCCTCTTTGCTTCTGCTCTCGCTTCGTCTAGAATCGACTCTGCTTCTTCCTTTGCTTGTTTAGTGATCTCGGCTGCAAGTGCTTCAAGCGACATGTACTATCCTCCTGTTTTCTCTTTCCGTCTTCTCAAAGCAGGAATATCGCTAGGAAGCCGAATAGTACAATCGTTTCTGGCAGAGCAGTGAAAATCAGTCCGTATGTGAACTTCTTCTCATCTTCAGCAATCATTCCAACTGCCGCTGCGCCGATTGGTCCTTGGCTAAGCCCAGTTCCAATTCCGGCAAGACCCAGTGCAAGACCGGCCCCAATCATCTTGTACGCATTTTCTGTGTTTATGTTATCGGCTGCTTCTTGCGCCTGTACGCCGCTGGCCACCATCACTAGCGCCAACAGAACCATCAGTATGCTCATTCCTCTCATCATTTTTTTGTCATTCATTTTTTTTCCTCCTTTTTTTCAAGCTATTTGCTGGAATCTAATAATCGCCCTCCACGAACTTTGATTTTGTCCCGAAGGGGTCGAACGCTTCACCGCTAGAGTCGTAATACTGCCTCATCCACTCTACGAAATGGAGCCTTGCAGCGTGGATATTTGGACTAAACAAGCCGAGTACGAGAGCGAAAGTCTGGCCTAAAATCCAACCGATTACCAATAACACTGCAATCAAAGGGTCTGCAAAGTCAATTTTGGTAAACAGATTCACATTTGCAGTTTCAGCAATCTTTACCCCTACTGCCCCAACAGCGAACAGCCTTACGTATGAAATTACGGAAGGCATCATTCCTACAGCCTCAATGGGTGCCAATCCGACATTAATCGGGAATGGAACTCCATGATACCGGTACAATGTCCACATGAGCATGAGTACGGATGAACCCGCAATAGCGGCGCCAGAGTTCATCATTTCCGGACTCCCTGGCCCAATGTAACCGTAAGCGAAAAGGAAGCCACCCAAAAGCAGCAGCATCCAAGTCCCCTTTTCGAAGAAAGCACAGACTAGGCCGAAACCCCCGTGGCCATTGCCGTAGAGAAGAATGTCCCTGAATCCAATTGCGAGACCGATGAAGATGTGGATGACGCCCAGGTAGATGGTTAGCAGTATCAAGTGCTCCAGGTTACCTCCATCGTCTACGGGCGTAACTCGGTGGAATGGGTATGTAAGTGAGGCACCAAACAGCGCGGGAGTCTCGTAGTGTATTCTTCCTCCGTTCGGGTATAGCGCCGTCATCCAAGACACCCATGAGGGCAAGTCCCCCTTTTCCAGCATGTAGGCGTCCTTGAAGCAATGGCCATCGTGCCAATGGTAACTACATGCTGCTTCAGTAGCGTATTTCGTCTCGATATGGGGCAGGAACTCGAAGCCTGCAAACTCTCCGTAAATGTATCCGAATACCAGGGTTCCCAAGCCAATGTAAGTCAGGAACTTCCCCCCGAGCATGACCATTTCGTTGGTTCCCGATCTCATTATCAGGAATGATCCTAGGGCTATTGTGGCGAGCCCATAGGCCATATCGCCCAACATCATTCCGAAGAATAATGGATAGGAAATCAGCATGAACACAGTGGGGTCTATTCTCCCATATGCCGGCCTGCCTACAGCGTCAGTCAGCAGTTCCATTGGTCTGGATGAACTTCTCTCTTGGTAGGAAATCGGAGGCATCTGCTGGGAGTGGTGGTGGTCTGAGTGCCCATGTCCTCCGCCTCCGGCCTCCATCTCAAAAGGAGCAATTTCGATGTGCAAACAGGAGTCTTTCAACGCTCTTTCTATTTCCTCTGCTCTCCTCATTTCCAGCCAACCGTCGATTACGAATGCGTGTTCTGAAACCGCCACCCTCACTGGGGCCGTCAGAATCTCGTGATCCCTCTCCAAGACCTCCAAGCCGCATACCAGGGTTTCTCCGTGAGACTGTGACCATGATTCAAGCTCTCTTTCAAGTCGAGTCTTTTCATCCACTGCACTATCCTTCTCAGTTCTGATTTCCGCAAGCAAGTCCGGAATTGCTCCAGTTCCAGGAGGTATTGGGGACTGTTGGAAGCCCACAGTCTCCAACAACGACTCTGCTCGTTTGGAATCCTCTCTTCTTAGGAACATAGCCACCATACCATCCTGCTTTCTGGATTCAATCATCAGTCCTGATGAGGAGGCTTCTCTGGCAGCAGGGATATCGTCAACCCTGCCTACGAATGCGACTATAGATTCGTATCCAGACAACAGATCCAAATCAACACCCAGTGGCTCCAGTTCTTCGAGTGAGTCCTCCTGCTCCTGGAGAGAACCAATAGCAACATCCAAATCGGATATTTTTGAACTCAGATCGAGGACTCCTTCAATCTCCTTCTGAAGGTCCCCATCTAGTTTGCTTCTAATCTCCTCCGCGACCAGAGGCCTGGATGGAGCAGGTGCGTTTACGACAGATCTAGCCGCTCTAGCCCTCACTAAATCCCGACCTACCTCTTCGGATTTTATATCGGGCGTGCCCAATGAGAAACCCTCCTCCGAATCATCGTAGTCAACAATGTGAAGAGCCTCTAGGGCTGCGAGTGAGTCTATTGCGATGGCAAGGTTGCTTTTACTACCTGCAGCAACCAGTCTACCCATCTGTAGTGTATGGACTTGCGACATCTGAATTCCCTTTTATTAGGATCTGAAAGCATCGACAACTGCCTTTACCGCTTCTCCCCTACTTCCTTCACCGCTGTCATGGATTGATCCGATTTCGGAATCTCCCTTTTTGGAAACCTTAGCCGCTTCTCCTTCAGCCACACTTCTTGCTTCCGAAATCATGTTCTGGGAACTGGCCTCAGAATCGGACTTGCCCGACTGGATGATTTCCGTAGCCTTCAACCTCGCCTTGGAGATGATATCAGCGGCTTCTGACTCTGCACTAGCAATGGTCTTCTCCGCCTCGCTTTCAGCCTGCCTTATCGCTCGTAGAACTTCCTCTCGTCCCATTTCTATGCACCTACGGTACTATGGCGACCGATGAGGAGTTTATGATGATAACCACGGGAATTCCACTCGTTCAACACCATCGAAGAGCCCCCTCGGGAATCCTCCAAATATGTCCTTCTCTTAGATAGACACATGGACGCGCAGGGGATGGAGGGGGAGGAGTGGGACGAACTCCAGAGAAATCTCATGGCAACAATCCCTGTCTATGACCGGATAAACAGGTTCGCAACCTTGGGACAAGTGTCTAGATGGAGGAAAATGGTTAGAGAGAAGTTGCCTCAGGGCCGAGTTCTCGAGATTGGCTGTGGCCCCGGAAGTTTCGCAGAGGATGTGGTCGGTAGGGATCTGGTCTGCGTAGACCCTATTCCAGAGATGCTTTCTACGGCTGAGAAGAGGGTCAATTCAGCCAGAGCCGAACGTGGAGACTCGCCTGCTGAATTCGTAGAGTCGACTGCTGAGGAACTTCCATTCGAGGATGGATCTTTCGATGCCATTTGCTCACTTTTTTCCTTCAGGGATTGGTATGACAAAAAGGCAGGACTATCCGAATCCCTCAGGGTCCTAAAGCCCGGCGCCCCCATTATCATAATCGATCCTGCAAAGATTAACCGTCTTCACGGAATTCTTGGTGCGCTTTGGATGAGGGTATGGGTAGGTAGCTACGCCAGAATTGTTTGTGGTGTGCGGGATCATCCGTGGAAGTGGCTTACTAAGACATACGAAGAATTTGGAAACACCAGAGATTATGTGTCCATGTTGCAGGATGTCGGTTTCATCGATGTCGAAGCGCGAGTAATTTTCCCTGGAATGGCAACCATCTGGTCAGCACGTTCTCCTTAGAATACCCAGAACATCTTCCTGCAGGTAACCGCCCTCCAGATGAATCCCCTAGTGAGGGGATTGAATGCTATATTTAGGAACCAGTCAGGGAATCTGAAAAGCAGGCTGCCTATCTTGAAGGACCTCTTAGAGTTCCTCATAACCTTCCCCATTTGCGCCTCCCACCTCCTCTGGTACTCCTGTAGTTCCACACCGTCATTGATGTGCTCAGAAATTACCTGACCGGCTATTCTACCACCGATCATAGCTATTGTAATTCCTGCTCCGTTGGATGGGAGCACCATTCCCGCCGAGTCACCGACTAGGACATAGTTCCCCTTGACGAATTGCTCTATTGTCCCAGACATGGGGAGATAACCGGCTCCTCTGAATGACTCCTCTCCCTCGTAGCGTTCGATGAACTCATTCGCGTAAGACTCCAGACTCCTTCCTTTCGACATCTTCCTCTGAACGCCAAGTCCTATGTTGGAAACCGACTCCTTCGGGAAAACCCATGCATATCCTCCCGGGGCAACTGAACCGAAGTGCAATTCCAAAGCATCAGAGTGATGGCCCTCCTTGAGTACAAATTTGACAGGAATATTCAGAGATTTCTCATTCCAGTGCTTCTTTCTGATCGGATCGTTGTAACCACCCGCTCCCACTATTATCTTGCCCTTCAGGACAGTACCATCAGATAGGAGGACAGACTCACCATCCACTCGCTTCACTCTACTTCCGAGAAGGAACTCCGCGCCACTTGATGCGGCAAGGTTGACCAGGGCCTGGTCATGAGCCACTCTATCCAGAACCATGCCTCCGAATTTGAAATCCATCCCCTTGCCATTTGGCTTGACAATCCTCATCTTGGCCGATATACTAGAGATGGCCTCATCGGGAGTCCTGAATAGATCATCAACTTCCGGCACATCAGGGCACAGTCTCTTCATCTCTTCATTTGTCGGAACCAGCTCTCCGCATTGTAAGGGGGTTCCAATAGGGTCCCTCCCGTCCACGACTAGTACACTGAGGCCACCTTCCGCTGCATATCTTGCAACAGTGCTACCAGCAGGCCCCCCTCCTATGACGATGGCATCCCAGTATTTTTCCTCGGACAGGGGGATTCCTCCGTTAGTTAGTTCTAGCCTCTGAGATTAGTGCCATCTCGCTCAGTAGGATCTTCTCGTCTGAATCGGGCAGAGCCTGAAGATGCTCCAAGGCCCTTTCAACGTGGTTGGAGACCAATACCCGCGAATACTCAAAGGACCCCGCAGTCTCCAACAGCTGAACTAGCTCATGGAGCCTATCATCCCCGAAGTTAGTCAGAACATCCTTCAGATGCTCCCTATCCTGTCCGTGGAGCATCGTCAATGCGTAAATGATCGGTAGCGTCATCTTGCCCTCATGGACATCTGTCCCACGGGGCTTCCCTATCCTTTCGTCTCCCTCCAGATCTAGAATATCATCAACCAACTGGAAGGCTCTGCCCAGCTCAATACCGTACCCCCACAGAGCATCGACGATTTCCTGTCTGGCTCCTGCAACCATGCCCGCGCTAGAGCAACTGGATGCGAAAGGCCCAGCGGTCTTACCGTCAATTATAGCATAGTAGTCCTCGGGCTTGGTGTTCAGGTCGTGGATATGCTCGAACTGCAGAATCTCTCCCGAGGCAATTCCTGCACAGGCGTCCCTGACCTTGCCTATCACCCTCTCATCATACTTGGCCCCGAATTGGAAACCCAATGAGAATAGGTAGTCCCCCGCAATAATGGCGTGGGATATGCCATGGGTGGAGTGGATGGTGGGCTTGCCCCTACGCATCTTTGACTGGTCGTAGACATCGTCATGGACCAAAGTGGCGGTATGGATCAGCTCCGAGGATAGAGCCAGATCTACCGCCTCTCTGTAGTCCGACCCCCCAGCAGCCTTGTACGCCATTATCACCAATATTGGCCTATACCTCTTTCCTCCGCCAAGGAGGACTTCCCTGGCAATCGACATTATTGGGCGGTCAAGTGAGGAACCCATCTTCTCCAGAACCAGATCCTCTATCGACTCCTCAACCAGATTCTTCAGAGATTCAAGGTCCATAGACTCGACATTCTCCGCTTCCATGGCATAACAGCCTAGGGGTCGCATATATCAACGGGTGTCCGCGCCGCTCAGATTGAGCATTAGGAGTGCTCCCTCCCTAGAGGTGGATGCGATGGAAAACAGGCTGATTGTCGGGGCACTGGACTCTTCTTCATGGAAAATTTCTGATATCGTCTCCGGTCACTTAGATACGATAGACCACGAGGGACTGGAGAAATCCGTAACTCCACTAGAAGAAGTCTCATCCTCACTAGAATCGTTATCTGATGGTGAAATCGATGTACTAGCCGCCCCTGCATCCGAAATCATCGGTAGAGAGGCTGAGCTGGTAGATACTGGATGCCAGATCGTCGGGGCTAGAACTCCTCGAAGACCGTCCCTAATCCTAGTCTCGCCAAACAGGCTGATGTACCAACCAAAGTCCGCAATAATCGTCTCGGATTCGGAACTCATCCGCAGGCAGCTTCTCAGGGCTCGCCCCGATATTGAGGTACTCAGTACCAATCAGGTTTCCGCGCATCCGGGGGATGTACCCCAAAACTCGGCCGAAAGGGCGACTTGGCTGGCAGGGATGCTAGACAGGGAGGAGATAGACGGATTTATCTGCTCCAGGTCAGAGTATGAGTACACCGGACAAACAGAGAGAAGGCACACGCTGATGTCGCAGCCGAAAGTCAGGGGTGCACCACACTTCATTCCACCACCTTACTCTGACCTAATCGCTATTATCTGCAGGACCGGATTCCCAAACGTCCTATCATCGAAGCTAACTGAGCCAGAGGGGAACACTGTCCTCTGGGTCCAGAGCAGGATTATGGGGGGCATGGATGAGTCATTACGAGATTGCGTGGGCCTGGAGGTCAGGCATCGCCAGGTCGGAGCAATTCTCAGGCAGGCGGAGGAGAATCGAGACCTCGTCCTAGAGCAAGCCTGTCACGACCCAGACGGAGACATATATCATGACGAGGTCAGAGTCGAGGTTCGATTGGAGACCCTCTCGCCCAATGGCAAAAAGACCCTCTCATTGGAGAGGCTGGTCGCAATGAGCGAGTATCAGAGAGCAATAGTTGCCCTGATGATGGACTGGGAAAAAATGGTCAGGGAGTCCTCCAGAGAGGTGCCGAAAGACCACCCAACTGATGCTGATGCGCCCTCCTTCCTCTAGTCACTGCCGCTCATCCGGGAAAGTTTCGAAAACCTCTCCGAGACAAAAATACTGGGGCAACCGATAACTAAGGTAGCATCACGAGACGCTCGTGTTGCCATGAGGGTAGACACCGAATTACTGAGTTCCATCTACATGGAGAGGCTCCAGAGCCTCAGGAGCAGGGCGGAGGAAAGCGGAATCTCGAAGTCCGGGTCAGTCGAGGTTCTCAGAGCTAGGCTGATCTCCAACCTCGTTCTACCGGATATGGATCTTTCTTGGGAGGGGATACAGTCCATGCCCCACAAGGAGATAGGTGAAGTCCTGAAGGTCTTCGGCATCAAGTCCTCCGGTTCCCACAAAGAGAGGCGTCAGCGCCTGTGGCTCCACCTGAACTATGACTCGAGGAGGATGACTATCGAGAACCTAGCAGAGATGAACAGAGACGATCTGCACGAGATGTGCAAGAGCCTCGAGCTCGAACTAACGGGAAACAGGACAGTACTGATGGGCAGGGTGGCTGGAGTCCTTACTAGCCAGATGAGGGGGTGGGGGAGAATCAAGCGCAGCCTCAAGAGGAATGGAATCCCAACCCCCTCTTCGACAAACATCGAAACAAGGGAAAAGGACGCTGCCCCGATTCCAATTGAGGCTCCTCATGTGGATTTCCAGGCCATTCCCTCACAAGCACTTCTCGAGGATTCTGGAGACTCACTCCTAATCGGTATCGACAATCAGTCCAGCCATGTCCAAGGGGACCTTCTCACTATTCACGCCAGAGTGGGGGATCTCGAGAGGATGGTCGGGACTATTCTGAGGAGCCACGGGGGCTCTTGGGGGGAAGCCGAGAAGGATCTGCTGCTGAGGCTTGCAGACAGGAGGGGTTGGCCGATAGATGAGCAGTTCGTAAGACACAGGGTTTTGATGGTGGCTACTAATATCGCAGAGGTCAAGGGAGCCTCGATGGCGTCAGACGAGAATACAATCCGAGCGATGGAGGATGCAGAATCAACCATTGAGAGAATCAGATCGAAACTCTCCTCACTAGACTAGACCCGGGAAAAGCCTACCCAGATATCGAGAAGAATCCGAATTTTGGTTCGGAAATCTCCATCGTGTCATCCTTCAGACCCATAACTGCATTCTCCGCATCCTCCCTTGAGGATCCCGCAGAAATACAGGCTCCCACGAGATCCTCGTACTCAACCAACTCGCCCCCATTGGAGCCAAGAATCCCTAGAATAACGTCTCTGGGGTCTCCTCCGCCAGTACTCTGTACCTCAATCTGCTCAACAGGGGCTGTCTCTATTCCCACTGGTTCCAAGTCTGTATCCAGGTCTTCTTCAGAACTCCCCAGAGCCCTGGATAAAGCCTTGAGGATCCAGACTCGATAGGCCTCGGTATCGAACTCTGCATAGTGCTCTTTCGATTTGATTAGGCCGTCCACGAGGTCCTCAGGAACTCCTGCCTTTCTCATTGATTCCTCGCTCAATTCCTCTCCTTGTGACGAGTCGTATGCTTCGAGCCTCCTGAGTGTGGCGTCCGCGGTATCCACCATCCATGACTTGTAGTCATCTATTCCGACTTCAGTAAAACTCTCGGCTCTAAGTGATGTGAATATCCCTCCGTCCTCGGACTCGTTAGACTTCTGCCTTCCTACGATGGAAACTAGCACAGAGTCGCCGGATTCGAATCTAGCTAGGAGCTCTTCTGCGTCTGGATGCAATTCGGGCTGGAATGGTGCTACATCGAAGTAGTGAGTCCCCGAGGGGTCTCTTACTTGCCCTCTGTAGAATGGGCCTGAGTCTCCGTCCCTCCTCTCCATCCTCTCTAGGCCTCCACAGACCAGGCAACGGTTTACCTTGGCTCCGAGCTTTGTTATTACGAAGCTCGGATCATACTCGCCTACTCCTCTCTCGATGAGGGATGACTCTGAGTACTCCTGTGCGAAGATTCTGACTGCACTCTGCCTTCCTCTGAAGGTACTCGATCCTGACATCAAAGTACCACTCCCCACCTTTGCATTACCTCTTCGGCCTCCTCAGCAGGTTTCGGTTCCATCACTTCCATTTGATCGGCGAATACCATGGCCCCTCGATCGTCAACGACGCATCTGCCATGAACTGCTACCTTCCGGGAGAGAACCCGACTCCTAAGATTGGAGATGAACGCTTCGTATCCTACACTGGAAATCTCGCTCTTTACTTCATCCATGCTCATTCCTAGGAACGACTCACTCCCCTCTCTGAACATCATCAGGTTCGCGTTCGAGACGCCATTATCCAAAACGAATCGGAGCCTGAGATCTTCCTCTCCTCTCTGCGGGCCATGCTCCGGACATGAGCCATCTCTGAGTATTGTTCTACATTCCGGACATCTCTCGATAATGCCTGAACCCGGCATGATGGCAACAATAACTCCTCTAGTAGAGATGCCTCTTCTCGATCCCCCCTTCCTTAGACTATCCAGGTCTACGTCTACCCAGTGGTTGTCTGGATCGATTTTTGCCCAAGGAGTGTCTGCGAGTATCTCCGCCTGTTCTAAGTTGTCAATTACCATATCCGGAGATCCCTGCCATGATTGGACCCTCCCCCCCTCTACCCTGATGGTGTCTCCCGGTTTGGGATCGAATTCGCACCAGGCAGTTAGCCTGCACCTACCAGTGGGGTCCATGACATCGCCACTCCTTACAACTCTGGAATCTCCATCCTTCGTCTCGAATGTCCTCTGGTTCCAGTTCTCAACCTGTAGGGTGATTGATACGTCTCTCATTCCATCTCTAAGATCTGAAATGCTGACCCTCTCGGATTCCGCTAACTCGGCTACCTCCGGGAAAGAAGAATCTCTGTATGTCTCGATGACCGTACCGTCGTTGATTTGTATTTCCGGGGTATCGCGGAATTTCCTGACTGATGCCCCCACTATCTTCACCAGAGCACCCTCCTCATGCCCGAACTCTTTCCATGACAGGAAGCCGATACTACCAGAGGAGTCTGAAATCCTCCCTCTCACCACGTTCAACTCTCCACTCCCATCCTTCCTGACTATCACGTCTGGCTTTGCTGAAATGACTCTACCAACGACGTTAACGAAACCCTCAACCTCCGATGCTCTGGCTATAGTCATGGGATCGTTGTTTGTTGGAGGGGCGGAACCGCCCCCCTCCTTCAGTACTGTTACCCTGGTTGTCCTGTTGATATTCAGGGATCTCTTATCGTTCCACTCGTTCACTGAGGCTCCCTCGAGCCTAACAATCGAACCGGGAACCATTGCTTCTCCCTTATTTCCCCAGTCTTTGTAATCCCACCTGATCCTCTCGGAGCTAGCTTCCCAAGGGTTATCCTCGATCCATCCGAATGCAATCTGCTTCTCCTCCCCCCTAACCATCTGAGTCCTTGGGGTGTATGATATTACAGCAACCTCGACTGAGACGTTCCTATCGTCTGAACCTAGTTCCGAGAACCTCTGAACCTTTTTTTCCTCGCGCACTTGGGTGGCCGATTCCGAAGTCATCTCAACACCAGTCGCAGCCTGGAACTTCCTGATCACAGACCTAAGGGCGTCTTCGGGAGGGATGAGGAAGTCACTTTCGTATCTCTGGAACTCCTTGCCTATCTCCTCATCATTTGCATCAGGGCATTCTTGCTTCACTACTGCTATCTGGTTTGCGTATGTTGTCAGGTCACTCATAACTCTCACCCGTATCAGAGATGGGGCGCCGAGACTATTTCAACCAACGATTCATTGTGGTAGAAATGCACCAGACATGACGTTGCTGGGGAAACGATTGTCGATGCGTGTTGGGGAAGACTCGGCACCTCATTACCTCCGGAAACACCTCTTCGAATCGGCGGTCTTTGAACGTGCCCATGAAATTCTAGGACCACCGACGGCGTTTTCTCTGGATACCCTCGCGCATCGTCAATGGTCAATCCAGAGACTTGCAGATTCGGTGTGCTAACAGCCTCCGATCGAGCTAGTAAGGGAGAGTACGATGACCTTAGCGGCCCTGCAATAGAGGGTTTCCTAGAGGAGGCGCTGACTTCCGACTGGGAGGTCGAAAGGAGGTTGGTCGAGGACGAGAGGGAATCCATCGAGGCAGCCCTGATTGACCTGATTGACAATCTTGGATGCTCTGTCGTAGTCACCACGGGGGGGACTGGGCCATCTCAACGGGACGTCACCCCCGAGGCTACCGAGAACGTTTGCGAAAAGATCCTTCCAGGCTTCGGGGAGCAGATGAGAGCGGTGTCGATGAGACACGTCCCCACGGCAATGCTCTCTAGGCAGATGGCCGGGACTAGAGGGTCCTCGTTAGTGATCAATCTGCCAGGATCCCCTAGGTCGATTCGTGAGATTCTGGACTACGTCTTCGCCGCCGTCCCGTACTGCGTGGATCTGATCGGCGGGCCTTACATAACTACTGATCCGGAGGTCGTCGACTCGTTCAGGCCCCCCCATGCAAGACGCGAATGATTCATCCGAGAGCCTCGTTTCGGACACACATGGCAAAGATGAAGACGGGTGTTGGAAGCACCGAAAGGGAAAACGACGAGATTAGAGAAATTGAGGTCAAGCTGGACTTCACCCCCAATGCACTGTCTTCTCTTCTCTACTCGCAGGGGAACACCCAAGTCCTGGTCTGCGTCACCAAGGCACCATCTCTACCCAGGTGGTTCCCTAGAGACTCTGACAGGGGTTGGGTGCATGCCGAATACTCGTTGCTCCCCGGCTCGACCGACACCAGATTCAGGAGAGAGAGGAGCGGTGCCAAGGGTAGGACTATGGAGATAGAGAGGCTAGTCGCTCGATCGCTGAGGGGAGCAGTAGACCTGGAGCAGCTGGGTCCTGTGGCTCTGACTGTGGACTGCGACATCCTGAATGCCGACGGAGGAACGAGATGCGCTTCAATAACAGCAGCGAACATCGCACTGAGGCTCGCTGTTCGGAGGCTCATCTCCTCTGGGGAGTGCATGCCGAAGGACAGGAGGCTTACCAGGGAGCAGATCAGGAAAGGCGCGAAGCAGGAGACTCTTAGCAAGGAACAGATGGCTTCCCACGAAGACTCGGTGATGCCCAATGACGTTGCAGCGCTTAGTGTCGGAATGGTCGAGGGACAGGTCTGGACAGACTTGGATTACGTTCTAGATAGCAATGCCGACGTCGACATGAACGTCGTGATGACTAGCTCTGGGGACTTCGTAGAGGTACAGGGGACCGGCGAGGAGGCAACCTACTCCAGAGAAGAGCTCAACTCTCTGATCGACGCTGCGGAGGCAGGAATAGCGAAGTTGCACAAGCTCCAGACCGAAGTCCTCTCCAATGCGAGTTGATGGTGGGACTGGCCGGACTTGAACCAGCGGCCTCCGCATCTTCAGTGCGGCGCTCTCCCAGCTGAGCTACAGTCCCGTAGCATCCCTCGCCACCACAGTCCCGACTTCAAGCCTTCCTAGTCCAAGGTGGATGAAAAAGTCCCGTTCCGGGAGTAAGTAGAAAGCCAATCAGGCGCAACAAAGTGCATGAGTCAGGCCCCAGAAAACACAGTTGTACGTCCAGAATACGATGCTTCGATGATGGGTCTGTACGCATCTCTGGTCGCTGGAGGACTTATGCTGGCCTATGCGATTTGGTACGTTACGGTGGTGAATGTAGACAACGACTACTCATTCCTTACCCTCGGTGTCATCACCGGAGCCACCGCAGTATCTGTGATAGGCTTACACGAGTGGATGAGGAGTCAGGCTGGCCCAGACAGGTCGGAGAACCCGATTGAGGAGTATGGAGGGGCGATAGCGGTTCTGATGGGCTCGCTATCTGTTGTTTGGCTCTCCCGGTTCGCAGTTTTCTATGCGGGCCAAGAGAATGACTGGATAGCAATTCAAGATGGGGATGTTTGGATGCCAGTGTGGCTCGCGGCATTGCAGGCAGTGGGCATCCTTGTCGTGATGGAGATAAGCACTCGGAATATCCGGAGGCACTCTCTCGGGACTCTACCGAGGACTGTTGTTGTCCTAGCACCTCTCGCGGTTCTGTTCAGTGGGGTGAAGATTTGGCTAGAATACTCTCGGGGGGAGGTTGAGACCTTCATCACCCTGTCAGTAATCCTCCTCTCAGGATCCGCCGTCCTCTACTCGCTCAGGCTAGACAGGGCCATCCTGTACCTAATGTCCTCAGGAGCCGCGGTAGGATTGCCCATATTCATCGCACTCAGCTCTTGGGGAGAGACTGAGCACGCCAGCCTGCTAGTCCCAGCAGTTGTGATTGTGGGGATAACCGCCACCGACAGAAGCCTATCCAAGAAAATGATCGAGAATGGGTCAGGGGCTGTGGTAGCCGCCATTCTGTTCTGCCAGATTCTGGCTGCGGACGAGACACAGTTCTCAATAGCCGGGCACACCATCTCCGAGCATCCGTTCGGCCTAACCTTCTGGCTCTGGGTCGCCCTCCTAGTCGGCTGGTTCGCACCAACGACGATGCAGAGAACCCCTGCTATGCCAGTGGGGTTGGCACTGGCACTGGCACTCCTCTCGGATGAGGCTGCCATGGTTGCCTGGGTGGTCGGAATCTGTGCATTCGTATACCTGGAGACCCGTCCACAGGCAAGAGACTGGGTCGTGAGAGCGACATACGTAGCCATGGTGGCCTCATGGACCGTGTCGTCGTTCATAGGTGCGGGAAGAGACGGAAACATACTCGAGTTCGAGTCTCTCAAACTCGGCATAGTAGACGGAATCTCCCTAGTGATATTCCCATCGTTGCTGGCCCTGGGAATATGGGCCCAGTGGAGAGGCAGGCTGAGGACCTATGAGGGCCCCTCAATCCTCTTGGTACTCGCATCATTAAATTACGAACTTCTAGAGGAGGCAGGCCCCCTCTTCCTGCTAATCATTTCAGCAGCATCACTATTCCAACTGAACTGGTTCTTGCGCTCGAGATTTGAAGATAGATACGAAAGAGAGTGGTTCTCGGACTTGGGATATATAGTCCTCTTATCTTCCCCGTTGATCCTTTCCAGTATCCTAACAATCGGCGAGCAAGACCTGGAACCTATGATTCTGGCTTTGCCTCTGATACTGTTCTTCGGGGTGTTCGGGATCTGCCACAGGTGGAGAGTCGATGGCGAGAGCCTTGTTCTAAGGCCGGAGATGGCGACTATGCTCATACTGGTTCTAGTATTCCTCATCAACAACGTCCGTCCTTGGGAGGAAGGGGACTTCTCAACAGAAACCATTTCCCTGACTCTGGCTTGCTCGGCTCTGCTTGCTGCCCTCCTAGCAGTAGAGGGAGGGGCTGCATTCAGGACAACTCCATTCGAGAGACTGGTGGGCATAACCTACCTCTTCTCCGTCTCAGTGGTCTCAGCGAATATCCTCTCTTGGGAGGGCGCAGAACTCTGGGCACGGGTAACTAGGGACTTGATCATCATCGCCGCTCCCGTAGTTGTAAACTTCCGCTTGAAGACTCTGCTAGACCTATCGCAGGAGGCCAGAAACTTTGGCAGCATGACCCTTTTCGTACTTCTCTTAATCGGTATGACCGATTCCTCAGGGGGGTTGCTGGCACTGCCAGTTTTCGCCATCGCTGTGCAGAGGGCTGCGAAGCACGTATCCACTCCAGTCCTTGTGGCATTGCCCGTGGTTGCCGTAATCTATGCATCCTTCTTCGACTCTTTGCGGGACGAAAGCGACCTGATATGGGCACTACTCAATGGCATTCCATACCTAGGGGAAACGACGGATATTCTCCTATTTGACACTCCCAGATGGGTCTCTCTTCTACTGCTATCTATACCGGCCTCGGTTGCAATCCACCTCCCTTCGGAAAAGGAGCGTGAGGGCGGGTCAAGATACGGTCCAGAGCAACTCTTCGGACCCGCAGTCGCTACCCTCCTCTCCGTGGCTTTCCTCCTTCCGGATCCACAGACTGCGCCCATAGTCATCGTGACAGTCATTACTGCTGGAGCATGGAGACAGGGAGTAATCAATTGGTTTTGGATTTCTCCCATAGCATGGTTCTGGGCTTCTCTGGAGCTATTCCAGTATCTCGAAGTCGGACAGGGGTCGGACTATGCCCGTGTGATCGGGGGCTTGGCTGGATTCTCCCAGTACTTGCTTTTCCATAACGGATTGCTCCTGGCTAACTCGCCGTTCGAAGACCATGATGCGGGGAACGACGAATTTCTGGGCTTGGCTTCCAGGGTGTACGGATACGTCTTCCTTCTAATTTCTGGAGGAGTAAGCGGAGCTCTCCCATTTGTCTCTGCCTTGGTGGCTGGCTGGGACGGCATCAGGACCGGCACTCCAATCGTACTGCACGGATCGGTTTTGGTCCAAACCCTGACTCTCGAGTCATGGTTGCGTCACGATTTTGGACTCCATTCAGAAGATGCGCTGGTCTGGCCCATCGCTGTCGGCATTGTGATGGTCGGATTGTCATGGCGCAGGGCGAATCCCTACGGGCGGGAGGTCATGGTTCAGGCTGTCGGAACATCTGAGTCAGAGCCCTTCGACACGGAGAGGGACTTCGGGATGTTCGGCTCCGCATTCTTCCTGATTGCCATGTTCCCATACTCTGAGTTCATAGAAGTGGATTTCGCGTTCGGGGCATCGATAGTGCTTCTATCATTGCACCATGTCATCGTCGGTTTCGGCAGGGATCACGGATGGAGGAGGCTTATCAGCCTGATCGGAATGCCTTCAGGCCTCATAGTCACAGGCGTTGCTTATGAGGGTCTGATAATGGTGCTGATGCTTTTCCTAGCATCTTTGACGCTCATTGGTCAGGCTGTCCTATACGCCTCAAGAGGGGGTTTGGAGATTGGCAGCACAATCGAGGGTGCAGCCCCAATCGTTTCAGATGTGGGAGTCTCTGAGCCTTCTCCCGAGCCTAGTAAAACCAAAGAAGAGCCAACTGAGGTCAGTGAGGAAGCAGAACCAGAAGATGACGTGCCCTCGGAAGAGGTGGACGAGGAGGAAAGTGTCGAACCGGAACCAGTGAAACCACAATCTCCCTTATTCGAATCAGAAGACGCCCTCTTCGGAATTAGGTTGGAGCCGAACATGATGTACAACCTCAGAGAGATGATATCGACAAACAGGACCGTAGACTTCAGCAAGTGGTCTCCGGTACTGGCGATTAGCTCCAACGGATCAATAGTCCTGAACTGGGAGAAATCCTCAGAGGAGGAGTGAGCCGTCTAGTTCACTCTTCTTCAGACTCGCCGATCTTTCGAACATTGATGGCGTTCGGGCCCTTGTCACTGTCTCCAATTTCGAATTCCACAATGTCTCCTTCGCTGATTCTTCCGTCTACCTCAGTAGTGTGCACGAAGAGGTCATCTCCCTCATCGCGCCCAATGAACCCATATCCTTTCACGTAGTTGAACCACTTTACAGTCCCCGTCTCCATGCACTAGGCTCGAAAAACAGGTTATTGAACTAGACTGCTCACAGAGGTGCCAGTCCCTAGAACACGTCATCTTCGTCTTCTGAATCGTCGAATGATATCATTCCGCTGGATTTCCCCGTCTTCCCCTTCGCTGGAGTCTTCTTGACTGTCTCCTTCTTGGGCTTTTCTTCCACCTCTCCGGTTAGCTGAGCCTTACGGGCGGCCGCAGCCTCCTCCTCCTTCCTCTTCAATTCCTCAGGGTCTATTCCCTGTTGTACAGCGAGCTTCGCCCTACGCTCGTCTCTGGCCTTTATCTCCAGGAGCCTCTGCCTGGCTTTATCGTAGTGCTGAAGCATGTACATTGCATCGTGCTCGAGTAGAGGTGAGTCCGAGATTATTGTGATGTCCATCCAATCCCCCTCCTCGGCGAGGTACTCGGCGAAGGGCTCGAACTTCAGGTCGGACTTCTTTATTTGCGTGTAGTGGAGGGCGTTCCCCATCCTGTGCTCGACTCCCGCAAAGTGGCAGTAGAACGTCGAGCCGCCGTAGGTCTCCCTTGCTTGATCGAAGAGTTCCGCATAGTCCTCGCTGGTCCTTAGCCTCCCATGGCCCCGAGCGTGGATGTGCCCCATATTCAGAACAGGGACAGTTCCCTCAACGTGATTGCAAACTTCGAGAACTTCTTCTACGGTGCCCCACAACTCCTGTCTTCCGGAGGTCTCGACCCCGACTAGTGATGGCTCAGATTCGTGCACCCAGGGGAATGCGTAGTAATCTTCCTCTTCCTCCTCATCTCCCCAGACTTCTCTTACTCGCTCGACTACTCCCGCCATGACATTGGCCACCTGCTCATTTGCCTCGGTCCCAGGCTCGTACTCTCCATACGGCCCTACATGGAATGTTAGATGTCTTGCGTTGATTATTTTTCCAGCCTGGAGGCTCGTCTCCATCTTCGAAAGAGTTCTGTTTCTTTCCCTCTTGCTACCGAGTAGCTCCGCGTAGTAAGGGCCGTGCATGTTCATCTCGAAGTCAGACTTCCAAGAGAGTATTCCAGCCTGCCAGTATTGGTCGAAGTGCTGGGGCTGGATGGTTCTGACTGTCTGCACCTCCATGGCATCTAGGCCAAGCACGGTGATATCGTCCATCCCCTCGACTATGGTGCGGCCCTTGCAGGAGAGGGGAACTCCGGCTGGCCCTAGTTTGAGTGGCATCCCATTGGCCTCGCGGGTCCGGCCGAAAGGGTGCCCCTTCAAAAGGGGTTTCAGTGAAGATTTCGATTTACGCTAGATTACTCGAATAGAGACCTGGCCGCAATCGCAACAGCAGATGCCCCATAACCAGAAGCCGGTAGAGCACATAGGAACCCTGCTAGCCACCGCTCAGTCCCCATGTCTCCCTCAACCTCTACCACATCTCTCCCCATTGAGTGACTCACTTCTGCGACTCCCTCGATCGGATCGAAGGTGCATACGATAGGAACTGCCCCCCTATCTCTAATCTCGCCCAAGAGGAGGTTCGGAGGGATCTCTTCGATTTTTGAAACCTCTTCCAATGCTTCATTGCTGATGAATAGCAGGTTAACCTGTCTGATCCTATCTATCACGGAACCCCATGCCTCCTCTAGCCTGTCGGCCTCACTAGGAACTCCAACTATCATCGCCGACTTGCAACCCTCCAACTCAGCGAATGTCAATGACGATCCCCAAGCCGATTTCATAGAATCACCAAATAATGGGCCGTCAGAGGAAAGAACTAGCCAGTGCTTGTTACCAAGGATTGTCCTCCAATCGATTAGGCCCTGGTCGAACTCGTCGTACTGGTCGGATTCGATGATGAAATCAACTTCTGCTCCTATTCTAATCGCCTCTTCTGTGACCGAGGAAGCAACATCGCTCCCACCAATTCTTCCCAGACCGGCAATCCTGATTGGCATCCCTTCCATGGCTCGCTCTGAACATACCCATCAAGAGGGTTGTCTATTCCAACTTCCACCTGAGGATTGCGATAGCTCCCCCCATTCCTAGAAGTTGCTTGCCCGAATCATGCTCGGAAGATGCCTGGATAACTCGCCCACCGGATGCTTTGACCGAACTCGCTATTTCCTCCCATTCAGTGGATTCTTCTTCCCCTCTAAGTAATCCCGCTTCAATCACCAAGGTCTCGACCGCACCCTGTTCGGAAGCCTCGGACACCATCTTCTTGCCATAGGTGACAGCTCCATCGGTGGAAATTCGTCTTAGTGCCTCCTCGATTGCCCTGACTTGTTCCACTATCGCATGCTCTCCGAGCAGAGTGTCGGCTAGGCCCTCCGAAAGGACCTCGTTCGCGGCAGCCCTACCTCCGATTGAAGTCGGCACGTTCACCACTCTGTTTTTTGCCCCTGAATCTCTCAACTTCGACTCGAAACCCTCTCTGGCTAGTCCTGGACCGCAGATGATCAAGGGTATCCCATCAGAAAAAACCATCTTTGCCTCCTTTGCTACTTTTTCGAAGAACTCCTCTCTGACTGCGGTTGTGTCTCCCGTCCTCTTCCCACCACCGCGTAGATTGAACTGGGAGACATCTCTGATTCCATGAGTTGCAACCTCGAAGATTAGGATCTCATCATTCTCTACCACCATGAGTCCGGATCTAGTCTTCTTTCCTGAAGCGATAGCTTCCTTCACTAGGGACTCATCTGAATTGGACAAACCTCCCTCGCGAGTCAACTCTATCTCGTCACCGGGAGAAATAACGTGAGTGTGGTGGCTGCCGATGTCTATCTTGGCCTCCTTAATCACGCCATGTACTCGGAGGCTGTCAGTGAATGGCTGGAAGGCAGTCTCAGTAGCCTCTAAGAGAATCCACATGGGCTTCCTCTCCGCGCTCTTTGCACGACCATCCTCCCTCGTGCCCGTGGTAGAGTCTCTTCTGTGTGAGAGCATCCCAACAAGGCAACCAGTGCCGCAGACCTGGGATAGGACCCACAGATCGTCCTCGCTCTCTATCCTCAGTCTAACTCCCTCGTCCAACCTCTTGACCCGACGCATTCCTGTGACTCCCAGCACTGTCGGTGAAGGAGCGCTCTTGAAACCTTCATCGGTGATAACCACTGGCGAGAGTCATGGGAGCGCCCGCCTACTGGGGTGTCGCAGGTCACCCAATCTCTCATTCTGTCACTCCCAAGCTTTTCTCAATAGTGGGGGGTGCAATGGGGCTGGTCCAAGCAGAGCAAATATTTGTCGAAGCATCTAGTGAGAGGGAGTTTCACTCGAAGGTAGAGATGTTAAGCGGAGACCTTTGGCTCTCTTGCACTGCCCCTCTGAAGCACTCTCCGCATTCCAGATTGGGGGTGCAAGGGCCTGTCGGCGTTAACGCAATCAACCAACTAATGAGAGCAAATGGGGTTTGGAAGGGAGCTAGTACTGATGGAACAGGCTTCGTTTCTGCTTGCAGACACATAGGCGTCGAGCCGTCTAGTTCCATCCTCAGAATGAGGGGGGGAGGTTCTACCGCTCGATCCATAGCAGCTGCATGGTCCTCAGAAGGAGGCTCGATAATCCCAGAGATGGGGCGCAGGAAACTCGTAAAGGGGCCTTGGGACTCAAGCATATTGGATTCAGGAAATGCTGACATTTCGATAGATCTTGATTCAGCCCCTGCCGGAGGGCAATCCGTTGAACTTGAGTCGGATATGCAGGTGTCCATTTCCTACAATGAGTCTTCATCTAAGGAGGACTTCGCCATCATCATGTTGGCTGCCCAGCATCTGGAGGCATGGCATTCCCTCTTCGCATCAAAAGACGGGAAAAACATTCCAAGTTTAGAAGATGTTCTGGCTCATTTGTGATTAGAAGAAATTGGGATTTACATATCATAGAGGTATGTTTCCATGCTTCTTTGGAGGTACAAGGACCCTCTTCGTTAGCAAAGGTCTGAGGGCGCTTACCAGAGCTCTTCTGGTTTGGGAGGGCTCTATGACGTCATCCAACCAACCGTGCCGGGCCGCGACATAGGGGTCGCCGAACTTTTCCCTGTAGTCATTGACAAGTTCCGAGTAAGTCTCATCCGGATTTTCTGAGACGGCTAGCTCAGCTCTGTGGATGATTCTGACTGCGCCTTCAGCGCCCATAACGGCCAGCTCTCCAGTGGGCCATGAAACGTTGTAGTCCGATCCAAGGTGCTTGCAACTCATAGCTAGGTATGCCCCTCCGTATGCCTTCCTTGTCACCACTGCGAGCTTGGGTACAGTGGCCTCCGCGTATGCGTACAGGAGCTTGGCCCCGTGACGGATAATCCCGCCCCATTCCTGAACAGTACCGGGAAGGAATCCGGGCACATCTACGAACGTCACTATTGGGATATTGAAGCAGTCACAGGTCCTTATGAATCTAGCCGCCTTGACAGATGCGTCGATATCGAGACATCCAGCGAGAACTGAGGGCTGGTTTCCCACCACGCCCACCGGTACCCCGTCAAGCCTGGCAAAGCCGACAACTACGTTCTCTGCATATGAGGGAAACAACTCAAGGAAGCGTTTGTCATCGACAACCTCAGCTACCACCCCCCTCATGTCATACGGCCTGTCAGAATCAAGGGGAACCAGTTTATCCATTCCCTTGCACTTTCTCTTCCACTTGTCTCCTGTGGAAAGTCTTGGGGGCTCTGCCATTGTATGGTCGGGGAGGAATGACAGTATTTCTGCCGCAATGTCGAATGCTCCGCTTTCGCTTTCGGAGACCATGCACGCAACCCCGCTCCTACTTGCATGATGGGTGGCTCCCCCCAGCGTGTCCTCGTCCACCTCTCCTGAGATTATCTCTGGGATGACGTATGGGCTTCTCATGAACATCCTCCCTCTCTGTCGGCCTAGTATCACGAAGTCGGAGAGTCCCGCGGCAAGTGCGCTAGTTCCTGAAACGGTTCCCAGGACAATGGACAGGATCGGGACCTTTCCGGAGCAGGATACTAGCAGGTCCAACATCTCACCGTTGGGGCCCAGTGATGTTACTCCCTCGTGAGGGCGCTGTCCGTCACCATCCCATATTCCGATAACCGGTAGTCGCCCCTTCTCTGCGAGCTCAAGAATCTTGCAAATCTTCCTAGCATGCATCTCCCCCATGGTCCCTGAGAATACTGCGAAATCCTGCGAGAAGCACACCACCCTTCTCCCGTCCAACATGCCGTGTCCAGCCACTACTCCGTCCCCAAGCGGTTCGTGCAGATGCATGCCATGATCTCCAGACCTGTGCTTGACGAAAGCGTCTACTTCAACGAAGCTTCCATCGTCGAGTAGGCCCAAGATTCTCTCTCTAGCGGTTCTGGAGCCAGCTTCCCTGATCTCCCTGATTACTGCCCTGTCTCCGGGAGATTTTGCATCACGTCTGATCGCATCCAGATCTTCGCTGGGTCTGGACCCTGCCATGAAGAGTCCAAGTGCAAGTCGGTTCATCAGCAAACCGGAGGCCTAAGACCTAGAGAAAGCTGGATTTTCTCCTACTAAGTCCATCTCCCACCCTTCTTCGACTGATTCCTTCCCACCCACAGATAGGAGGTGGTGAAGCTTTACCAGAGCAGAGCCCGGTGGGCATAGAGAGCCGTGCCCGATGATCCCTATCTCTTTCTGGTCTCTTCCCTTAGAGTACACGTTCATATTCACAGGACCGTGAATAGTATTGGTCACCATCACAACAACTCCTCCCTCAGAGATGTGATCTTCAAGCATCACCCTTAGTCTGGTGTTCTCCAGACTGTCTTCTTCGGGATCGGATATGGGCAGGTGCCCCAAACCAGTTCCATGGAAAAGCAGAGCATCGAAGCCGGCGTCTATGGCTCCCTGAACCTGATCAGGATGTAGGTGTGGGTCTGAAATGAATTGCGCAATACGAACGGACTCATCGAACTGCTTCGGAGCCATTGCCTCCACCCGAGCGTCATGCGCCTCTGGCGAGTAATCTATGGACACGCCATCTCCGTCTATATCTACGAATGCGAGAGCCTCCTGGTTGATTGGCTTGAATGCGTCCCTACGCGAGGAGTGGTACTTCCTGCAAGCACATCCCGGAAGTACAGCGCACCTACCGTCCGAGGAGCTCGCATGTACAATCACCACAGACGAGTCGCGGTATCCAGAAGGAGCTGGACCATGGGCTGCCCAATGTACCGAGGCGATTAGATTCTCAGTCGCATCTGAAGAGCCTCTATCCGGAGATCTCTGCGACCCTGTCAGGACGATTCTACCGGGTGGCCTACCTCCTTGGCCGGCCCACCCGTATGACATGGCTGCTGAGGATATGTGCAGGGTATCTGTTCCATGGGTGATGACGCAACCAACCGCTCCCTCGGCGAAAGCCTCCTCGGTAGCTTTCAGCATCCTGTTCCAGTGCCTTGGTCTAAGATCGTCTGACCACATGTTTCCAAGCTTGACTGCTCGTATCCTCGCTATCTTTCGAAGTTCGGGCACGGCATCCAGTAACTCGTGTGGGTCGAATCTTGCAGTGACCGCACCTGTGGCATAGTCTACCTTGCTGGCTATGGTCCCACCTGTGTGTATCAGATGGACAAGTGGCAGAGTCTCGTCCTGGGGTTCGATCTCGCTGGCGTCTTCCTCTATGTGAGGCACATCTTCCAGGACTTCGAATGAGTCAACGTATGACTCAGGGAATGAAACGTTGTACCCGTTCTGTAGTTTCATTGTGATTAGTTTAGGCCCGGAACTAGGTAGTGCAAGTCCACTATGCTCCACCTTTCCGGACCAGGTCTTGACCACAAGCCTCACCGGCACTCCGGGCTTTGGCCAACCCTCCATGCAAGAGGGCAGAGAGCCTCGGCCCATCAATGGCTCGCTTCCAGTTTGGTATTGGTGCCGGGAGCGGGACTTGAACCCGCGACCTTCGGATGACTCAGGCATCTCGAAGGGGGCCTACGGCGTGAACGTGCCTTTCGGCTGCCCTATGAGTCCGACGCGCTACCAACTACGCCACCCCGGCATAGCAATAGGGCGAACGAAGAGCCCATTTGAGTATTGCCGGTGATTATCGCCCGACAATCGCTTCACACGTAGGGTTGATGTGTCGCCTTCCCTCGCCATAATCATAATGGTCGATGTCGATACAGCCCTAAGGGCCAGCGCCTATTCAGGCAAGAAGGGCACTGGGGGCAAAGGAGGAGGCAAGAAGTCTTCTGCCCTTGAGCCATTCGACCCCTCCTCGCATGCAGAGAAGGAGAAGGCAGATGCGGTCTCCATGTGGATAGTGATTTTCTTCGGACTCTCGGTTGCATTGTTGATGAGATTCTACATGATGCCTGGAATGAATGGGACGAAACAGATACTCTGGCTTCTCCCCTTGCTGATGATCTCTCTAATTCGGCCTATCCACCAGGCTTTCGTCCCGCTAAGATTCTTTGAACTATACACAACTGGGAATTGGGTTAGGTCTTCGTTTCTGTATATTTTCACATGGCTCGCCCTGTCATTCGCACTGGTCAACCCTCCTCTGGCGGATATCGCTGCACCCCATCTTGCTGGAGCAATAGACATTGCAACTACAGAGGGAATATCAGACTCGGACTTGGATGGCTCTGTCTACGAGATCAGAATCTCCCAGGATTCTATCCCGGTGTTGCTTGGTCTAGCAGTCAGGGATAACGTTGACGCCGAGAACTCAACCATGAATCTTACAATCCAGAAGGTAGGTCAAATGGAGCCGATCGTCAACGTCTCCGGTTTAGTATCAGAGATAGCCTCAGATGGATCTAACGGACTTTCTCCCTCTGATACTTTCGAATCTGTAGATGATGAAGAATGGGTGAGGGGGCTTCGGAAGAACTCACTTACAGGGGGTTTCTTGGGGCCAAAGGTGGCCCCACACTCGCAGGATATCTCCATGGCGTGGGATCTTTGCCCCAGTGGGTGTGGCCCCGGGGACTATCTGATTCAAATCTCACTGACTGAGATTAATGATATGGTTCCTTGGCAAGACGGAGAGAACACTTGGCAGAGGGAGTACACACTCAGAATTTTGCAGTCATCCTAATTTCCAAGCATACTACAGATTCTAGCCGCCATCGCATCTAGTTGAAGGGATTCTCCCCCCCCTTCTACCATTCTGAAGTCACATTCTGCCATAGCTTCAGTCACTTTGAGCTTCTGCGGTTCGTCTAGGAAGGTGACTTTACCTAGCTCTCTATGAAGTTGGTTTACCAGGTCAGTTCCGGCAAGCCCGAAGCGATCTAGTATCTCTCTCATTCTCCTCCTGGCAGGCTGGAAACCATCCTCTTTGCAGGCAAGGAAGAATCCATGTAACTCCTCTGGTGGGGCGGTGGCTGTTGTTTCGTAAACGAGGTCTCGAGTTACGTGGGAATCTAGCGATGCAGCTACCTGTAGGGACGTAATCGCCTTCCTTAGATCGCCCAGGCTAACATCTGCAATCGCTCTTGCAGCCGTCTCCTCCAGCTCAACCCCTTCGCTATTAGCTACTTCCATGACCTTCTCCAGAACCTTCTCGCTATCTAGAGGTCTGAATCTGAAGACTGCGCATCGGGATTGTATCGCCTCCACGATTTTCGAAGAGTAGTTACAGGAAAGTATGAACCTACACGTCTCCGCAAACTGCTCCATTATTCTCCTCAGGGCACCCTGGGCGTCAGAGGTCAGAGCGTCGGCCTCATCGAGAAATATCACCTTGAAAGAAGTCCCTGGCATGGGGGCGGTTCGGGCGAATTGCTTGACCTTGGTACGTATCGATTCCAACTTCCTCTCATCGCTGGCATTCATCTCCAGAAGGTTGTTTCTGAACCCGTCACCGAATACATCTCTGGTCAGTGCCAGAGCAGCGGTCGTCTTTCCTGTTCCAGGTGGTCCAGCGAACATTAGGTGGGGGAATGTTTTGGATTCCGAGTAAGCGCTTAGCCTATCCACAACTGCCCTCTGTCCCTTCATCTCGCTCACAGAACGCGGTCTGTGCCTCTCAACCCACAACTCACTCATGATGACCTAACTCGACCCGTTGGCGGGCGTCCTTGAAGGTTGGGGACGCAAATCCAGAATCAGTAGCTCTCTTCTTCTGCGGGGAAGGAACCTCCCCTGACATCATCGATGTAATCCCTAACAGCCTTGTCAACTGCGCCTCCCACGTCAGAATATCGTCTTAGGAACCTAGGTGAGAAATCCTTGGTAATCCCAAGCATGTCGTGAAGGACTAGAACCTGTCCATCGCAGTGGGGCCCGGCACCAATCCCGATTGTGGGGATATCGAGGGTTTCACTGACCTTCTTTGCTAGGTCCGCAGGAATCTTCTCGAAGACTACCGAGAAACAACCTGCCTCCTGAAGGGCCATCGCGTCTTCCATCAACTTATTCGCCTCGGCCTCCTCCTTCGCTCTGACTGAGTAAGTTCCGAACTTGTAAATCGACTGGGGGGTCAGACCGAGATGCCCCATTACGGGGATTCCTGCAGTTAGGATTCTTTTTACGGAGTCTACTATTTCCTTGCCGCCCTCGATTTTTACTGCATGACCGCCGGACTGCTTCATTATTCTGATAGCGCTCTTCAGTGCAAGCTTCGAATCGCCTTGATAGCTGCCGAATGGCATATCCACGACTACCAAGGCTCTGTCCACGGCATTCACGACGCACTGAGCGTGGTAGATCATGTGTTCCAGAGTTATGGGGACCGTAGTGTCATTTCCCGCCATCACGTTTGAAGCAGAGTCGCCAACGAGTATCACGTCCACTCCGGCTCCGTCAACAAGCCTTGCTAGGGAATAGTCGTAGGCGGTGAGCATTGCTATTTTCTCATTCGAACGCTTCATTTCTTGCAATATGTGCGTAGTCACCTTCTTCGCTCTGCTGGAGACCACTTGCTCACCCTGTAGTATTCCCAGCACGGTTGCTGACTTCAAACATGCGCACGAAGTTTCAACCCTCTGGCTCTATCTCACGAGCAACATCAAGAAACTCCTCGATACTAATCAGTCCGTCTTTGTCAGTGTCTCCTTTGCCGAAAACATCCCCGATCAACTGGTCTCCTCGGCGATTTCTGGTTTTCGAGAGAACTATGGCATCGTCGGGAATGTTTGGCCCCCCTCCTTCGATGTATCCTAGAGCCTTGAAAGCGCTGACGAATTGGTCTAGATCCAACTGCCCATCTCCCTCTGCATCGGCATCGTAGAATGCAGCGAACAATCTTCTCCTCTCAGCTTCGTTTGAATTAGTAAGCATCAGCCTCACAGTTTCCCAGGGAGTAATCTGTGCATCCACCCTACTTCTGCCATAGCCGTTGTAGATGATCAATCCCAGAACTATCGCCGCCGAGGCTCCAACCAGGGACTTCGAACCCATCAAATAAAGCAAGGCCCCCCCTCCGAAGATACCAAACAACTGTACCGCGGGATATAGGGGCCAAGGTGTCTTCCACTGTGGATCGTACCATGTGTGCGAATCCGATGAGGTCCTAAGCACTATCACACATCCATTTATGAGCATGAATATCATTATCTTGAATCCAGATGCGAGTTCAGCGACATCATGAACAGGAAGGAATGTTATCGCCAGACCCATAGCCACTCCCGTCCCAATTATTGCCCAATGAGGAGTCCCAAATCTCTGATGGACACTCTCAAGAAAAGGAGGAAGTAGATTATCTCTGGACATCGCAAATGGGAATCTCGATGAAGCAAGAATACCCGCTAAAGCCATTGAAGTCATGGTCACGACAGCGAGAATTGCAGCGATCTTTCCAACGGTCTCTCCTCCTACTGCCTCAGCGAAGATGTATATTGGATCCTCGCTAGCGCCGTGTTCGCCATGCATGTATTCAGAGGGGGAAACTGCAGCCGCCATTACCATAGTGACCAAAACGTACAGCAGACAGCTGAATAGTAGCGAAAGAAGAATCCCATACGGAAGGTTCCTCTCGGGGTTCTTGACCTCTCCGCCCACTGCAGCGATTTTGGTCACACCAGCGTAGGAGACAAACACAAATGCCGATGTAGCGGCAACATCCTCCCAACTCCCAAAAGAATCCTTGGAAGAAACAGCACTCCAATCCAGATCATGGTATGCAATCGCATAAACGCACAGAGCGAATAGGTAAGCTGCGGAAAATATCACGATTGGAATCTGTACCTTCTTGATCTTCTTCACACCAAGGATGTTTATTCCGACGATGATCGCTAGGAGTAGGATTGCAGCCGCCTCTATATCGATATCCATCCCCAGCAAATCCTCTATTACCCAGAGATAGGCTTTGAAGCCAATTAATGCGAATGCAGACTTTAGCATGAAATTGGCCCACAAACCCAGACCTGCTACAGTTCCTATGAGGGGGCCGAAGGTCTTCTGCACGTACACGTAAGAGCCACCCGATGTGGGCATAGCTGTTGACAGCTCTGACTTTGAGACGGCACCAGGAATTACGAGAACTGCAGCAACTAGGTAAGCCAGCCAGACGCCCCCTAGTGGGATATCTCCGCCTCCAAGTTCTAGCATGGCGAGAGCAGGAAGCACGAAAAGTCCAGATCCTATCATTGCGGACAAAGAGATAATTATCACCGAAAATAGCCCTATCTTCCTTTCCAGTCCGTCAGACTCCGTATCCTTGGGAGTCAACACTATTCCTACTAGGTCCTCTGGACCGTAGTGACGCATGATTTGACGGCCCCACACACCCCAGTTGAAGGTTCTGCATACCCAATGGTTAGATACTCTTTCCAAACCGAGCAGACATGGTTGACACAATTGAACATGGAACAATTGCATCAGTGCATTACACTGGAACTTTCGCAGAGGGGGGAGAGTTCGATAGCAGCAGAGGAAAGGATCCCTTGGTTTTCATAGTTGGCTACGGGCAGATGATTACTGGATTCGAGAGAGAGATGCTAGGGGCTAAGGTGGGCGAGAAGAGGGAGTTCACTTTGTCGCCTGAAGATGCTTACGGGGAGAGAATAGAGGATGCTATTCAGAAGGTTGAGAGGGAAAACTTTCCTGAGAATATGGAGCTTGAAGTCGGAATGGTCGTTGGTGCCCATAGTGATCAGGGCCCGATTCAATTCACTATTGTCGAGATAGATGAAGAAGTGGTCACTGCTGACTTCAATCACCAGATGGCCGGTAGAACCCTAAGATTCGAAGTAGAAGTCGTTGACATTCGGGCGGCTTCCGAAGAAGAACTGGCTCATGGGCATGTCCATGGACCCGGTGGCGTAGATCACTGAATTATTCAGAAGAGTTATGTTCCGCTCCAATAATTAAACCAAGATGAGGAGGCAAGCAGCGCTCGCGGTTACTCTTCTTTTTGTCTCCTCCTTCACCGGGTGCTTCGGGGTAGAATCAAACGGCAATCTCTTCAACGAAGACGACGAAAAAGAGCCACTTCGCATTAATCACATACAGATGAAGGGAACTCATAACTCGTACCACGTTGAACCTCTGTTCTCCCCAACCAGGGAATACATGTATACTCACCAAACTCTTGACTTGCAGGCCTCCCAACAAGGGGTAAGGCAGTTCGAATTAGATGTGTGGTGGGACGTAAGAGGTAGCCTCAGAGTCTACCACAACCAGTACGACTCCGGAACAACATGCCCGACATTCGAGGATTGCCTAGGTACGTTGCTCGAATGGTCGAACGCGAATCCTATGCATCACCCCTTGTTCATCTGGGTTGAGCCCAAGGATTGGCCTGAGCAGGCTGCCGATGTGACAACCACTCTGGAAATTTCCGGGCTCCTGGGAGACATTGAGCAGGAAATATCGAATTTCTGGCCCCTGAACAAGACAATCACGCCCGACGATGTTAGGGGGGACGGTGACAACCTCCGTGATGCGATCGGGGAAAATGGCTGGCCCCTGCTAGAGCAGAGTAGGGGCAAGGCCATCTTCGTTTTGTTAGCGAGGGGGCAGACTAGGGATTTGTACATCCAAGACTACCCGGGATTAATCGGAGCTAGGATGTTCACTCTCTCAGAAGAAGGTAGCGAAGAGGCTGCAATATTCTCAATTACCGACCCCGTAGGCAATGGTGAGGATATTACCAGATTGGTTTCCGAGGGATACATAGTTCGAAGTAGGGCGGACAGCGGGGGTGAGGAGGCCGATAACAACGACACTTCCAGGAGAGACGCAGCAATTGCAGTCGGTGCTCACAGCATTTCCACGGACTATCCAGCCAAGGTGGATGGGCTCGAGTACTGGGTCTCAATTCCAGATGGGAACCCAAGTAGATGCAACCCCATATCCTCGCCTGCTTGGTGCACTTCTGACAGCATCGAGGACATATCTCAATGATCATGCCCTTGCAATGACCTTCAACTCGATGGCAATTGAAGTTGGCAGAGCTTCGACTGAAACGGTGGTCCTTGCTGGAAGAATCTCAGAGAAGTACTCCGCGTAAACCTCGTTGTACTCCTGGAAATCTCTTTCCATGTCCGTCAGGAAGACTAGGACATCAACGATATCTTCCAGACCGAGCCCATATTCTTCGAGAATCGCCCTGATGTTACCAATTACTGCGTGTGTCTGCGCTCTAATGTCATACTCCAGAGGATTTCCAGCCTCATCCTTTATTGGTCCTCCGGGTATTTCATTTGTCCCAGGCTGCCGGGGACCCATACCGCTAACGAAGACTAGGTCCCCTACTCTGCGTAAATGAGGATAAGCTCCAACTGCCGCGGGGCCTCCCTCTGCGATGAAGGCTCCATCCTCACTGGTAAGCTTCCCAGCCGCCTTCCGTCCAACTACCGCTCCCAACACGCCTCCTACGGGACCACCAACCGCCACGCCAGCAGCTGCTCCCAGAGCACCTCCAGCAGATCTCGCAAGAGACTGCCCAACCTCGTCGTAAACCTTCTCGACCGCGTCAGCAGGAGCAGAGACAATCCCTTCAACCATCTTCTTCCTTTTTTCCTCAGTCGTCATTTGCTCCTCATCTTCCATCACAAGGCCCCCGTATTCAATACTCCTCGATCACCATGGTAATGTTCCACATCGTCCTCGTCAAACTCCTTGTCTCCTACAGAGCCTTTCGATGGAGTCAGAACGACAACCGCACCTCCCGAGCCATGAAGTGCCTCATAGGCCAAAACCTCGCCTCTGTAGTTGTTGTTTTGGCCCATTGTAGCGGACATCCACCAAGCTGGCTTGTAAGCCACGACCTTTTGCACTCTAATCTGCCCATGGATCTCTCTCGAAAGCTGACTTAGGTCCTCCAGCCTGCCGTCTCCGAAGAACTCCAGGATTTTCTTGTTCCACTCGTCATCCTTAGCAGAGTGTATCCGGTCCTCTGCAGGGTCGATGTGCTCCGTGAACATCCTGTTTGAAAGGCTGGAAACTACCACTACAACTGCCTTCTTGCCCTGAGCGGCAATCGCATCACGCGCAGACTTGCCCAGAACAATCGTTTCAGCCCTATTTGCATACATGTTACTGGATACGATACATGCAGGAATCCTGTTATCTGGGTTTAGAAGCTTGAGCGCAACAATCGAGCCTGTGTCTATCGGGAAACCATCGTAAGCCACCGTTCTAGATTGTAGCCCTCTCGATTCTGCAGACTCTCTGAATTTCTCGGCAAACTCTGTGTCCATCTTGAACTTGTATGGCATGCTACCCAGGTAGTGGAAGTCATCGTCCACATGCACCCATTCCGGCTCGGGATGTCCCTGTATCTGGTGGCCAATGATGCTAGGCCATGTCGTCGAGTAAACCAGTATCAGGTCTGCCTCGCTTTCCTCGATCCTTTTCCTGCATGTCTCGAATGCATCCCTTAGTTTCCCATATCCCTCACTTGCTTCTGGTGATAGAAGTGGTTGTGGGTGGGGCGGACAGTAAATCCCGAAAAGAATCTCTGGATCTGACATTTAATCACCTCAGAGCACAATCTCTCTGGTTGCCTCTATTGGATCCCACGCGGCAATCAGGTTGCCCGTGCCTATCACCGATTGATAACCGTAAATTTCGGCAGGGTACTCAGGATAGCCCATGGCTGCCATCATCCAAGTGAGCCCTCCGGCTTCAGTCTCTGCGATCGTCTGCTCCGTGAATTCGGGCATAATGTCGATCACTTCTTTCATCTTCCCACCTCTCATCAGGTCTACCAGCTTCATATCCCAGACGTATTGGCTGTGATTGTATATGTGCTCCCTGCTCATATCCTCGGGGAGGGGGGACTCAGTCACGAAGTGCCTGTGGGATAGGCTATGGCTACTGATCAGTACAACTTTCTTCCCACTCTCTTCTATTGCCTTTGCACAGGCAATCCCAAGGGCACTGGCCTGCTCATTCATCACTTCTGGCGAGTAGTAGTGCGCGTTTCGGTTACTACTTATCGTAACCAGTGGCTTGTCCCACTCAGGATTAAGCATGTGGCATGACGTGATTGTCCCATAGTCGATTCTGAAGTCAGGATTCCGCATCATCTTAGTCACTATCCCGGATTCCCCAGCAACCTCACACATCTTCTCTGCCAACTCTACATCTACTGAGATGTCGTAGTTGAACCGGAAGAGATTAGGAAAAACAGGGTCAACCGACTTTGACTTGAATTTAGGCAGCCCGAGGAAATGAGTTCCGATGTAAGTCTGCCAGTGAGGGGTGAAGATGACCATTGCATCGTAGTCAATCGATTTCAGTTTCCTTGCGAGTCTGTTGTAACCCCATCTGAGTGTCTCCCATCCTCCTTCTGCGAAAGCCTCGTTCTGTTCCGGATTCTCCGCATAAACTACATGCGGGGGGTGTGGAGCGAGGCATCCTAGTACTATCTCTCCCTTCGCCATATCCCTCCGAGGTCGAGAAATCTAAAGAAAACCTTCCGGCCCTCCTAGTAGAGTTCATGGGACACCTCTTGGACGCTGTGCCATGAAGTGGGACGAACCTCCTCTTTGGCCAGTGGCAGTGCCGAGTCTAGCCGGATTTGCAGCAGCATGCATCCCATATGTGTTTCCAAACACTCCACAGCTAGTGGGCGGCGAACTGACAACTCCATTCATCCTACTGGTGATTGTGAGTCCACTCCTATACTTCTCTCCCGAACCGACTGGGGGGAGGGCAGAGTTGGTACTAGGAGCCAACATTGGGATGTTCTTCGCATTCTTTCCCCAAGCAATATTCTTCGTTTGGTTCATCATAGTCATCCTGCTTTGGCTAGCCCAGTCAATGTATGTCTGGAGAAGAAATTACCCCGCTTTCAGAATCGGGACTTGGCTTGGATTAGGAGCAGTTTCTGGATTATTCATCGGAGGTCTGTTCGGACACCTCATCCTTGTTTGACCAGATCATCCCCCCTACCACAAGTCCGCTTATTGCGAAAGATGGGACGGATGACAGGACTCCGGTCCAGACGAGATACCCATCCACGTACTCAATCGTGATCCTGACTTCGCCAACCCCATCATCCCCCTGATTGGATACCAGAACATAATGTCCGTCGAACACCGTGGTAGTCTCAACCTCTACTTGGTAAACCTCTCCCGGAGAAATGATCTGAATGTCCTGATTAGAGAATGCTGACCAGTCGATCTTCCCCCCTCTTGCATGCTCTTCGACCATGTCCCTGTGAATTACTAGAATCTGTACATCGGCCAATCCTACATTTCTGACCTCTACCTCTGCGGGGTGCCACAAACTGTGTACCTCGATGACGTCAAGGTTAACATCTCTAGGCCCGACTCTCATCGTAGGCTCATTTTCATCGGTCCCAGGACCATCTATGACGACAAATACTAGCATCAGAGTCCCGATTACGGAGAATGCCACAGCGGTGTTAGAAACGCTCCTTGAATGAGCGAGGGAGCGCAAACCGTCCACTCTGAGATTCCTAAGCTTGGGTTGGAAGCCATGGGCGAAGAGAGCGCATATTACGGCCAGTATCACTCCTGGGATGACGTCCGAAATCCAGTGAATCCCAAGGTATTGGATACTGAACAAATAGATTGGGATATTTGCTGCTACGAAAAGGTCGAACTCCCTGTGGCGCCATTCCGCCATTTTGATTCCCAGGCCTCTAACGTGTAGCCGATTGATTATCAATAGGCCAAGCGGGAGGCCAACATGCAGACTCGGAATGCCGTTGTCCAGTGGGTCTACTTCAGTGAAGAAGAATAGGTTCCAAGACTCGTGGTACATGATAGCATCCATTCCAGGAATGAATGAGGATGTCACCTCGACGTTGAAGAAAAGGTAGAGGGGGACTGCGAGTACGTAGATTATCGAGTAGTTCAGCACTGCCTTGTCGGCCATGACCTCATCCCTACAGAGAATGTAGTAAATCGGACTGAACCAAATCAGGAACAGGTAGACGAACAGGTAGTGGAAGGACAGGACATCGCTAAGAAGCTCGTTACGAAAACTCTGCTGTACCCAGAGAGTCAACTCTCCTTCGAATCCGTGAATGTAGTGTGTGAATCCGCCGACTCGAGGCTTTATCGCCTCGTTGTGTTGGTCAATGAAGGCCTTAAATCCGTACATTATTAGATAAACAGAAATATGCCATTTGTACCCCTTTTCCTTGATTTCTCCCAGTAGATCGGATAGCGCGACCCTCATCTCAGGCTCATCCCTGGTTAGGATCCGCTGGATCGGAATGGTCAGCAGGAGTATCGCACCCATTACCGTCTCGTACGGTCCGAAAGGCCACTCCATGGTCGAACCGCCTACAATCGAGTCATGAAACTTACAGTCGCTTAGCAATCGTCCCCCTCATTACTAGGTCCCCAATCCATAAGTCGAGATACTCGAGGCGCATTGCATGGATGGACACGATCTCTGGCTAGCTCAGTGCGAAGAAATAGGCTTCACACCTGACCCGCGCAAGTATGAGGAGGGCACTCGAACGTCACAGGACGCTGCTGATCAACTGGGGTGCGAAGTAGCGCATATCGCCAAATCGATAGTATTCAGTGGAGAGGAAGGAGCCGTAATAGTGATCACATCAGGGTCTAACAGGGTAGAAAGAAAGAGGAAACTCAAGCGAATACTCGGATTCAAGCCAGGGATGGCTTCTCCTGAATACGTTCTCCAAAGCACCGGTTACGCCGTTGGCGGGGTCCCGCCATTCGGACACACAAGTCCCGTCACAGTACTGATGGACGAGGATCTAATGCAATACGACTTGGTTTGGGGCGCAGCGGGGACTCCTCAGACAGTATTCCCAATCAGTCCCGGGAAACTCAGAGAGATATCCGGAGCCAAGCTAGGAGATGTGAAACAGTAGATGGCGGACGCGGTTCACGAACTCATCGCTTCCGCTTCCCGATTGAGGGATGATTCCCAATTGATAGCGAGAAGGATTGTCTCAGAAGGAGTCGCCGACTTCGTCTACAACCCCCTCAATTATGCTTGGGAGGTACATGAGGAGTTCATTCGAAGGACTGGTGGTAATGGTGCGAAGTGCATTCTTCTCGGTATGAATCCCGGTCCACATGGGATGGGCCAGATGGGAATCCCGTTCGCAGCAACATCGGTCGTTAGAGACTTGATTCGGATTACGGGGATAACCGTCGCAATACCCGAGATAACTCATCCCAAAAGGCCTGTAAACGGTCTAGAACACCCCAAGGAGGAAGTCTCTGGAACAAGGCTTTGGGGGGTGCTCGAGCAAAGATACGGAGACATCGATGAGATATCCAGGGAAGTCTACGTGGTCAACCACTGCCCACTAATGATTCTGAATGGCGATAGGGGAACCAATGTGACACCAAACAACGTTGCCGGACAGGCAGTAAACGATTTGATGGATATTTGCGATCAGCACCTGAGGGAGGTCGTGGATGCATTAGGGGCCAAAAAGGTGGTAGGAATCGGGAAGTACGCAGAGAAAAGGGCAGTTTCCGCCCTTCACGGCTATGGAGTCTCAATAGAAACATGCTGGCACCCCTCTCCAGCCTCCCCTCTGGCAAATAGGAACGGAGGTGCCGATTGGAGGGCAAACATAAGCAAGGTACTGCCCTGAAGGTTGTTTTTGTAACACTTAATTTCCTAGACAACAGTTAAGTTTCAATCTGAACTCAAAAAAAACATGTCGGCGAAGACAACTCCCGAATACCTAATCGAAAACGCGGAAAAATACCCCAACGAGCCAGCCATCTCGTCCAAGGATGAGAACGGAAACTGGGACACGACCACCTGGTCCGAGTTCAAGGACGACGTAGTCGAACTTTCGAAGGCCCTCATTGCCAATGGATTTGATATCGGAGATAAGCTAAGCATATACTCATACAATCGAAAGGAGTGGTATTCAGCTTATTCCGCTGCCAACATGTGCAATGGTGCTGCCGTCGGGGTCTACCACACATGCTCTCCGGAGGAGGTCGAATGGGTCGTGGGCAACTCCGACTCAAAGGTGGTCTTCGTTGGCAACAACCCGATGGATGGGGGGGAAGAAGGAAAGATGTGCTCCCATCGCTTGAACGAGGCACTGACCTCGTTGGACAAGGTCGAGGTCGTAGTCGTCATGGACGGGGTGGATATGCCCGATCACCCCAAGTCGATTTCATGGTCCGATTTCCTCGCCACCGGAAGCGATATCGAGGATTCCCAGGTCATGGAAAGGGTCTCCAGCATAAAGCCCGATGACACAGCCTCGCTGATCTACACATCAGGTACCACGGGAAACCCAAAGGGAGTGGAACTGACCCACGACAACTTCGAGGCAGAGATCGCCGGGGTGTCTGCCATCGCCAAGTTCGATCAGGGTGATGGTTATGTCTCATGGCTTCCATGCGCACACGTTTTCGGCCAGCTAGCGGACAACCACATCTGGATAAGAGATGCCATGCACATGCGAGTGGTCAACAACCCACTGGAATCAATAGATTACGCAAAGGAAGTAGAACCCTCCCTATTCATCGGAGTACCAAGAATCTATGAGAAGGTATACTCCAACCTAGTTGCAGGCCTCGGAAGTAAAGTGAAGTGGCTGAGCATACCCGTTCTGAAGGGGATAGTAAGGAAGAAGGCAAAGCAGAAGATAGGGTTCTCCAATCTGAAGTACGCCATCACAGGGGCAGCCCCAATCAACTCTGATATTTTGCACCTTTTCCAGAAACTGGACATTCCCCTATTCGAAGGATACGGAATGACCGAGACCACCGCGGGAGCCACAATAGGTTACCCCGGCAATAACAAAATCGGGACCGTGGGGAAGCCCTTCGTCGGAGAAATCAGGATCGACAACCCTAACGAGGCCGGTGACGGAGAGATACAGTTCCGTGGCAGACACATCATGAAGGGCTACTACAACAACCCCGAAGCCACAGCAGAGACAATGACCGAGGACGGCTGGCTGAGGTCAGGAGACCTAGGTAGGGAGGACTCAGAGGGATACATCAGCGTGACTGGGAGGATAAAGGAGATCTACGTCAGTTCAGCAGGCAAGAACATCGCACCACTCGTGATCGAGGAGACCATGAAGTCGATTCCTCTTGTTTCCCAGTGCATGCTGATCGGGGACAACAGGAAGTACTGCAGCGCCCTCTTCACTCTGGATGTGGGGGCCATTCTAAGGGACAAGCACGGGATGGACGGGGCGAAGGTCCCCAAGGACCCTGCCGAGCAGTTGGCCAAGCTGAAGGAGTTCGGACACGAGCTAAGCGAGTACACGGATAGCCCTGAGATCCATGCTGAGTTGCAGGAGCACGTGGACAGGCTCAACGAGCAGTTCTCCAACCCAGAGCAGCTGAAGAAGTTCACAATCCTCCCGAGGGACCTGAGCGTGGACCACGGGGAGCTAACCCCGACCCTGAAGATCAGGAGGATGCAGATCAGGGAGAACTGGGCTAGCGAGATAGAGGCCATGTACTGATCCTAGTTCGGTGAACGAATGGAACCTAGTGCTTGGGCCGCCCTCGCTATCGTCTTCGCTTTGGGTGCAATGAGTCCCGGGCCTTCTCTGGCGGTAGTACTCAGGAACACCATGGCCGGGGGCCGCAGCCAGGGTATTTACACGGGGATAGGTCACGGAATCGGCTTCGGGATATACGCCTTCCTCGCCGCTCTCGGGATAGCGACCGCGCTCTCTGCAAATGAGCACGTCGAGCAGGTACTGAGGTGGGGTGGCGTCGTAATCCTCCTATGGTTGGGCACCACCTTCCTTCGTCATGCTATGGCACAAAAAGGAGGCGAGCAGGACCAGGACGACCAACACGCTCCTTCCGACAGGATCGGCTTCATCCAGGGTTTCTCGATAGCCTTGCTAAATCCAAAGATAATGGCATGGATGCTAGCCCTATACTCACCATTCATCGAAGCAGACTTCCCAATGGAGACTCTCATCGGCATGGGCCTTCTGGGGATGTCGATTGATGGGGCTTGGTACGTTACCGTGGCCACGGTCCTCACTACAGGGGACCGGGCAGAGAAGCTGAAGTCTAACGCTCATCTGATCGACGGGGCCATGGGCGTCCTAATGTTCATGTTCGCGTATATCCTCGTCAGCGGTTTCTAGATTCAGAAGCCGCCGCTCCACATCAGTATCATTACGATAAATGCCAGGAACATAACCGCTGGGACCCCTATCACAGTAGTTAGCATGCCAATCGCGAAGTACTTGTTCCCCCTTGTAAAACTCCATACAATACCTGCAATCAGACCTACGGGCCATACAAGAAAACTAGCCACCATGAACAAACCCTCTCCCGTATCTGAGAGCCCCCATGCAATTTCCATGAGTATAATCGAAAAAATCCACATAGCAGCAGGAGCCAGAATCAGACCAACGAAGAACCAGCCTACGTTGGAGCCACTGCTCTGTTCCTGCTGGTATATGGTGCCTAGTGCACCACCGTTACTCGTCCCTAGTGAAGCAACACTCCCGCTTAGAATGGTTCCACCAGACTCCAGATTAGAAGGCTCACCTCCCCATGGATTCCCATCAGAAACCGAGGTTATTTCGACAGACTCTGGCCTATCTTCCACTTACCTGCGTACTCTACTTCCGTCTTGAACAATGTCCCGGAATTACTAGTTCCATGTTTTTCTGACAGTCAACGCATTCTTGTGGAATCGTGTTTTCGGGGTAGTATGGCAAGTAGAGCGGATAGCGGGGAGCCCGACTCTATAATTCGGGCTCCAGGGGGAAAAATGCCCATCCGAGTAATTACCGCGGCAGCCATCTTCGATGGGCACGATGCAGCCATCGGAATATTCCGCAGGATTCTACAGAGCCAAGGTTGTGAGGTTATCCACCTAGGGCACGATAGAGGTGCAGATGAGGTAGCACGTGCCGCCATACAGGAGGATGCCCATGCTGTAGCTATCACATCCTACCAGGGAGGGGCCGTCGAGATGTTCACACACACTAAAGACATCTTGCAGAAAAACGGTTTCGAGCACGTTTTCCTCTTTGGAGGAGGCGGCGGAACCATCCTGCCAAAAGAGATCGATCACCTCAAGGAACAGGGGATTTCTAAGATTTATTCCCCGGACGATGGCAGGGACCTTGGCCTAGTTGGGATGGTCAGGGACGCAATGACCAGCGCATCCGCCACAGACCTACTTGCTGAATCCAGATTCGACCAGATAACGGGCCAGGTAGATGCAGACAATCATGCTGCAGTATCTCTCCTACTGACCATGGCAGAAAACTCGCCCCCTGATCAATTCTCAGACAAATTATCCCAAGCACGCTCCAGGGAAGTCGAAGCAGAGTGCCCCGTAGTGGGGATAACCGGAACAGGTGGGGCTGGGAAGTCGAGCCTGATGGACGAGGTCATGCTTAGGATCAGGCGAGACAATCCCGATGCCAGGGTCGCACTGCTAGCAACCGATCCCACGAGGAAGAAGACTGGAGGCGCGCTACTTGGGGACAGAATCAGGATGAACTCCCTCTCGGACTCAAAGTTGTTCATGCGCTCCTTCGCGAGCCGGGAAAGTGGGCGAGAGATAGCTGAGTGCATAGATCGCGCCGTCGAGGTCTGTAAGGCAGTGGGTTTCGACTTGGTTTTGGTCGAGACCAGCGGGATAGGACAAGGTAACGACGCAATAACCGAGGTCGCTGATACCTCGATATACGTAACAACAAGGGAGTACGGTGCACCCAGCCAGTTGGAGAAGTTAGCCGCCCTAGATTTCGCTGACATTGTGGTTCTGAACAAGTTCGATAGGCCCGGGGCCGAGGATGCACTAACGGAGATTCGCAAGCAATTCCAGAGGAACAGAGAGGCATTCGGAGAAAGCCCGGAGTCAATGCCGGTGGTTCCCACGATTGCTAGCCAGTTCGCAGACGCGGGAGTGGATCGACTTTGGGAGATGATGTCCTCACTCCTGAACGACAGATTCGATACAGACTTCGCAGCAAGTGAGGCTAGACTGGGCCCAGACGGACTTCCCAGCCGCGATGCCCCGATTCCTCCCGAGCGCCAGGGATATCTGGCAGAAGTAGCTTCTACGGTGAGAGGTTATCACAAGAGGTCTGAGGACTTGGCCAAGGCGGTCAGACAAGTCCAGCAGTTAGAATCTGTGGCCAAATTCCTCGACTCCTCGAAAAAGGAGGGGAATCACATTGACTTGCTGGAAGAGGCGATGGAAATACGCGAATCTCTGCCCGAATCTGCATGGGGGGCTCTGGAGGATTTCGAATCAATAGTAGACTCCTATAGATCCGGACAGGCGAGTTACACTGTTCGAGGAAAGGAAATCCCGGTAAAGACGACGCATGAGACCATTTCGGGGACTAGGGTGCCTAGGGTGGCACTCCCTACAACGGAGGACTGGGGCGAGAAACTTCTGTGGATAAGCAAGGAGAACGTTCCAGGCTCCTTTCCTTTCACCGGAGGGGTCTTCCCGTTCAGAAGGGAGGATGAACTTCCGGTCAGAATGTTTGCCGGGGAAGGCAGCGCGGAGAGGACCAACAAGCGATACCACTTCCTATCCAAGGATCAGCCATTCAACCGCCTATCGGTAGCATTCGACTCACCAAGCCTGTACGGTAACGACCCCCAGGAGAGGTTGGATATTTTCGGGAAGGTCTGTGAGTCTGGCGTAAGCATCAGCACCGTAGACGAGATGGAGATGCTCTTCGACGGCTTCGACCTGTGCGCACCCGACACGTCTGTCAGCATGACAATCAATGGGAACTACTGGTGGCACCTAGCAGCGTTCTTCAGAGTTGCAATCAGGCAGCAGACTAGGAAGTTCATCGACGAGAACGGAAGAGAACCGAACGAGAAAGAAGCCTCGGAGATTAAGGCATACTCCCTATCAACCGTAAGGGGGACCGTACAAGCCGACCAGTTGAAGGAAGCCATGGGCCAGAACACATTAGTCTTCAATCTGGATACCGCACTGAGGATGATGGGGGACGTCGCGGAGTTCTACGTGGACAATGAAGTCCGAAACCACTACTTCGTCAGCATCAGCGGATACCACATTGATGAGGCAGGTGCCAATCCGATCACCCAAGCAGCGCTGACCCTGTCAAATGGCCTAACCTACGTCGAGCTATTCAAGGCCAGGGGACTCGATCCGGACAAGTTCCTGAGGAACTTCTCATGGTTCTTCTCCAATGGAATGGATCCGGAGTACGCGGTAATTGGCAGGGTCTCAAGGAGGATATGGGCCATAGCCATGCGAGACCTATATGGGGTCGGGGAGAGGGGACAGAAGCTGAAGTACCACATACAGAGCAGTGGTAGATCCCTGCATTCTCAGGAGTTCACATGGAATGATTACCGAACCACCCTACAGGCCCTGTATGCCCTCGCAGACAACGCGAACAGCCTCCACACCAACAGCAGGGACGAGGCCTTCGGGACCCCTACAGAAGACACAGTCAGGGATGCGGTGGCAATCCAACTAATTCTTGCTAAGGAGTATGGCTGGCTCAGGAACGAGAACCCACTCCAAGGCTCATTCGTAGCCGACTACCTGACCGATGAGGTCGAGGAGAAGGTACTCAGGATTTTCGAGGAGATGCACAGCAGGGGAGGGGTTTTGGGAGCCCTGGAAGTCAACTACCAGAGAAATAGGATCCAGGACGAGGGGATGCTCTACGAGCACAGAAAGCACACTGGAGAAACTCCGATAGTCGGAGTTAACACCTTCACTGACGAGGACTCAGCCACTCCATCGGCCGATGATTTCGACTTGGACGTCACAAGATCTGACGAGGAGGAGAAAATGAAGGTCATCGCAAGGAACGCAGAATTCAGAGAGGCCCACTCTAAAGAGGCTGCGGAGGGACTTTCCAAGCTGAAGAATACGGCGCGCGAGGGAGGCAACCTGTTCGAGGTAATGATGGAAATCGTAGAACACTGCTCAGTGGGCCAGGTCACCCAGGCCCTTTTCGAGAGCGGGGGGAAGTTCAGAAGGAACATGTGATGAGCCCATCAAACGGCGTTTTCAGAGGCATGGCCTAATCGGTATGAAAATCGTCTGACTGCCTCAACGTTCTTAACCCCAAATGGAACGACTGACGTTGTTGTCGGAGATTTATTTCCCGGTGACTGAGGTGAAGGGATGCATCTAGTCAGGATTGAGGTCGAGAACTTCAAGTCATTCGGAGGCAGCACAACTATCCCTTTCGAGCAGGGCTTCACGGCCATCACGGGGCCCAATGGGAGTGGGAAATCAAACTGCGGAGACGCCATAGGCTTCGTCCTAGGTCCCAAATCTACACGCTCACTCAGGGCGTCAAACGTATCAGAGCTAATCTTCAACGGCGGGAAGACGGGAAGCCCCGCAAAACACATGTCGGCCACTCTTGTTTTCAGCAACACCCCGGAGGTCGGCGGACGGAGACGGCTGAGATCAGACTCGGACGAGGTCTCCTTCACCAGGAGCGTGCGACTCAACAGGAAGGGGGATCCAGTCACATCATACAGAATAAACGACAATCCCTCAACTGCTACGGAGATGCGTAGGATACTCTCCGAGGCAGGATTGAGGGGCGAGGGCTACAACATAGTACTACAGGGGGACGTGACAAACCTGGCAACCATGACCCCCCACAAGAGGAGAGGGGTGCTTGAGGAGGTAGCCGGGGTAACTGCTTACGACGAGGAGATAAGGAAGGCCAACACACAGAGAAAGCACGTCGAGAGCAACATAGAGACGATAGATATCTTCGAGGCGGACCAGAAGGGGAGGCTCCAGGAACTCGAGAAGGAAAGGGAGCAGGCCCTGAAATTCAAGGAACTGAAGGGAGAAGCAGATCTCGCCCGACTCACTCTGGAGCAGTCAAGGCATAGGAACAGAGAAGGCGAGGTCTCACTCCTAACGGAGGAGAGATCCAACTACGTTTCCAAGGTGCAACAACTCTCCAGCGAGATGACCGAGTCTAGCACGACCCTCGACGAATTCGACAAGGAACTCGTCCGACTCGGTAGAGAGCTAGAGGGCGTCCTGGGAGGGGATGCCAAGGAAATAATCGACAAGATCAGGCAGCACGAGATAGACCTCGAAACCGCAGCAGACAGAATCGGGGATCACAACCGAATGATCGAGAGATCCGACGAGGAGGCGCAGATACTAGTCAAGGAGAGAGAGGGGGCAGAAAATGCCCGTTCCCAGGCCGAGCAGAAAATCTCCGACCTGCACCAGTCAGTCTCAGACTCGAAGGAGGATCTGAAAAGGGCCGCTAGAGAGGAAGAAGAGGCCAGGAAGGCCATCGAGTCGGGAGACAAGCACGGTAGGGACCTAAACAGGGCCCTAGGTAAGGCAACAGAGGCGGAACAGTCAGCGAGCAATGCATTCGCCCAAGCACAATTGGATTACGATCGCGCGAACCAAAGATCACAGATCGCATCTGAGAAACTTGCTGACATCGAGCAATCGTTCGAGGCAGCCGAACTTGAGAGGGACGACCACTCCCTATTGGGGGAGGATCTAGAGAAAACCAGTCCCGAGACCAGTAGGGAGGAACTAGCCAAGGAACTAATGAGCCTTCAGAAGCAGGAGAGGTCCCTAGTCGAAGATAGGGATAGGGCCGAGTCGAAGCTCAGGAACGCGGAGACGGGCCTGGCGAAGGCCAAGGCAAGGATCGAGGCTCGTTCCAGTACCCCTGGCTCGGCGCACACCCTCGCAGCCCTGTCACGCCTAAGGGAGAGCGGCGAGATCCATGGGATACTTGGAACCCTGGGCGAACTAGCCACGCCAAAGGACCCCTCTCACGAGGAGGCCCTATCATTCGCATTCGGGGGCGGGCTAAGGAGCATCGTAGTCACCTCTGACCATGTCGCCTCAAAGTGCATATCCTGGCTTCGAAAGAACGGAGGTGGGAGAGCAACATTCCTTCCTCTGAACAAACTATCAGTATCCAGGCCCCAGGGAAGGACCCTCCTAGTGGCGAGGAATCCGGGAGTGGTCGGTTTCGTCCATGACCTGCTGGAGTTCGACCCCGGAGTTGAGACTGCAGTCAGATACGCCGGGAGAAACACGCTGGTGGTCGACTCAATGGATGTTGCCAGGGATAACATGGGCGGTGTACGCATGGTCACTCTGGATGGCTCAGTAATAGAGAGCTCAGGGGCAATGACCGGGGGTTCCTCCTCCAGGAAGGACCGACCTAGGTTCGATGGTTCCGGCGCTGGCAGCTCGGGAATAGAAAGGATGGAGATGGCAGTTCAGGAGGCTGACCTACTATTCTCCACCGTTGACGGGGCGCTTCGGGAGCTGAGAAGGAACCAGCAAGAACTACGAGACACGATCCACGGCCTAGACAATGACGACCACTCCGTCAGGGTCAGAAACTGGAAGGCCGATATGGAGAGGTCGGAGAAAGCCGTCCGAGAAATCAAGTCCAAGCTCAGGGCAGCCAACAAGGAACTCGAGGATTGCGAATCTGAGAGGGCTCTTCTGTCCGAGGCCCGCGAAGAGGCAAGAGCGGAAATGGACAGGTCCTCACAGGCCAGAGCCAGAGCGGCTGAGGAGCTCCAGAGTCACACGCCCGATCACCTCTCCGACAAACTCAGGGAGGCAGAGCGGGCTAGGACGGAGGCAGAAAGGACTAGGGTGATGTCTGAGGCCTCAATAGAAACCTCGACGCAACAACTCGAGATCCTCGTCGACAGGGTCGCAGAATTGGACAGGCAGTTGAACTCCCAGAAAGAATCAGCATCCAAGGCGAAGAAGGCCATCGCCGAACTAGAGTCCGGAATCAGGGAATCCGAGACCGAACTAGTCGAGTTGAGGGAGCAGGCCTCTCAATTCGACGAAGAACAGAAGGCCCTGAACGAGAAGAGAGACGAACTAGTAGAGGAGAGAGCAAGCCTGAGGGCCCACCTAGAGAGGATATCCCAGGAGCGGCAGAACATCTCTGGAAGACTAGAGGAAATAAGTGTACAAATCAAGCAGAAGCGCGAGGCTCTGGATGAGATCGTAGCCGAATTGGAGGCTGCAGGAATCCCCATCCCGTCCGAGGACGTGCAACTGCCAACAGTCGTGGAGGCGGAGCGGAGCGTGCAGGGGCTCGAGCGCCGCCTCCGCGCCCTCGGGGACGTGAACATGCTCGCCATAGAGCAGTACGAGACCGCTGCCTCCCGTATCACAGAACTGATCGCAGATGGGAAGCTGCTCAGGTCGAGGAGGGACGAACTCTCAACCATTGCCGACCAACTGGAAGACGAACGAAGGACCCGCCTCCTGAACGTATTCACCCACGTCAACAACAACTTCCGCCGCGTGTACGAGATACTCCAGCCAACAGGAAAGGGCGAACTGAAACTGGAGAACATGGACAACCCATTCGAAGGGGGCCTGGAAATGGCTTGTGTTCCCCCCGGCAAGAGCCAGAACACCAGGAGGACCGCTCTTTCAGGAGGGGAGAAGTCGATGGCGGCGCTGGCACTGATTTTCGCCATCCAAGACTACGAGCCAAGCCCATTCTACTACTTCGACGAGGTCGACCAGAATCTTGACCCCTTCAACTCCGAGAAGATAGCAGCCCTCTGCAGAATGAGGAGCGGGATGGCACAGTTCATCATGGTCACACTCAGAAAGGTTAGCCTGACCCTGGCCGACCACCACATCGGAATCACTCACGCAGGCAATGGCTGTAGCCAGAGGATTACCGACTTCGACAGGGCGGCAGCATTAGACTTGAGCGAGGAGATAGAGGCCGAGGAGAAGGCAAGAGCAGCCTCAGAGGCCGAGAAGAAGTCCATGCCCGAGCTACCATCACCCGAAGAAATGCCTCGAGCCCCCGAACCACTACCCACTCCATCCAGCTTGGGAGGGCTGGCTGACAGAGCCGGAGTAGAGGTGCCGGACGAGGGTGAAACAAGCGAGTCAGAAGACGAATTGAAGGGACTCAGGGAGCGAACCGAGGAGGTATCAGAAACAATCGGGGAACACTCGGACGCGCGAGAGGACAACGAAGAGCCCAAAATCCAATCGGAAATAGAAACCAAGGAGAGAGCCCTGTGATATTCGGAGAGCAGATGAGGGATGATGTTGTGCTCCGCCTTCTAGACGGACAGTCAAGCCTGGAGACCAGCAAGTTCCTGGACAGGCTAATGGAACTCTCAACCCTCGAGGAGGCCGAGCACCAGTTCCTCGTCGACCCATTCGACAGATCCGTCGCTCTGGTCTTCCAGATGTTCCAGTCAAGCGACCTAGACCCATGGGACGTCGATCTATCCAGCTTCATCGAGATGTTCAACGAACGAATAGACAAGGCCGAGAACATTGACCTCCCATCCTGTGGTAGGATGATTAGGATGGCATGGTCAATACTCAGGGGCCAAGCCAACACCCTGATTGACCGCCAGGAGAGGGCGATGGATTTCGAGGAGGAAGTCGAATGGGACTTCGAAGGGGGCTGGGAGGCAGAGTTCGATGATGACGAGTACAACTTCTCCCTTGGCGTAATGACCGGGGCCGCTGACGAAGCCCTCCCGTCCATCTTTGAAGGGAGGATTCACCGAGACGAGGGTCGCCCCGTCACATTGGGAGAGCTACTTCTGGGGCTACAGGATGCCAGCAGGCTAGCCGAGGAACAGAGGACGAGGGAGAGGATCGCGAAGGAGCGAAGGGAAGCTCACGACAGGGCCAGAGAGAGGTTCAGTGGCAGCCTTCACGTCGAAGATCTGGAAGGGGACCTGAAGAGGACATGGCAGGCACTGAAGGCCAGGACCCGTCGGTCCGACTCCATATCCCTCTCAGACGTGGCGAACGAAATGAACCGCGACTCAATCCTCCAGGGTCTCGAAGAGGAGGAAGCGATCGCGGAATCGCAGGTCACTGCTTTCGTATCCACTCTTTTCCTGACAAACCGAGGCTACATTTCACTCGGACAAGAGAGCGGTTACAATGGACAGATCGTCCTCAAGGACCTATGGGGCGAGTCGGAGGATTACGATGAACTAACCCAGAGGCTACACCCAACGGCAGATCCGACGGGGGCGCAGAATGTCTGACCCCGAACTTCCGACGGTACTGGAGGCCATACTTTTCGGGTCCGGGCGCTCCATGTCACTAGAGGAACTCTCCGAGATGCTGGGAGAGCCGAAGGGAGTGATCCACGTGGGGCTATCCAACCTTAGGAAGAGGATAGATCAGAGGGAGGGTGGCGCCATACAACTTTCCGACGTCTCTGGGAGGTGGATCCTGGAGGTCAAGCCGGAACTATCCTCCTTCCTTCCGGAGACCTTCAGGGCCGATATCCCCCAGAGGCTACTTCCCGCAGCAGCCCTCATTGCCTACCACCAGCCGATGGCTCAGTCCCAACTTGTTGACATGCTCGGACAGAGGGCATACGATCACGTAAGGGACCTCTCATCGATGGGCCTCATAGACAGGAGGAGGGACGGGCTCACTCGCCGCCTCACCACGACCAGAAGATTCGCAGAGTACTTCGGATGCCCAGAGGTCGAGTTCAGGAAGGTGAGGGCATGGTTCAGGGCCGAGGCCAGCAACATGGGCCTCTCCAGCGCAGAGCTGGCCGCATCGCTAGCTCCCGACGAGCAGATGACGATATCCGAGTACGCCGAGGAGGAAGCCCCAGAGGTGGAAGCAGGGATGGAGGATTGATTACTCTCTCCCTGAGTGCAAACTATCGTAAAGAAGAGCCACCTCAAGAAGGACAAGCATCGGGCCACCCACGAGGAACAGGGAAATCGGGTCAGGAGGGGATATCAATGCTCCGAGGAATAGAGCTGCGAACCAAATCAAACCCCTGTTCTCCACTATGGAACTCCTGCTAATGGCCCCCGACCGCAATAGCATAATCGTCACAATTGGGACCTGGAAGCCAATGATAGATGAGAAGTAAAGGCCAGTTACAAATCCCACCCAGGACTGCAACTGCCAAGTGTTTAGCAGGCCGGATGCCTCAGAGTCATCGGCCAGATACTCCAGGAGGAATGGAATCAGAACATTGTGCGCATAAGCAAGCCCCAGTCCGCCTAGTACCAACATTATTGCTAGTGCCATTATGGCTCTTGAAGTACCAACACCTGCTGATCTGCGTTTAGTCGAATCGGAGGGAGCGCTCCGGCTCAACCAAGCAAGATCCAGAACTATCGTTGCCACCGTCATCCCGAATGCGATCTGTGCAGCTATTCTTAGTTGCAGCAGAATCACCTCGAGGGGCTGCAGAATGATCACCTCGACCCCATCTGGGACGTATCCTTCGGACTCCAGAAGCCATTGGATGACCTCTCCTCCTATCGGATACCCTACCACGAAACCCAAGGTGAAAACTCCGAGGTACAGCTTCCTACGCCTATCGAGATGTGCAGTAATCCATTGAAAAATCGGACTGTCAAATGCCCCCAAAAACCCCTCGCCCATGTCACAGGATAGGCATCACATTGGTGAATTCATCGATAGAGTGTCATGACTTCCTTAGTATCACCGTCAGTAGATCTTCATCCTTCAGTTGATGATCCAAGCCAACTCTCTGCCAGTCGAATTTCGCACTTGGCCCCTTGACTCGTGCATAGCGGAATTTCCTCAGAAAATCTCGATGTAGTTTAGCACAGACGTCCCTGACCGTGGAAGTGTCCTTCACGATCAGTGGCTCTATCATATCCGCCTCTTGCCCTTGTGGCTTAAGGAAAATAGACATGAAGCCTAGATTGTCGAAGATGAAGTCCTTCATCTCCTCTATCCCCTCCCCGGTCTTGGCCGAGACGTTGAGAACCGGCCATCCTTCTGGTAAGCCGTCATAGGCCCTCCGAAGGTCCTCCTCATTCGCAAGATCGATCTTGTTCACCACCACAACAGATCTACTGTAAATTCTATTTCCAGCCAGCGTATCCACAATGTGGTCGTCAGTGACATCTGTCCTCAGAGTAACAGTGGCGGAAACGATTCCGAAACCTCTGATGATTCCTTGGATCTCCTCATCACTCATGTTGGTCTGCTCAAGAGTGGAACGAACCTCTATGCCTCCACTCCTTGTCCTGGAAACGAAGACTTGTGGAGGGCTCTGGTTCAATCTCATACCTGCTTTCCACAATTCATCATCTAGGATCTTGAAGTGAGACTTCTGGAATGGGTCGATCACGTAGAGGACCATGTCTGAGCCTCTGATAACATTCAGAATCTCCTTCCCTCTTCCCTTCCCATCTGAAGCACCCTTGATCAGACCCGGCAAATCCAGAATCTGTATCTTCGCACCTCTATGATCCATTACCCCTGGAATACATGTCAGGGTGGTGAATGCAAAGTTACCAGCTTCGGATTCAACATCAGTAAGTTGCGAGATCAGACTCGACTTACCGACGCTAGGAAAGCCCACTAGTGCGACTGATGCATCCCCGGACTTCTTTACCTCGAAACCCTGGTTGCCGCCACTAGATCTAGAATGGGCCGCCGCCTTCTCCTGCTTCTGCCTAAGTGCGGCAATCTTAGCTTTCAGCTTACCAATGTGGCCCTGTGTCGCTTTGTTGTATTTCGTCTTGGATATCTCTTCTTCCAGGGACTTGATTTGCTCGTCTACAGTTGCCATGACAAATCACTCCCTAGCTTGTACCTGAGATGGTGGCGTGGCCCCACATTCTTGAATTCGGTGGAAAGTTAGCACCTGAATCTACCGAGCGAGGGTATTTGGACACAAGCGGGTCATGGAGACACATGGTCGATGTAATACTCCATCTGGTCGACCGAGGACTATTGGATGAACTCGTGGCCTTGAGCGTGGATGAAATATCATCTGCGATGGAGGCAACCAGTCTCAGAGGTTCTAGGCCAGAGGCCGATCCTCGTTTCCATAGGGACTTCGATGTCGATCTGGAGGGGGAGGTCCTAGAGTTGATTGACGATTCGGAAGGGCTGGGCGAGGGGAGCAGTTTGGCTGAGGAGAAATCTGACTCGGCGATGGAGCTATCCCTCCTACTTGCCCGGTGGTGCTCGACGGCACAATGGACATGCTGGGATGCTCGCCTTTTCCTTTATTTGGAACCGTTCATAGAATCCCCACTCTCTGGGCAAGATGCTTTCCTCGACCATGGGGTCTGGGAACAATTCTCGGAATCCCTTTCAAGGACTGACAGATCTTCATACTCAGAGTCAGTGGTATTGGACTGGATGTCTAGGAGAGAGGACATGGGGGAGACTATGGAGCCCTCTGAGGACCCAATGATACTGCCTACCATGGAATCTCATCGAACACTGAGCGAATCCCTGTTCAACATCATGGAATCTCTCAGGAGGTCTGAGATGGAACTGATGGCTGGCCGGGAGTTCCTAGAGGCAGGCAGGTGGATGCTTGGCAGGTCGACGCTTTCCGAGACTTGGGGGTTGGAGAGTTGAGTGATCTACCAGTGGAACCGGCGCCGCCGGCAGACCCTCCAGAGCCAGGCGTGGTGGTCTTGGGCAGGTTCCAGCCGGTCCACAAGGGGCATGCTCTGATGATTCAGGCCGCCGAAGTTTGGCGCACTGAAAATGCAAGCGAAGCGGGGCTTATCATCGCCATAGGGTCGTCCAACCAACCGCCTTCGATCAGGAACCCGTGGTCTTCGGAAGAGAGGACGGCCATGCTAAGGGTATGGCTGGATTCAGCTGGGATAGAGGCGAAGATAGTATCAATACCGGACATAGAAGATCCCCCAAAATGGGTCTCGCATGCCGAGAAGTACCATGGTGGGGCAGGGTCTATCTTCACCACAGACGTCGAGACCGCAGAGCTCTACGAGTCTTCAGGATGGCCCGTGATAATGGGCGAGTTGGAGCATCGCGAGTCATATGAGGGATGGAGGGTCAGAGCAACGGCCCAGATGCTTTCGACAGTCTACGACGATGATGCCGTAAGATCAGTGATGGGGGCTTCGGTCCCGGAAGTGGTGGTCTCGTATATGTTGGCAGAGGGTTCACTGGGCAGGCTTGCATTCATGGGCGAGGGCGGGGAGCCCGTAGGATAACTTCTAACATCGACCCTAGAAGTCATCGAACTCGTCGAACTCATCCTGACTCAGTTCCTCGTCGAACTCCTCGAACTCGTCATCGCTGATGTCGTCAGTGGCCTCTGTTGGAGCATCCGTTGGAACATCTGCAACCTCCTCCTCGAACTCCTCGAACTCGTCTACATCGAACTCCTCGAACTCGTCGTTACTGGTCTCTGGGGGGCTCTCGACAGGGGCCTCATCCACTACAGGGGCCTCATCCACTACAGGGGCCTCAGCCACTACAGGGGCCTCAGCCACTACAGGGGCCTCAGCCACTACAGGGGCCTCATCCACTACAGGGGCCTCATCCACTGCAGGGGCCTCATCCACTACTGGCTCATCTTCCTCGAAATCGCCCTCTTCGAACTCCTCGAACTCATCTTCGTTGATTTCCTCTGGGGCATCTAATGACTCTTGGATTTCTTCCTCTGAGTCTTCAATCTCGGGATCATCCCCGATTCCATCTAGTTCGATTTCATCATCGTGGTCCTCTAGTTCGAGGTCTCCCAGGATGTCTTCGTCTTCGTCATCCTCCTCGTCGTCCTCTATTTCGAGGTCTCCCAGGATGTCTTCGTCTTCGTCATCCTCATCGTCGCCCTCCTCGTCGTCCTCTAGTTCGAGGTCTCCCAGGATGTCTTCATCATCGTCGTCAACCACCTGTTCGACATGCCCCAGTCTTGCCTTGAACTTCGCCAGTTGGATGTCATCCTCCTCGAGTCTAGCGACCAATTCTGCCTTGTTTCCTCCAATGGTCAAGTCTCTCTCTTGGAGAATTTCCTTGAGCTGGGCCACAGTCATTGAGCTGTAGTCCACCGGCTCTGGCTCTTCCACTTCCTCTGGGGCTTCTTCTTCTGTTTCCGCCACTTCTTCGAGATCCTCTGACATCATGGCCTCGAACTCAGCCTCCTGCTTCCTCTTGTATGCTCGGAATCCAACCACGGCAGCGACAAGTAGGATTACTAATCCTGCTATCCCCCCTCCAATTAGTAGAGGATTAATCGGCTCGTCTACGCAGAAGGTACTCCCTTCCTGGGGCTGATGTTGCCCAGATGGGCATTTGGTCAGTGTTGATGACCCCGGGGAATCGACGAAGAATCCTGAGGGAGCAGCTATGCATGATGTCTGTCCAGATTCTGGCTGATATGTTCCCTCGACGCACATGCTCTGGCTCGTTGAACCCTCAGTGTCCACGAAGCTACCAGGTTGGGCTTCATGACAATTCGAACTACCTGATTGATCCTGCCAGGTACCCGGTTCGCAAGGAGTCTGTTCGCTAGAACCGGGAGAATCGACGAAGTATCCCGGAGAGGCATCGGTACAGGATGATTGGCCGCTCGCAGACTGGAATGTGCCGGCAGGACAGGGAGAGGCCAACGACATCCCATCTAGCTCCACGAAGAAACCGGGTTCCGCAGTCTCGCAATCTATGCTATTGAAGTTGGGCTGGAATTTGCCGATTGGACAAGGAATCTGTTCAGATGAACCAGAATTAGGGACATGGTAACCCGGCTCCGCCTCCTTACAGGTGGTCATTCCAGAATCACTCTGCCAGGTCCCAGGATCGCAGGGCGTCTTCTCGGTCGCCTTTGTTCCTGTCACGTAGTAACCAGGCTCTGCAGATATACAGCTTTCCTGGGCTTGCCCAGGCTGGTAAGTCCCAGCTTGACACCCGGTCTGAGTAGTGGAGCCCTCCTCTCCCACGAAGTATCCCGGATCCGCATCTACACAGGCCGTTGAACCAACGTTGGGCTGGTATGTGCCCACGGGGCATGGCGTGTGTTCAGACTGCCCCGTACCTGCGACGTAGTGGCCGTCTCCTGCGTCCAGGCAACTCACCTGTCCAGTGCTTGGTTGATACGTCCCCGCTTCACATGGGGTGGGGGTAGTGGCCTGCGTAGTATCAACGTAGTAACCCTCCTCGGCTTCTGTGCATTCCGTCATCCCAAATGCCGCCTGATATGTTCCAGCTGAGCACGGAGTCTGGCTGCCAGCACCAGATGTTGTCGTCTGGACGTAGAATCCTGGTTCTGCGTCCAAGCATGCATCCACACTCGTAGCACCCTGGTCAGGGTTGTACTTTCCTGGCAGGCACTTGGTCTGGCTGGGGGATCCTATCGAGTCCACGTAGTATCCTATGTCAGCTGTCATGCAACTCTGCCTAGCAGTGCTGGGTTGGTACTCGCCGAGCTGGCAGCTCTGTTGAGAGGTAGCCGCTGGACCGTCAACGAAATGACCTGGTGTAGCGTAGATGCAGCTTGTCTCCCCTGAGCCAGGTTGGTAAGATCCAGGGGAGCAAGCTACCTGGGAAGGTGATCCGGAGGATGCTACGAAGTAACCAGGGTCAGCATCGAGGCAGTCGGAAGAGACAACGGATCCCGTGAATGTGTTGTACGTCCCGGCATCACAAGGCGTTTCGCTCGCTGAGCCGGAGACGTCTACATAGTGCCCCACATTTGCAGATAGGCACTCTGTCTGCGCATAGTCGGGTTGGTAAGAGCCAGGTGAGCAAGCCGTCTGACTTGTCGCGGCCAGAGAGTCAACGTAATTTCCTGGATCTGCTTCTATGCAGGCACTCTGTCCTGGTGATGGCTGAAACTCACCGAGTTGGCAGGGGCTCTGAGAGGTTGATCCGGGATAGGCGATGTAGTAGCCAGGTTGAGCATCGATGCAGTCGGAAGAACTAGTTGACCCGGTTATATTGTTGTAAGAACCAGCGGAGCAGGGAGTCTGGCTAGGCTGCCCCTCTTGGTCAACGTAGTAACCAGGGCTCGCTTGGACGCAATCCGCCGGATCGCTAGAGCCGGAATTGGGATTGTATGTCCCCAAACCACATGGCGTCTGCGTCGTCGACCCGTTCGTGTCCACGTAGTATCCCGGGGATGCCGGGGTGCAAGAGCTCTGACCCGACTGATCGGTCCAAGTTCCGAGGGCGCATTGGGTCTCGTTCGTGTTCCCGAAACCCGATGCGTAGTGTCCAGGGTTGGCATCGATGCAGCTGGACTGGCCCGTCTGGTTCTGCCAGGTCCCCGGTGAGCATTGAGTCGGACTCGATGCACCCAGCCCGGAGTAGTTCCCCGCTGGGGTGTCTAGGCAGTCCGTGGAGGAGTTGGATGATGAGTTGGGGTTGTACGTCCCCGCATCGCAGGGCGTCTGCGTCGTCGACCCGTTCGTGTCCACGTAGTATCCTGGGGATGCCGGGGTGCAAGAGCTCTGACCCGACTGATCGGTCCAAGTTCCGAGG
>LUMH01000021.1_pt1 | contig 57642 bp, 45 predicted proteins | sample 730001 | NCBI WGS metagenome assembly LUMH01 (sample SAMN03860268, study PRJNA289734) | marine metagenome | biome: seawater column; feature: ocean; material: water; isolation source: Red Sea water column Station 34 - depth 25m | place: Saudi Arabia: Red Sea | collected 2011-10-15 | depth 25 m
ACACCGAAGAGATAACATTCACGGTCACTGATCAGAATAACAACTCATACCCCGGAGAAACCATACTGGTAATGGACGCTCCGTCTTTGTCCATAGATGGGGGCACTGTCGACCTTCTTGGAAGCGACTTCGCCACGTTTGGGGAAATTGAGACCTATTCCTTGAATATCACCAATTCCGGTAATGTAGACGCAGACAGCGTTACTCTGTCTGCAGTGCTATGCTCGGATATAAGATGTGAAAATTTCGTTGGAGTCAACTCAACATCTAGCGGTTCGGTTCCAGCAGTGGGCGAGTCCACATTCTTGATCAATATGGATTTCACTCAGTTTGACGAGTCAAAGAAATACTTCATCAAATTCTACATTGAGGGGGAACTCACAGATGAGATATCTGAACCATGTAATGACATCCTACCCGACGGCGAGACATCATGTGTATTCGAAGCGCAGCTCTGGACTAGCTCTGAAGAGAACGACAGCCTCCAGTACCTATCCTATGCTTTCCTAGTCATGCTAATCGCTGCACTCCTGTACTTCACTAAGAGGCCAACCAGACGAGTTAGCGCCCCGTTCTAATACTACGACCTCGGAGTTAGGGTTGGACAAACATGCGTGGAATCTCGCATCTTGAACTCATGCCGGAGCCCGAGGACCCAAGCCTACTTACCGCAGTAGACACAGATGCACCGGGATATCCTGGAAAGGCATATGGCCTCACTGATGAGGAGGCAAGGAGGCTAAGATGGCCAATGGGCCCAATTATCAACTTCCTTTGGCCATGGGGAGCAGTAGGATTCTCAGCCATAGTAGTCTCGATAATGCTCGTGTATCCTTCATTATATTCTGTGCTTGGCAACGTTCTGGACTCGGAATGGGCATTCGAGGACTCAGGTATTAGGGAGCTCCAGCGTTCTGGAACAATGGGGGAAGGAGTCAATGTCTGCATCGTGGATACGGGAATAGACATTAAACATCCCGACTTCCATGACTTGTCTTTGGAAGGCTTTCGAGACTTCTACACTGAAGTCAACGAACCGGCCCGAGACATCGGCCAAGCTAGTCATGGAACTCTGATGGCAGGGCTATTAGTCGCAAACGGATCATTTGTCGGTGCAGCACCAGAAGTCTCCCTATCCGTAGCTATAGCGCTTGGACCCGATGGAAAGTCTGCGAACGAGAGAATGGTCTCTCAAGCGATAAGATGGTGTAGAATTTCACAGGATGCAGATATCATATCGCTCAGCCTAGGCTCTGAGCCAGGATCCATTTTCGCTTCTTCATCAGATACCACTGAAGCAGTAAAAGAAGCTCTTGGGGAGGGGATTTTCATAGTCGCGGCGGCAGGAAATATTGACTCAGAGCAGAACTCCTCGGACGTTTCATCTCCTGCAAGTCTACCAGGAGTTATTGCTGTAGGGGCGCACGGAAAATCAGGAGAGCCATGGAAAGATAGCGCCACTGGGGCATTAGCTGACCCAGAAACAGGTCAAAATAGGACCTTCCCGAACCAGAAACCTGAGATTATAGCCCCAGGTGTTGATCTCTGGTCTTGCATAGACAGCGAAAGAGACCCTCCCTACGCCTTCTCAACAGGAACTAGTGACTCTACCGTGATGGTTACGGGTGCACTGGCCCTAATTCTTGCAATCCACGGAGAACAAATTGCAGGTGATGACGGAGAAATAGACGGGCAAGAGATGCGACTAGTCAAGGTTGCACTGGCTAACTCGGCCAAGAAAACAACAGGCCAAGTTCAGATACATGACCAGAAAAGCGGGTACGGTCTTCTGGATGCAATTGAGTGGTCTACACAGGTTCAGAAGGAGTTCGGAATAGGTACTGAGGCTACCGATTCACCTGATGCAAAGTGACGCCGGCGTAACGTATGGTTATATTGGCCAGTTGTCGTCCGAAGGACAATGGGTCGGGACAAAAAGATGCGGTCTTTCTGCCTTACAGGATTGTTCCTGTTCAGCATTCTACTTTCTCTAGCTTTGCCGGCTGGCACAGTTTCAGCCTCCAACGAGACTACTTCCGGGACGATTACCGGGACAGAAACATGGGCAGGAGTGCACACTCTCACTGGTGATGTTACGATAGCTCCCGGTGCCAAACTCATCATCAATCCAGGAGCAACGATAGAGTTTCCAAACGGGACCCATCTTGATGTCAGAGGTAGCCTATGCGCTGGCGTTGCTTCATGCGGAGCATCGTCCAATGCAGGTCCGGCTATGCGAATCAACCTAAGATGGAGCGAACCGGTTAACGCCAGTGCAACCGGAGAGTGCTACGGGATGAGCTACGGCAACCAAGAGATATGGATAGAGGATCCTTCCTGCAGTGAAGGCATTCTGATGAGGAGTTCTATAGATCTGGCTGAGACTGGCCTGAGATACGTCACTTTCGATAGCGCTTGGGGGATTCCACAATATATCTCGGCAGTGGGCGAGTTTCGATATGGGGCCCTAGTCCTTGATGGTGCCAGCCCTACCCTCACTGAACTGTCTTTCAATCAGATCAACACATCCAGCGTGTTAACCACCAACCTAGCCCAACCGGTATTCAATGGGGGGGACTTTGCAGTCGGTATAGATGCAAATACCGGCATAGTCGGCGCTGCTCTCCAGATTTACTCCTCAGGTTCGTCCGTGAGCCCATTCTCCTTGTCCGACATTTCATTGACTGGAACAAACAACGGTTGTGGTAACAGGGATAATGGTAGGCACACTATCTGGGCCGAGAATTCATTCATTGAAATCGACAATGCTGACATCCAATCTGGGGATTTTGGAATTGGACTATGGACTTCTGCCGGCAGTGTAACAAATTCCATGATAAATGTGAATTGCAACGGAATTGACTTGAACGGGAAGAAGGCAGTCGGGGGGACATCATTCAACTTCGATATTTCGAACAATGAAATTACGACAGTTGACGGGGCAGGGATCTTTTCCGCCGCGGGCGCACTTGTGGATATTACAGACAATGATATCGGAGGCGCTGCTTCTGGATCAGGGGTAGCCGTTTACAATAGCGAGGCCCACATCCATCGGAACGAGATTGGACCAGTAGGTGGATACTTTGGATTATGGCTGGGCGGTTCTTATGACGTAATTGCCGAGAACAATTCAATTTTCGAAACTTCTCTGACCCCAGTAGTTGCAGGAATGTACTCATATTCTATCCAGGCTGCATCAAGACTCTATCTGGCAAACAATTCGATCTCATATGACGGAGCTGGAACCTGTAGTAGCGATACTAATTGGGGAGGCCAGTTCTCCTGTCCAGTTTTACATGCATACTTGACAGGAGTCACGATGTATGACAACATAATCACTGCTAGCGGCACAGCTGATGGAATAAGAGCCGTAGGATCACTCTTGGATATCCAGAGGAATTCTTTCGATGTCCAAAAGACTGGCGCAGTGATCAAGAATTACGATAGCGGTTATGCCGACTCACAGCAATACGGATCCTTGGCCTACTTCTCTGAAAACGATTGGAACCAAGCCGAATCGGTTTACAACGTAACAAAGAGCTCAGTAACCGCCCAGTCTGAGTATATTCCATCTCCACCTAGCGGGGAATATCCAGTCAAACTATCATGGCCAGATCAGGAGGCATGGCCTGACAACCAATTCCAGGGCGCTATTATCCCAACCCCTGTCAAGGATTGCAATAATTGTCAGAATATGACTCCGAGGAACTTCCCATTGGGAGTTAGCATGGATAACAACTCCACGGTCTTCACTTTTGCAGATCTCACAAACTTAGACCTGTCAAAAGTGCAGATTGCAACACAGCCAACACACTACGCAGTCCAGGTAAGCAGGGCAGAGTTGGTCAGATTCCAGACTCTGATTGGGGGCGAAAAGGTCAGTGATGCCCTAGTCATAGTAGAGGATGCAGTTGGTAACGATCTCTACAGAGTCAACTCTGGAGGGGATGGATTCACGCCTTGGATAGCACTTCCTTCAAACTTCCATTTAGACTTCAGGGGACTAGGTGGGGGGGACAATCCGGATGGCTTCGCTGATGATGAGTACGAGGACTCTTGCTCGGATGGAATTGACAATGACGGTGACCTGATAATTGATACAGATGACCCCAGCTGCGACTACAACGCAGGAACAAGGGAGTTATCATTATACAGATATACCGCCTATAGATTCGGATATGGCTACTATTCAGGTGAATTCACACTTGAAGAGAACTCCCTGCAAGAGACAGCTCACCTAGAGAATCAGGCACCGACGGTAATTGTCACACAGGAGGATGGGCACTCCTTCCGAAGAATAGTCAATATCACAGGTAGCGCACACGATGGGACCCTGGCCAACAGCTATCCCACTGATGAGAGGGCACAATGGGATCAAGGCGGATATGTTCACGAAGTTCAGGTCAGAAATCCATTTACAGGTTCATGGGAGAGTGCAGAATATGCGATTGACACTAGCGGAGTGGACGAGGGGAAAGTAACCCGATTTAACAGGCCCTTCAGCTCATGGTACTACAGCATTGACATGACGGGTTTGGCAGGAGAGGGGGATTATACCTTTGAATTCCGAGCGTTCGACGGGATAGACTACAGCACAGTGATATCTAGGACGGTCAAACTAAACACACAACCTCCCACGGTATTCGTCTCATCGCCTAGCTCATTTTCGTCACATGACGAAGGCTCAGTAGTTTTCGATGGATATGCCCAGGACCCATACGGCTGTCCAGATGACTGTAACAGTGACATCGGTCTGGTGTTCATGGACATATCTGGCCCTAATTACCAGGTTACAAGCCCAGTCCAGACAAATGAAGACGGGACTTGGGATTGGGAATGGGATTTCAGCACTAGGCCAAGAGAACTAACAACCTACACTTTTACAATTTGGGCATCGGACTCCGACTTCTGTATTGGTGAAGTTGACGAGTGCCAGCCCGTAACACTCACTCTAACAATAGATAACAGAAACAGCCAGCCTACGATTAGCGTAAACCAACCCGTGTCAGGTACACGTGTTTCTTCTTCAGAGGACACTTTGCTTAGTGGAGTTGCTAGAGACTTCGATGGAGGAGTTACGAGAGTTGATTTGGAAGTAAAGGACGTTTCAAACGACTATGTCACCGTACATGAAACAAGCACAGGCGAGTTTTCTGAAGAAGGCGAGTGGGAAATAAATTGGGATACCACCCAACTTAGACATGACGCCGAGTATCAACTTAGGTTCCGCTCATATGACGGCATAGACTACAGCAGTTGGGTCGATTTGATAATCACTGCCGACAACCCTCCTAACGTAGGCAATAATCAACCGGAGTTCGACCAAGCAGGTTGGCAAAGAGAGATTATTCTCTATTGCGACACTGAATCGATCTCGGTTGACAAGTGCACAAACGTGGAGATAGATTTGAAAGAATATTTCTCGGATATTGATAATGACATCCAGTTCATGTCAGTTTACAATGATCCATCCATTGTCTCTGATGACATTTTCCCACTCGTTGTGGGAGTTGGAACTGATGGGATAGCCCGGTATGATCCGGCTGATATGCTATTCTATGAGGAGGATATGGATGCATGGACACTGAATAATGTTATTTTCATCGCTACAGATTCTTGGGACTCAAAGGCAAACTCGCTACCGGTCACATTCCGGGTCCTTCCTCTGGAATTCACTATCCAAGAGCCTAACCAGACTTGGGTAGATTTGGACGGAATTGCGATTTATTCAGGAATCGGACTGCCAGGAAAACAAGTCTCAGTATCGATAGGGGGAAATCCAGTAAACACCACAGTTGTTCAAGAAGATGGAACTTGGGAACTCGGAGTCCCCGCCTCGAGAATCAAAGGAGAATCCTCTATTCCCGAATTCTCGTATGCTGGTCAGAATACTGAAGTGACTCCTATCTCCAAGGGAGAGCCTACTGCGGACTCTACTAACATGGCGTTAATCTTAGGGATGGCCGGGTTGATACTTGTAGCTCTGGTGGTGCTGGCATTCTTCAGCGGATTCATTGGCATAGAGATCGAAGAAGATGAGGAGCCAAAGCAACCTGCCCAGATTCCAGAAGGGGGGGAATGGTGGTCAGGAGAATCGAATGAAACAACCGATGAAGAAAGAGGACTAGAAAGGTATGACGACCATCCCGGGTGGCTGTGGGATCCCGATTCAGAGGAATGGGTACCGGATCCAGATTTTCATGAATAATCGGAGTCACAGGTCCTCCGAACATTATTGAGTGAGTCTAAGAGTTGGGTACCATGGCAGCGGGCACTTCTTCACGACCGGGGGTACAGGAGAGGATATTCCTGCATCTAAGTGACTACGTAGATCACACGGATAAAGTCGAAGTTCCATTCGCACTGTCTCAGATGGGCATTGCAAATGCGGTCTCCATTGCTAGATCTAATGTTCCTAGGGCAATATCTGGGATGAAAGAGGCCGGCCATCTTGTGGAACGACAGGCGCATGTCACCGGAGTTTCTAGGAAGAGGAAAGCCTACTTCCTAACCGACGAGGGCGCCAAGGTTGCAGATGAAATATGGTCTAGGATTTCTGAGAACAAGGTACGCGTTATTCATTCAGATGGTCGCTCCGAATCCTCAACTCTTGCACAGGCAATAGAGTCATCTGAACTCCCACTTAGACACGTGGACATGCTTCGATACATGGACGATTCAGGGACAATTGACCTGTCAGGACTTTCATCCGAATTGGTTGAGAGGGACCTATCCAAACACATCGAGAAACAACTTGTTTCCTACCTAAACGATCTTCCTAGAACGAGGAGGTTCTATGGTAGGGAGAAAGAATTGGACGTGATGGCCAAACTCCTCGAAGCCAAGTCGGCATCAATCCTGGTCCCAGGGATTGCGGGAATTGGGAAGACCTCACTTTCTACCAAGATTCTCGACCGATTTACTCACCGGAGAAACCTCCTCTACCATAGGTGTCAGGACTGGGAGGGATCTAGAGCCTTTCTTGAGGCATGTGCGGAGTGGCTCTCAGCGGTTGGAAATAACGATCTGTCTGACTATCTGGCTTCAACCCCAGTTCCTCAGACTAGTATGGCTGTGAACCTAATCTCTGCGGGTTTATCCGAATCTCCCTCACTGATTGTAATAGACGATTTGCACAAAGTTGGCGATGAGACGCTATACTCGATTTTGAGGGAATTAACCCTAAGAATTCACTCCTTGGATGAAGTGGGACTCGTGATGTTCTCCAGATCATTCAGGATGGTAGTCCCCGAATCCGACCAATCTGGTAATATCGTAACTCTGGTCATGCCTCTGCAGGGGCTAGATGAGGAGTCCAGCAGACAGATTCTCACGGCCATGCCGAAGATGGATTCTGATCAATTCATGCATATTTACTCGTTGTCGAGGGGACACCCACTAATTCTTGAACTAATCAATAGGGGTAATGTTGCTGAGACCTTTCACGCCACACTAGAGGCATTTGTGGAAAAGGAGATTTTCAGTAGGCTTTCAGGGACCGAGAAACGGCTATTAGGAGCAATTGCGGTTTTCAGAGAGCCAATACCTATCCAAGCAATCCATCAGATCGAGGGAAGCGTCGACCTGTTGGATGAATTGGTAGAAAAGGGACTAGCCAGACAGTCAGATGCAGAAAATTTCGATGTTCACGATCTAGTGAGGGAGTTCTTACTCAGATCCATGGATCATGAAATGAAAACAGATCTCCATGCTGCAGCAGTCAAATGGTACCGAGGGAAAATGGACGATGCTGCAGATCGAATAGAGTTCATTCACCACTTGAGCCAGACTGGAGATGAAGAGGGCCTGGCAGAGGTATTGCTTACCGAAGGACACGGCTTAGTAAGTTCTGGACACACAGAGCTTCTCTCAATCCTCAACTCTCTGGAAAGTAGTGATTTTGACTCAAAGAGTCGTGGACTAATCAGAGAACTGAAGGGAGATATACTGACTATTCAGGGAAGGTGGGACGATGCAGAGGAGCAATATGACGTTGCAACAAAGCACGTTGGCACTAACAAGCCGAGCCCCGAGTTAGCCCGTCTACTATCGGCCAGAGCAGACATAGCCGTCAAGAGGGGTGCAATGGACGATGCTCTCGAGCTGCATAGGAACGCACTTAAGATTCAGATTGAAATTAGAGACGCATTAGGTGCTGCTAGGACTTACAACAATATGGGCCATATTTTCCGTAGGAGGAGGGATTCTCGTCGCGCACTCGAGGTCTATGGGAACGTCGAGGATCTTCTGGACAAAGAGAAAAATCCAGAACTAAATGAGGCTAGAATTAGATTGGCCTCTGCATTTATTGAGATGGGCGAGCTAGATAGGGCAAGGGAACACGCTCTTTTTGCCTATGAGAATACAAAGGACTCTAATCAGGATTTCCTACACGCTAGATCAAGAGCTGTCCTTGGCAGATACTATGCAAAAATTTCAGATAACGACTTAGCGCTTCTACACTACTCAGGTGCACTTGACACCCTATCCGATCTGAATGATCCACAAAGCACAGTGGAAGTAGAAATGCTACTCGGACAGGTTTTGATCGATGCAGGTAGAAGGGAGGAAGCAGCCGAGCACTACCTTAACGGTCTAGCAGTAGCCGAGTCAAATGACTTCAGAATGCTGCAGGGAGAGCTACTAGCGAGACTGGGCGAAGTCGAATCCGATCGATCTCAGAGGATGAACTATCTCCAGAGATCGCTGTCTCTATTCAGGGAGCTAGGAGCAGTTGGAAGGATGAAGGAAGTCCAGAACTCAGTCCACAGGGCTGTAATGGGAAGGTAGTCAAGTAGCCAGAATTTTTCTGGGCTCTGGCTGGCCAGTCCAGTAGCTGAACTCTGGGCCCAATTGTTTTGAGATCGAGATATTTCCTTCGAACTCGTCCCCTATCGCTAATAGGACCTCACTCTCAGCAAGGTGGGGTGCGTTATTACTCTCCGAGAGGTGGCAAAGAACGATGCTCCTGAGGTCCTTATTCATTGAACGAAGAAGTATTTCTCCAGCTTGACTATTGGACAGGTGACCCCCTCTTCCTGAGATTCTCCTCTTGAGGGAATCAGGATAAGGGCCAGACATGAGCCTACCATGATCGTAGTTAGCCTCTATGGAAATGTGGTTACAACTCGAGAGGTGCTTGACTAAGTCATCCGGAGCCTCCCCTAAATCGGTTACAATCGCCGCCCTCTCTCCATTCCCATCGCTAGCAATCAATGCTACATTATCTGCATCATCGTGAGGTACAGGTATAGCTAGCATACTCAAATTGGGCGAAAACTGAATTCTCTCCAGACTCCCAAATTCTACAAACTCGCCTTCTAACAGTCCCATCCTTGAAGCGGTTCCACCATTACAGTGCAGAACCGAAGACCATTTTTTCGATGCATTTAGTGCAGATCCTGAATGATCCTTGTGATGGTGAGTTACGACAATAGAATCTATTGATTCCGGTTCAAATCCTGCTATCCTGAGCCTTTTCTCAGTCTGTCTTAGGCTGAACCCACAATCAACCAAGACATTGTACTCTCCTGAGGAAATCAAGGTAGCATTTCCACGACTTCCTGAACCGAGGTGAGTAATGCCAATCCCCATAATTGAGCGCGTGCCTCGAGGCGCTCTTTGAACAAATCCGTCCTCATCAGATTATATTCCCGATTTCCCCCTACAGCAATTTCTTCCACGCTTCTCATTGTGATATGTCCGAACGACGCTCCATCATCATGATAAATCTCTGAAGTTGGGATTTAGGTAGGGGTGTGCGAATGCGTAGGAAGCAGACTGCATTGCTGGTTTCTATACTGATTTTTTCTAGCCTTGCTTTTGTTTCACAGACAAGGCCACAATCTCCGGTTTCATCCACGAATCCCAATGAGGCCGAGGGTACAGAATCACCCGTTACAGACCAGGACGGCGACCTAGTCCCCGATCTATACGAGGTTATCTTTGGTGAATCGATTGAGATTGACTTGTCTGGAATGAAGATGGCCATATCTGGTCTGAATCCCTCGGACTCTACAGACAACTCAACTGACCACGATAGAGACGGTCTGACTGCGTTACAAGAATACTGTTGGCCTTACACCTTGGATAACTGCTTCGAGGAGAGAAGCACGCTAACAGGAAAGCCACCCGAAGAAACCGAATCCGGGCTAAGGGAATACTTGGATCCAAGGGTGTCTGATACCGATGGTGACGGACTTCCTGATGGTTATGAAGTGCACATGTGTACACTAGGGGGGCTATACAAAAAGGACCCGAACGATCCACTTAATCCGAATAATTTCTGGGAATGCCGGTATTTCGACCCTCTAGACCCAAGTGACGTGAACATAGATTTCGATAGATGTGAGGCCGACTTCAGTTGGGGTTGTGGAGATGGATTCGACTTCAATAGTGACGGGGAAATAGATGTGGGAGAAATGTTCACCAACGTAGAGGAATACTTGTTTGGAACTCCTGATGACTGGGTTACTGAAAGAGACGGCCTGTGGTGCTGGGGGCAGATTGAGGGCCTTACCGAGGACTCTTGTCAGGACCAGATTGAGAGGCCAACGGGCGAATCTGGTTGGATGGGGAGCGATCCGAGATTCTCAGACTCTGACTATTTCTTCTGGGATGAACTAGCTCCATCCCAATTGGAGATAATTGGAGACGGTATTCCTGACGGCTGGGAGGCTCAATATGGGCTAGACCCATTGAATGCTAGTGATGCCACGATAGACTCGGACTTTGATGGATGGGACATTGACGGAGATGGATTTGTTACACAGGATGTAACAATCGATACCTCTCAGTGGGGTGAGGCATTCAGTAACTATGAAGAGTATATGGTGGATTTAGATGGTAGGGCAAGCGTTGTCCCAGGAGTAAGGGGCTTCGAAATATTTGCTGATCATGGCAACACGATTAGTTTCGATCACTCTACTGCAATCAGACTCACAGACTCTTCCGTTCACAGCATCATAGCCGATCAACCAAGAGAGAGGCTTGTAATTGGGAGCAAATATGGAATTACAGTTCTTGATCCATGGCGAGGGACCTCCTCATCGTTTGGAATGCCGGCCGGACTCGAGATCAATGTCATGGAGAGGAATTCAGTTGGAGGTCTGGATTTCCTATTACTAGGTTCGAACATGGGTTTTCACTCGATTATTATGGAAAACGGAATACCGATTATGGAGTCAATGACTACTAATGAGATTGGTGAAATCTCAGTAATTTACCCGATTGAATCTGAGTCTATTGACTTGGGGGTTATACTAATTGGCGAAGAAGTCTGGAAGGTTACATTCTCCGCGGAAGACTCAACGCTTATTCAATCTGAGATTTCAGCAATAGAATCTCTCTTTTCGCTTCTTGATGATGCAAAGGCAACGGTAAAATCAATTTCTCAGGCTAAGATTTTCGGTAGAACCCCGATTCTCCTAGTGGGTACAGACTTCGGATTAATTGCCTGGAACTCAACAGATGGCTCTGAGGATATCGGTAGCCCATGGTGGGTGTTTACGTCCAACAATGCTGATGAATTCGTTAATCCCGATATACTAGATTCGAGAAATACTGCAGTCGTCAACACCATAGTTGTTGAAGAGTCAAACAGTGGATCAGATGATGTTTGGCTGGGTATGGGGGGAGGGCTTCATCAGATTACCATGGACCTATTTATTTCTCAACCAAGAGAGTCCATCAGCAATGAAAGGATGCTCAATCTGGATGGTCTTCTTTCCGGATCAAACGACGTCAGAGCAATATTGCCCCTAGATGGTACGATTGTTCTTGGATCAATGGACGGAACTTGGTGCTTGGAGGGTGATTCGGACGGAATACTTGGAACTATGCTGAATCAGACTGACATACCTGGCCTTGTCACAACACTGACATCACTGCAGAAGGATGGGGAGATGTGGATTTTCGCTGGAATATCCCCGGGGAGATTCATGAATATCGCGCCAATGGACCCACACTCACATGACTCTGATCTAGATGGGATGCCCGATGGTTGGGAATTTGCCTACGGGCTGGATCCAACAGACCCATTCGATGGCTCAAGGGATAATGATGCAGATGGAGTATCCATTGGCCTCGGAATAGGTTTCGGATTTGACAGATACTGGAGTAATTTGGAAGAATACCGCTTCACGGCTCCCTCCGAATACGGACACAATGGCACAGATCCCAGAGTTTCAGACACTGATGGAGACGGTCTAACCGATGGCGAGGAATACTGGGGATGGTTCCTAGAGCCCACTAATTTTGAGTGTCATTATCTCAATCAACAATATATCTGCGATTCTGCGCTTGGTCAATCTGCATCAGATGTCCACATGGGGGGTTGGACTGGGACCGGATCCAGTGGTGGGAGTGATTTGCCCACTGATCCGACCAACCCCGACACGGATGGCGATGGGATGCCTGACGGATGGGAAATAAAGCATAGGAGATGGATAGGGGACGTATATACCGGGGGGAACGAATGGACTTTGGACCCGAATAACCCAGATGATGCGAACGAAGACGCAGATGGGGACGGTCTGACAAATCTTTGCGAGTACGAGTGGGAAAGGCTGAGGGAAAGATCGATACTTACTGGAATACAATCTCATGGTGAGTCTCCCGATTCAGTGTTAAATTGGACTCCTACTAACCCCAACCAAGTCGACTCTGACGGAGACTCGCTACCAGATGGCTGGGAGGCAAGATACTCTTGCAACTGGCCCTCATCCAGTTCAGGAATAAATCCAATGAATGGCTCTGACGCACTAAAGAATCCGGATGGTGATGGTTTCGATGTAAATAAAAACGGCATCATCGATCAAGAAGAGGCCTTTGTTAACTGGTTAGAATATCACATGAAATCAGAAATCCTGCTAAAGGGCTCAACTCACTCAGGAATGGAATATCCCGATAATTTCACCTCCACCTTGCCCCATCATTCATGGCAAGGTCTGGCAAATGAGGCATTCGGCGATAGGACCGGTGAATACTACTTGTCACTGTGGGTTGGACTGCCTACAGAAGATATCGGTTCTGCAGATCCTCTAAATTCAGACTCGGATAACGATGGGATGCCAGATGGATGGGAGATTTTCCATGCCAGGTGGAGTTTGTTTGATGATGACTGGACCCTAAATCCGGTAAACGGAGGTGACGGGCTAGGAGATCCAGATTTGGATGGAATGTCAAATTGGGAGGAGTATAATTCAATTGATAGCGAAATAAGTGAGTCAGACTCCTCTATCTCATCTCCTCAGTTCTACCTGACCGACGCGGCTGGAGCTCTTGTCGAGACTCCTTGGATCGGTGCTGAATCGTCACTATCATTCGGCCATTTTCTGACGGCAGAACAGGCTAGCCTAACAGGCACTTCATCAGACCCCAACAACCCCGATACTGACGGAGACGGTTTGTTAGATGGGATAGAAGTTATTTTTACCACTTGGAACTCTACTGACTCGGTATGGACACTAAACCCCCTTGTTCCAAATCAGGGCGGGTATGACTCGGATGGAGATGGGGTCGGAGACTTGGTGGAATTGAATCTAACATCCAACTTACCGATTAATGGGGAAACCTATCCACTGGGCGTACCAACCTTTGGTGATGAAGCCCGGGAAATCGATAACTTGGCCTTCGAAAATAGAGTTTTTAGGATTTTATTCAGTAAAGAGGGAAGGGCTGACCTAGGGATGGACCAGTACCTCGAATGGAAGTCGGGGATGCCAGCAAAGCCGATGCTACAAGCAATATTCGGAATAACTGACCCCAAGGATCCAGATACTGACCGGGACGGAATGGTTGATGGGTATGAGTACTGGTTCTCTGAATGGGATCTCGAGGAGAACAAATGGACAATGAACCCCCTCACCGACACTGATGTAGATTTTGATTCCGATGAGGATTCTTTCGACTGCAACGGGGACGGAGAGATTTCTGACTCGGAGTCATTCGACAATCTAGCAGAGTTCGACTCTAGGTGGTATGGAAAGAGGCTAGAGGTTGGGAACGTTCCAAATGGAACTACTGCGGTATCATACGGAAGAGACACTGTAAATGCGCTAATGGAGGAGGAGGGGCTATCCAATTCAGCAGCATGGGATCGGCTTTACTCAATATTCGCTACAAAGAGCTTGAAATCGTCTGAAAAGATGGGGCTGATTAACCTAGAAGACCCAAATAATTTCAACAGATCTCTGATTGGCATTAGTGATCCCACAGACAGCGACTCCGATGGAGATGGGATGCCGGACGGCTGGGAATACTGCTATTCAGTATACTCAGAGATTCTACCTGTAAACTCACTACGTTGGTCGCTAAACCCATTGAATCCTCTAGACGTAGATTATGATCCAGATGCAGACGGTTGGTTGGATAGAGATATTCTAGACACTCCAGCAATTCAGGGTGTCTGGGAGGATAGGTCCTTTTCTCCATTTTCAGCAGATCAGCAGTTTGGAAAAGGGGCCAACTCCCTATATTTCACCAATATTATGGAGTATGGAACAAATCCATTGGATAATGACACAGATGGAGACATGATGCCAGATTTCTATGAGTTCCACAGGGGCTGGAACGAGACTAACGATAATTGGTCTTCTTTCCTGAAAATTCAGGTTCAGTGGATCGAAGTGACGCCTCAGAATTGGAAACCCATCCAGTTCTCCGATGGACAGATAACCAGGCCTCAATTAGATTGGACATGGTTCACCCATGATGCTACAGACCCTAGCGATGCTACTCAGGATGCGGATAATGATGGAGAATGGGATTGCTCTGGGGGTGTATGTGATTATGTCCCATACAACAACTTCCAGGAGTACTACGCAGTTGTAAACGCTACCCTTTCCTCCCCTTCCATAGTTAGGGCATCAGCCCTCTTCGACTGCTCAGGTGAAGATGTCGAAGAGTGGTGGCAACTTCGTGAGACTCTCCTTGGAACCTGTACCGGGTCCAATACAGCCGACTCAAATTATCTCAGGATTAACAGGATAAATGACGAAGATATGCTTTATGCATTAATTATCGACGACAATGATGTTTCATACCAAGATGTCAACTCTAGTAACGATGTAACCATGGTTAACGGGGCATGGACCGACGAGTTCAACAGGATTGCAGGAGATCGATTTCATCTTCCAAACATTGGCCTAGGCGAGTATGCCTATGGCTGGTGGATTCTGGACATTGACGGGGATATGGTCGCAGATGGTACAGATCCTACGAATTGGGATACAGATGGGGATTGGTTGAACGACTTCTTCGAGATAGACGATGACCTGTTGGATGGGATAAGGGGGAATAGCGGATCGCCAATCCGCTATGATGACAGAACTTCTTAACTCTACATTTCATTTGCTATCGCCTCCTCACGATATCATGGAAGAAGGGAGGGCTGTTCCCACTCCGAACTCGGAGGTGAATGAGAAGTTGCTTTTCCTCAGAGAAAATATGGTCCATCTAACAAATCAGCTAAGTATGCCAATAATCGAGGTCGCACTGGTCGTCTCAAAATACATCAGAATTGTGTTGGAATCTCTCGAGAATGCCGCAGAAGTAGCTGAGGAGGAACTTCCACCGGCTATTTTGAATCCATTACCAGTTGATTCTGGGAAAGAAAACATCGAACTCACTGGAATCGAGTCATTTCCCCTAGAGAAGCTACTTGACAGGGTGGATAACGATAGAATGGACATTCTAGATACGATGGTTAGGACAATTCTGAATGAGAGCCAAATGGAATTTGTTCCAGCCTTGCAGGAGCTTAGAGATTGGGAATTCGAGATAAGGAAACAACTCTCCAGTGCCTCCAGTCCAGGGGCCCTTTTCAGTCCACTTTCTCTGAGAGATGATTTCTAGTCAAGGCTATTCTGAGATGAAGCTACAATCCCACTAGAGATCCACCAGGCATCAGCAATGGACCATACGAATAAGAACGGCCAGAGAAAGGCAGGGATTAATGGAAACTGGATTAAGAACCACTCTCCGGCCTTTCTGTGTTGCCTGTTGAAATGCTGTCCAAGGAATAGGAAAGGAACTAGTGAGAGGGCTACTGCAAATAGGGGCCGTACTGCCCCCCATGGTCCGACTCCACCGCTGAGCTCACTCCAGATTGCAGATATGACCCCAAGAGGCCTGAAACCCTGTTTTTCGGAGGTCTCAATCTGGACCACGTACTCTTCCGCCACAATACCCGCGAATATTGTGAGGGGATGAATTTGCCGACTATCCTAAGCCCGAAGATGAGAACAATGGACAACTTCTACGATGCCAGAGTGTTACAATAATATCGGAGGGTTCGTACTTAGACTAGATGGCTCTCATGATGATTGGAACCATTCCGCGGCATCCCCATCGGAATCCATAGAATACTCGTCACCTACTTCCCTAGGGACTCTTTCTCTTCCAATGTGCCAAGTCTGTTGCTCCAGCCATATCTCTATGTCCTCTCCCTCCAATGTGACTTCAATCAGTCCTCCAAGTGCATTTCGCTCCAGTACGAAGGAAACCTTCCCAATAGAAGCAGATTGTCTAGAGAGATAGAACACCGTCCCTCCTTCGTGGGCCTTCATTGCCATGGCATCCAATGCTGTGTCTAGTACTCTATTTTCCCTTAGGATCGATAGAAGACCATCAATAGACTGGATTTCTGCAGAAATGACCTCAGACCCTCTTGTCACAGGAAATGAGGACCTCTCTGGGAAATTACTAGGTTCCCAGTCAGGGAAAATCGACGTGACAGAGTCTTTGACCTTGTCCGGATCGTCATGACTTCGGATTAAAGTAGAAACCCGCACCTTGGGATCCATACTCCACCGAATTGCTGGGCGTTAATAGTGATAACCAGACATGCCCATTTCTCACGAAAATTCATACCATTTCCAACTCACGTTTGTACATGGTCCAACGTTCTGGCCTAGTTTCACTTGCACTAATTATGATTCCAAATATCATAGTGATTGCATTCAGGACACTATCACCTGAACTAGATGAAGCTCTTGCAAATGATGATTTAGGGGAAATCCTGATTCATTTATCTGCTACGGCTATCGGGATAATTCTGGCCTTCAGGTACTCCCGAGTGCGTGATCACGAATTCCGTCGCTCTAAGGCCATAGATGCCCTATCTCGAACCTACAAAATGGAAGATAAGGGCCTCTGGGAAAAGGGGGAAGTGGCTATTCAGAGGCTAGAGGCCAGGGCGCATTCCGACTTCAAAGGGAGAAAGGCCTCACGCTCGAGGATGAGGATGCAAGGCAGTATAGGACAACTCAATAGAGAATTGGAAGAGTTAGAGCACAATGAAGATGAATCTGAATATTCTGTTTCTGTGGACGGAATTGAAATCATCAAGGAAAGAAAGGACGAACAAAAATTGCCCGAGAGAAAAATTTGGGATTTAGTAGCAAATTTCTTCTATTCTTTGGTCGATAAATCAGCAAACAAGAGAGCGGAAAAGCATAAGCAAGAAGTAAAGAAAAAACAATCCATTACGAAAGAGGGAATCGATGATTTTCAATCGTTTAGCTCTACTGGAGGCTCTAAGTGGGCGATTCCAGATGGTACACAAAAGAAAACAAGATTCTGTAACTCATGCTCTACATATAACGACGCAGTTTCGGATTATTGCGCATCATGTGGTTCTTTCATGAGTTAATGGGGAACGGTTGATATGACTCCTTTCGGGGCCCAAGTCGGGCATATGTCTGGTAAGCGAGACTATTACGATGTTCTTGGCATTTCCAAGGATGCTTCTGAGGACCAAATTAAACAGTCATTTCGTTCATTGGCTAGAAAATACCACCCAGACAAGAACCCCGATGACCCCGATGCCGAATCTATGTTCAAGGAGATTCAAGAGGCATATGCAATACTTTCCAATCCAGAAGAAAGGAGGAAGTACGATGTCTTTGGGCACGAAAGACCAGGGGGGTCACCATTCGGGTCTCGTGGCTTTCAGGGCGTAGATATCAATTTCGATGACCTTTTCGGAGGAGGTTTTGAATCGATTTTCAGTCAATTCTTCGGTGGCCAGCAGCAAGACAGATCACGTGGATCCGACCTCTTGGTCAGACATTCAGTCCCGTTTCAGGCTGCGATGAATGGTTTGGATGATGATTTAGAAATTGAAGTACTGAAGAATTGCCCTTCATGCGATGGCTCCGGCTCAAATATCGATGGCGGTTCTAGAACTTGCCCCTCTTGCGAGGGAAGGGGTAGGATAGATGAGATTTCGATGATCGGTCCATTCAGACAACGAGTAAGGAAGGATTGCGCACCATGCAGGGGTTCCGGGAGGCTTGTCGCTGACCCCTGCTCCGAATGTAAGGGAGATGGTAGGTCATTGCAGTCAATTCAGGTAAAATTCTCTGTTACCCCGGGAATCGCATCGGGCAATCGTCTCAGAATGCGAGGTCAGGGAGAAGCTCCAAACTCTCCAAACGGGCGTCCAGGAGATCTATACATCGAGATAGAGGTACAAAAACATCAATGGTTCGAAAGAGACGGGGCGGACCTTCTAATGGCACTCCCGCTGAGTTTCGCTGACCTTACACTGGGCACTACAGTAGAGATACCCCACATCGATTCTGAAAATCTGAGGATAAAGGTCCCCCCTAGCTCTAATCCCGGCGAAACAATCACCATTCATGGAAGAGGCTTGCCCCTCAATGCGAACTCTTCCAGAAGAGGTTCAGTTACTGTAGTTCTCAGACTTCAATCTCCAAAAAAGACCACTCGTTCTCTCAAGAATAAGATCAAAGAAATCAGAGCTGAACTCGAAGAATCAATTCCTCCGATAGAAGAGAGAATTAGGGAGGAAGCCAACTCTAGAAGGAGCCGTTAGGGTCATTCTTCCTCCATTGCTATGGTCTTTGCTGGAACCGCTGCAATCGGGCTCCCCTCAACTATTCCTGAGATGTGTATTTCTGCCTCCGGAGCTTTGCCAAAAACTTCTAACCGAACAAAGGTAGTAGTTTCCTCTTCCAGGTTTCCAAGGTATATTTCATCATCCTGGAACATCATTTCGGGAACGACACTGTCAATTTTTATCGGCTCACCAAGCGGAGTGTTGATTCTAATCGCCGCCATTTCCCATTTTGACCGATCCGTCTTAATTCCTATTAGAAATGATCCGGAGCCCCCCTGAACTCGCCACAATGAAATATCTATATTTTCCGTGAAATGTCTTATCTCTGGTTTTCCGAACTCTTCAGAAATTGCATTCCAAGAATCTCTACCTAGAGTTGAAAGTGCTTCGTTAATTTCCTCAAAATCCACACTGCCCCTATCGGCGGAGAATCTTTCTCTCAGTAAAGTCAAAACCTGTATCTCACTCTCTTTCAATTCGCTGCTTCCAAAGGACGAAGCTAGGATTTTTTCCCTATTCCACCAGATAACTACCAGCATTGGAAGGATCAGGAATAAACCAGCGAATACATAGAAAGGAGCGAACATCCAAGCCAGATTCACATACTCTCCTGATTCATCGAAATTTCCCATGTTCCTGATGATGAATCGATAATCTACTTCTTCCTCGTAATTTCCTAGCCTCTCCAGTCTTATTGCATGGAATCCTTGATCGAGTGAAATCTCGCCCATGTCTTCGTTGGCGTACTCTTCTATTGACCAAGTACTTTGATTGAGTCTTTGTATGCTAATGCTTACCGATTCGTTACCAGATACAGAGAATCTAATTGTCGTCCAGTTTGAAGATGAGATATCAATAGCATAAAGGTCAACAGAGTCATTCAATTCAAAGGTTCCTAGGATGGTAGAATTATTTTCTGGCAATATAATCCAATTACCACCTACTCCTTCTGAACCCCATATTGTTTCCGGCGCGTCTAAGTCCTCTTCAATCAGAAACTCCGAATCGGCAACAGCACCCCTTGTCAAGGAAATCATCGCGAATATTGCTATAGAAATCGCGAGATGCCGGCCCATCATAGTTATCGCGAGAACAACTAGGTCTTAGAATCCTTCAAGCGAAATGCTTCCATCGGTAGCCGATGGAAGAGCGGCCCCTAGCTAGGAGCACTATCTCTAGAGATAGGTTCTCCAGACTATTCTCCATTGGAGATAGGAATTCTCCCGAATCATATTCTCCATGTCTCATCATCGGCGAAAATGATCCCGAATTGCCAATTTCCATCGCTCCGTTGAATCTGAAATTAGATAACTCTGTGATTCCTTCTTCAATGGAAATAACTACACGTTCCAAATTATGCTACCCATTCGATAGAAAAGACACATGGACAGCTTCTCAGGGCTTATCTCTCCCACCCAGCCTAATCGAATCAAATTCTGGCGAATTCCCCTCTGGAGTTGAGTTTTTACCAGTAACTTGGAGTTCATTGCACCATGACTCATCCTTGCTAAAAACGAGCTTCCAACCTTCCATAATTGCGTTAATGGATGCCCCACAGCTTTCGAAAAATACTGGATTGATTGAAACTGCACTCTTTACCATCAGAACCCACTTCCCATCCTCATTGATTTGGGCCCCTGGGATATCGGGCCCTGACAATTGCGCACTACTTTCTTGGATGGGAGTAGACATTTTTGATCTGGCTAGATCCAGACAAGCCTCATCACTCGGCGTACTACTGACTGAATCCGGACCAAGACTCCCTGAGCCTTCAACCAAGGAGGACTGTTCAATGGTCTCCCAGTGTCAAATGTGGACCAATTCAATTTCATCAACTAGGTCGGCAATTAGGGCAGGTTCATTGAGGGAGTTAGCAGAACTTCAGAGTAAATCTAGTCCCAGGTCCGTTGAGCATCTTAGGCGGCATGATCAACTAACTCTCGAGAAGTCTGGGAAACTAGGTATGACACAAAGCTCTGTACAGATTGGAACACAATTAAGATGTCACTCATTCGAAAGTAGGAACGATGTAACAATCCGTCTTTGGAGGGAGGAGATTTCAGAGAAATATGAGCCCCCTATGAGAATGAGAGACGTTTTGGTTTTACTTCCTTGTTCTGCCAAGAAGCCCTACAGGCTATCAAAAAGCCACTCTAGATTCAGGAAATCAATAGGCAATCGTAGAGTGCATGAGATAATGGTCACATCCCCTCTGGGATTAGTTCCTAGAGAATTGGAGGATATTTGGCCCGCTGCACATTACGACATCCCTGTAACTGGAGATTGGGATGAAGATGAACTATCGATAATCAGACAGATGCTAAGTAGACTAGTTGAAAGGGTTGGCTATTCATCTATTGTAAATCACTCCGGAATAGAAACTGGCTTAGTTGGAATAAATGAAATCGATACTAGGAAGGGGGAATCAGCGGGGTCAAAGGACTCCCTAGCTAGACTGAAGGATGCCGTATCTTACTCGTTCGAAAATGAGTCTGGGGAATTGGATTTCAGCCCTAGGGAGGAGAAGCTGAAATCTATATCTAGATTCAAATTAGGTTCTGATGAATGGCTAGATGGTTGTCAGATACGAGGGAGGCCACCAATCTTCACCATCTCGAAAGATGGAGAACAGATGGCAAAATGGGACCCTCGAAGGGGTAGATTCCTATTCTCAAAGGCCAGCCTCAAGAATCTGTGGAGCCTTGGCATACTTAGGAAAGTAGAACTCATCCATGGAATTGAATGGACAGGGGATATCTTTCCGAACATGATTGAGGATTATGACCCCTCTATCCTTCTGGACGACGAATTGGCTGTAATTCAGGAAGGCGAACTCCTAGGCTCTGCCAGGGCAGTTGCACCAGGTTGGGAATGGCCATTTGGACCAGGAAAACTGGCAAAGTCGAGACATAGGCTTTGATCCAATATCAATGTCATCCACGGCGTAGCGGTTAAAGAGGGACAGCAGGTCGCCGGGCTCCTGAGGAATGCAATTGTCTAGGATGCATAGTAAGGGAAAGGGAGCCAGCGGTTCCAGCAAACCCCATTCTCAGACTCCTCCAGAGTGGTCAAATTCTGATAAGAAGGAAGTCGAGGAGATAATTCTTCAACTCGCCGAAGAAGGAAACTCAAATGCATCAATTGGCACCATACTTAGGGATAAACATGGAGTTCCTAACGTAAGACTGGTGACCGGGGAAAGAATTTCTCAAACTCTGGAGAGACTGGGGAAGTCCAGAAAGCTCCCGGAAGATCTCATGAGCCTGATGAGGAGGGCCCTGAGATTGATTGACCACCTCTCTCAGAATTCCAAGGATATCCATAATAGAAGGCAGCTAGAACTGTGTGAATCCAAGATTAGACGCCTTTCTAGATACTACAGGGAGAACAGTCAGATTGACTCAGATTGGACATACAAGAGGGACCAACTAAGGCTAATGGTCGAGTAATCACTAGAGATTTGTACCCCCTCTCTACCGAGGCATTGTGAGAGATATATCAGAGCTCGACGTTTTCTCCTCTATTCGAGAGACATTTCGTGACTTTGCTAGAGAAGTTTGTAATAGAAAGAAGAAGATACTCCTAATTTCTGAACCAAATATCAGAGGGGCATTAACTCTAGCTCCCATTGAGGCCGCACTTCTTGATTCGGGCCTTCCCTACCGTAGGAGATTCACAGATAAAAGTCCAGATTCAGAGACATTCGTGCGCGTCGCTGAAGACTCAGGTAAAGGAAGAACCTCGAATAATGGGATTGTAATCTCCGAGTTCGTCGTTGAAGGGCTTAGGGGTAGCTCCGGAGATTCCAGGAAGGGCCCACTATGCACTGTAGCACAAGCGCATTTACTAGCTACTGAGATCAATCCCAGCAGTGAAAGGCTCAGAAGGTTGAGACCTTGGATCCTTTCAGGGAATTGGATTGGCGACTCACTTGATAGGGCCTACGATCCAGTTTACTCGTTCCTCCGAGACTATCTTTCTGAACAAGGAATAATCAGAGTAGTTCCTGTGACTGAGGTAAAATCTCCAGAATCTGGTAATTACCCTTGGATTGAAGATACCGAATTATGGAGAGTAACTGATCTTTGGCAAACTTCCAATTTAGAGAAAAGAGAACGAATAATGGGAGAACTGGCTATGCCAATTTTCGGCTCAAAGGTCCCTTCAACGACCAGAGTCGAGGAACTTCTCTGGCATTGCGTAATTGCTCCAAATTGGGAATCTGATTTATCATCTCAGATTTTCAGGGCCAACTCATTTTGGGATACAAAAAAACCTGTAGAAGCAGCCAACGAGATTGCAGATTTGCTTGTCTCAATAGGCCAGATATGACTATTCTATCCTTAGGGTGCTTCCACATGCAGGGCAATCTATCCTCAGTGGTCTAATATCTGACTCGACAGGAACTTTCTTTCCACACGAAGGACATCTTACCATTCCGCCCTTATTCGAATTTCTCTGAACTCCCGCATCTTCGACAACCGGAGAAATTACTGAAGCGGGGAAAACAAGGAGTATACTGGAGCTAACAACCCCTAGAACTATTGGCATAGGTAAACCGAACCAGTAAATGGATAGGGATAGAACGCCCAAAACTCCAATCATAATCATACTTGGTGCTCTTGTCCTCCTCCTAGTTAGGGCCATACCAATTCCTAGAGCCAAGCAAAGTGCGAATACTGAAATCATTGCGGATATCAACGGACTGAATAGGAGGGCGTTTTCAGCGCCAAACTCCATTCTGAAGTCTGTATCGGATTCTATATCGGGACTCTGCATAGTGATTATTTCCATCAATATCCACCTCCTATGGGTATAGTCTATCTCTTCATTGTCTAGGTATATCCCTCCGAAACCAGAAAGCATTCCTGTTCTTATCTCGAATGAGAGTCCCACCTTATCCCAGAAATCATAGCCCCCCGGTCTTACAAAATCCTCAATCAGTACTTGTCTGGAACCACTATCGGAGACGTAGTATGTCGATGAAACTCTCAGTGAAATAGTGTCTGAATTAAAAGCTCTAGAAGCCCCCAAGTCTATGCTAATCTCCAAAGGGCCGAAGTTGACTGGATCCACACCAAATACAGCCTCTGGATCAACCATCAAACCACTGGAAAGGAACGATTTAAGATCGGTCTTCGAGCCTCTAAGATGGGTTTCTAAGGCCGACAGTTCGGAGTTGTCCACTCTCCCGTTCTGCTTCTCCGAAGAGCTAACCTGATCTGAAAATGAATTCAGATTCCTCCACCAGCTGTTTGACCCCAGGCTCTTATTTCCAATATTGTCTAGCCCCCATCTCATCCATTGAGACATAGCACCGTCGAATGATATGGTCGTTTTTCTTTCGATAGAGTTGCCGTCATATTTGCAGTTGATTTCAAGATCAAGTCCCGAGCCTCCAGTCCGGGGGGGCTCTTCCTCGGGATACCAACTATTGTCTCCTGTGTCTTGACCAAGCGTAATATCGTGAATTTTATTCGCTTCAATTACTAGTGAGCCCTGAAGAGAAATATGGAAATCCGTCCTAACCGAACCCCCGTTGCTCTCACCAGGATCCCAAACAAATGTGACATCCACCCAGTCTTCATTGGAGTTAACAATCGGGCTTTCTGCGATTTCAACATTCTGAACCAATAGACCACCGGATGACGAGGTCCATATTCTATCCCCGAAGCCAGAACTCAATCTAACTGGAAAGAAAACCAGGCTTCCCTTGACACTAGCATCTCGAATTTCGACAGTTACTAGCGGGAATGACATGGTCATTGCAGCTGCATACTCTTCTGACCCCCAGTAGAAGTTTATTCCAGATTCACTGCCCGGATTTGAAAAAATCATACTCCTAACTGAGAATGTGATTTCGATTTTGTCATTTTTAGAGTACTGACCGTCTTGTACCTCTATTGGAATAGAAAGCTCACCTGATTCGCTGAGATAAACTGCCGGGAGCTGTCCCGAGCTTTCGTAGGTATTTCCGCCGACCTTAACTACAACTGTTGCGTTCGCAGATACTCCAGTAGAGTCCTTCACCTCGTATGGTATGGTGAAAGTCCACGTTCCCGAAGAATAACTCCCCGATTCTCCCCAAACAATCATCCAAGTACCGATTTCAACCTCTCCGAAAACCGATGAAGTCACTTCCATGGACCTCTCCTCCTCTAATTCATTAGAGAATGGGGTCAGTTGCCCACTATCTGGGTCTCCTATCAAGAATAGATCGAACTCATCTGGAGATTCACAACAGTCATTGTTCTCTTGGGCATTAGCCATCATGGGGGAAAAAACTACCATTATCATCATCGAGGAAAAAATTACTGCAAATCTTGAATTGGCGCCTTCCACGTTACTCTGATTCGGACGGACCCCTTCAATCCCACGCAAACTTTCAGCGAAAATATGTCAGTTTAAATGGAATTCAACTTTGCTAGTTGTGTAGCCACAGGAGCCTTGCAATCCCTTCTTGGATCCCTTCGAATTTAGCAAAACCGACTCGCTCAAGTTGGTATACTTCTCCCTCCGAGAGTTCATAGTCCTCTAGAACCCCATTTACCTCGGAAATCTCCTCACCATCAGGTACTGAGAGTATTGCTTCTAAGGACAACTTATCTGGAATCCAATGTACTATTTTCCGGTCATCGCTCCTATCAATCGACTCTATGGTTGCAGATGAACCTGAGATTATGATATCGGCGAAGTCTTTCAGCCTCAACTTTCCCTCGACAAAGTCACTATCTTGAATTGATACATTCATCCCGACTTCCCAATCCCTGAAACCCTCTATCTCGCCATCTGGATGTCTTGCCATCATTACTCTCGAGGGGATATTTTCGGCACTAAGATCCAGTCTTTTCGGATTCGAGACGAAAACCCTTCTTTCGCAATCCCCGTCTATTATTCTAGAATTAAATGACTCCAATGTCTTCAGTGAGATTGAGATATCCTTCTGAGTAAGGCCAACTTCTTCCCAAAGCTCTGCTAGAGAGCGAGGATCAAATCCGCGACGCCGCATTGCTCTAAGTGTAGGGAGCCTAGGATCGTCCCATCCCGAGAATTTCCCCGAATCAATGGATGTGGACATCCCAGAGGTAGAGAAACCTCCAAACTCATGAATCTTCACCCTGCCCCAATATAATGGCTCAGGATAATCCCAACCGAAGTGTTCGTAAAGAATAGTCTGCTTTCTTGTGCTGTCCATCAAATCCTTTCCTCTGATGATGTGGCTTACTCCTTGCAGATGATCTTCAATGGCGCTTTGAAAATCTAACAGAGGCCAGACCTTGTACTTGTCACCGACTATAGGATGCGGGGAGTGCTGGATCCTTAGTGCGGGCCAGTCTCTCAAAGCGGGATTCGGCAGATCCATTTCGGTCTTTACCCTAACAACAGCGTCCCCCTCATCAATCTCTCCAGAGTTCATTTTGCTCCAATCGTCCATGTTCTGCTGGACTGACTTATCTCTACATGGACATTCAGCCTTTGAAACTCTGAACTCACGAAATTCCTCAGCAGTACATTTGCAAACATAGCCAAAACCCCCAATCAACATCTTCTCAGCGTGTTGGAGATATATTGGCATCCGCTCGCTAGCTCTAATCACTACATCTGCAGCCTTTCCTGACATCCACTCGAACTCTTCTTCTATCCAAGCATAGGCATCAACCATTGGAGGTTTTACTTTAGTATCGGTGTCATCAAACCTGAGTACTATCTTGCCTTGGTATTTATCTGCGTAAAGGGAATTGATTGCCACTCCTCTTGAATGTCCTATGGATAAAGGGCCATTGGGATTAGGGGCGAATCTCAGAATTACTTCTGATGTATTTCCCGGAAGATCCTTCAAGCCCTCATTTTTCTTATGCTTCTCCCTATCTAGGGCGGGCCTCTGGTGCTAAACTCTCCAACTCTTTACGAACCCCTTCGATTCCATCTTCACGAGCTATAGAATTAGCTCGTGTTACCTCTTTCTCTACTAACGATAGTAGGCTATTTACACGGGTCCTCAGTTGTTCTCTCTCTCCAAGAACTCTACCTAGGACGCTTCCAGGCTGTCCTTTGCCGCTGTACTCTATAGCATTCTGTAATGCATACTTACGAACCGCATCCCGATCTTCCAGACCGAAAACTTCCTCGTCAGTCATATTTTACATCTGAACCAGACATTGGTTACATTTCACCATTCTTATTATTCCCATTCATCTAGAGACGATTGAAACACTCCGTTTCGTTCATTCGCTCTAGTTTGAATGGGACGATCGTGGTTCCTGCTCCAGGCTCTCTTTACATTCGCCCATTCTCTTCTGATACAATCCGCAAGAACTTCTTCCTCACACAATATCTCTAGGGCCTCCTTGGTCTTGGGGTCCGAGGGATATCCAGAACCTAGATCAATATTCAATTCCTGTGACAGCTCTTCCATTGCTGAGTCCCTACTTACTTTGGCAATGATGCTTGCCGCTGCAACGACTTCATCTTTGGAATCCATCTTATGCTCTGAATAAATCTTACAATCAAGCCAGCCATCTCCCAGAGTCTTTGACACCATCCTGCCGAACCTCTCTTCATCAACGTCACATGCATCGAGAAAAATCTCTAGATTTCCGTCGGGTTCAGCAGCATCTCCTATCGCTTCGGAAAAGAGGAGCACCTCTAACGAATTCAGATTCCCGTCATCCATCCACTCGTCTATTCTTCTTGCATCACAAATCACCAAACCAATGGTCCAATCTAATGATTCGGTATATGACAAAATCTCCTTATACAGGCGATTCCTATTCTTTTTAGTAAGATTCTTCGAATCATCGACTCCTAAATCTCTGAGAATTGATCTGTCCCTCTCAGGAATATTAAGCGCTGAAACAACTAGTGGCCCAATGGAGGGGCCCCTTCCGGCCTCGTCCACCCCTATATGCCGTGCAAGCATGGCCGCTCCAACAGAACTAATTCCATCAAAACTACTGCTTCGCGACTCAAAATAGGGAAAGTATGATGTCATCACGCCCCGCTCACGCAGCATGGGACCCATATGGCCCTTCAAGAAGAAGAAACCCTCGAAATCGAAAGTATCTCGTACGAATTACATGAGGAATGTGGTTGAGTATGAGAAAAAATCTGGAAAGAAAGAGGGAAGAAAAGATGACAAAAGCCATCTGAAGAACAAGCAGTTCTTGAACGCTATGAAACTTCTCTCTAAAGACGAAGATGAGGACTAGGATATTGGATCAGGGATTATCCTGTATATTGCCTCTAAGTCAATCTCTCCTGCTTGAATTGGAGATTTAATTCCGAAAAAGCCGCTAACTTTCGGGTCAATCTCTCCGAACTCCCCAATCTTCTCGTCTCGAATAAAAACATGGCTCCCCCTTCCACTTATCCAAGGTCCATCCTCGGCATCTGTCGCCTTGAATTCAACATCATCATGAATCGCCCCCATATCTCGAAGAAGGGCTTGTATAATGCCCTTTGAAGAAGTGAATCCACTGCCTACTTCTGCACAAGCCCATGCCGCTCGTAGGAAGTTCTTCGAATCTCGGATGACCTCTCCTAATTCGTAAACCCTCTGTGGTAGCTCATGGTGGCGATTTGCTGCGAGCAGTCTTAGTAGCGAGGGCAGGATGTATTGTCTTAGAAGAGTATGATCTAATGTTATTGGATTTGCAATCTCTGTAACATATCCTTCATTCGGCCATCTAACTTTTTCGAACTGGTCTCTTTTGTTTGAAAGAGTCAGGCTCTGCACCTCTTGCATACCGCACGCCCTCATGCTCTCGCCAACTCTCCTCTTCAAGTTCGAGCTCTTCAATGGGAGTGCATCAAGATGTGTCGTAGAAAGCTTCAGGGGAAGGTTCTGGAAACCGAAACCTATCGCGATATCTTCCACAATATCAACTGGGTGCATGATATCGCTCCTCCATCGAGGCATTTTGATTAGATGCTCAACCTCTCCAACTACGCAGTCCGACCACCTTCCCCTCTGGTTGGGGCCATCTGTAACGGTACGACTTTCTTCTAATCTACCGCCCATTTTTTTTATTGAAGATGACAAATCTTCTGAGGTCAATTTTATTCCTAGAATTTTCTCAATTAGACTGTCGGGGACTCGATGAGTTATGGCTTCTGCTTTTGGAGACAAATACTGCTCCCCGTCTGTATCATTTAGTTGGATACTCTCAATCTCTCCTCCTCTCTCAGACATAGATAGACAGACGAGGAGTAGAGATGCTTCACACGCTCTTCTGTCCCAACCCGTTACATCGATGAAAAAATCAGTCGTTTCTTCGGTTACTGTTGTGTGACTTCCATTGATTATTGGTGGAAATGATAACACCTTATCGTCAGAGTCCAGAATTATCGGGAATTCCTCCAGATCCTGCATAAGGTGGGCATATTCTATTCCCTTGGGGTGGTCTGCAAGTATTTTCTCAATACTCATCTCCTCCGTACTAGATAGCGGGGCGAAGGAAAATTCTGACGACACGGTTGTTACTCGAAATGGAGGCCTGAGTGTATTCAGGTCATGGACTCCAATCGAAGCGAATCTTCTCTTCCTCCCAAGGGTCATATGCAACTTTTCTTGATGGTCCATCAAACTCTGGATGAAATCTCCTTTTTCATCAGAATTAGCACCAGTATCTACAGCTCTAACAACTGCTCCCATAACAACAGGCCTCACACTTGCCAGTTCAGGATCAACTGTGAGGGAAATTTCGCCAGTTGTTACAGCCATGTCCGGCCCCTCCTCACTTAGACAAAGGAATGACCTGGAGGCCCTACTCATTGTCTCATGACTTAGTAGGTCTGGACGATCGGGAAACACCTCTACTTCTACAGACTGTTCGTCATTCCGATCAACGGGGCAGCCAATGTCGGGAAGCCAATCTGACCATTCTTCCCATCTGTGTTCAATTCCATTGATTTTCTGTATGAATTCGAGAATCGAGTGTTTGAAGTCCAAGGTAGGCATTAATTCACCCTAGTTCTAACCACATTTTCAAAGGACGTTCAAATCCAACGAGCCTCAGTCCTGATATTGCAGCAGTATCATAGTCGTTGGCTCTGAGATTCCTCCTTCCAATCCTATCTATTCGATCAACTCCTATGTCCCGCATCCAACCTCGTATTTCCTTTCCAAGAACCTCAATCTTTGCATGCACGCTCCCGCCCATGTGAGGAGAAACTATCGCAGTACATCCAGATGCTACAGCGATTAGCATATCCTTGGCCTCCGGCTCAAAGTCGATCTCCAGCATCACGAACTTACCTGTTTCACTAATTCCCATTGCCTTCGATGCAAGGCCAATCTTCGGGAGGGAAGATGCAAGTCTGGTACCACTGGGAGTTGAACAGATAACTACTGCACCGTCTAGTTCCAAGTCCATCACCAATCTGAACACCCTCTCAATTCTGTCAATCCTGCCCCTAAGCAGAATTATCGCGTTATTATCCATCCTACTCCTCATAGAAATTACCATAGCCTCAATTTCAGAGTCATTAAGCCCTGGAAAATCAGTTATGTCCAAAATTAGCCCAGAGCAATTTCTCACGAAGTCTATTGACTCTGCGAACTCTTTCTTACCCACTAGAAGTAGGTCATTAGTCCTGGTTTCCGAGCGTACAATTGCTGGCGTTGCCACCTCTTCCCATTCTTCTGAACCCAATGTAGTCTGACAGCTAAGTAGCCAGGGAATTTCAAGTAGCGCGCCCTCTGAATCTGAGTCATTCGGTACAAGAAGAGTATAGTGATCCAGGATGGCATTGTCCTCAAGTGAGTCTTCATTGGGGTGTAAAGAAATCTTCTCAAATCCTTCTAGGATTGAGCACTCCGGGCGCCTATCCTCACCTTGAATTATCCCTCCCGGTTCTAGAACCAACGCATCCTCATTTAGCTCAAGTCCCATAGGCTCTAGGATTTTTGAGAACTCTTTGATTTCTGATTTCTTTATCGATCTCATCTCTACACCATCGGGTGGCGGAGGGCAGCTTCCCGAGACAATAATCCTCCCCCCAGTCATTCCGTTTCCCGGATTCGAACCTACAGAACCCATAACAATTACAGCTCCTCCAGACATTCTGGAACCCAGATAGTCTCCTGCATGACCTCTGACCAACAAGACTCCTCCGTCCATGGCTGAACCTGTTTCATTACCGGAAGAGCCTTGGATGGTTATCTCTCCCCCTAGCATCCCAAATCCAGCTTTATCTCCTACATCCTTCTCAACCACGGTCTTTCCTTTGACATGGAATGCCGCCACCATTGAACCAGTACTTCCCCTAAGAGTTAGGGTCCCTCCTCTATTTGCAGCTCCTACTAATGGCCCTAGATTGCCTAGGCATAGCACCTTGGCCCCTTCCGGCAAGTGCGTCAATACACCAAACTCTCCATTCTTTGGTCTTTCGTCTCCAGCTCTTCCCCATCCAATTTTCACTGGCCTACCTTGCTCGAGAGCCTGCTCAACGTATCTATCCAGATCTCTATTGAGTTTCATACTCTTGATTGCCAATTCCTTCACTTTGGTCCTCCCCTTTGTGATACTCTGTAATCAGAAGGAGGCGACCTATTATTGACTCTTCCCGAATTCGCTATGTTCATAGGCATCCTTCAGACTAGATCTTTCAAAGGCAACAACATGGGGATTCGATAATGGGAACTATAAAAGTGGCAATTAATGGGTTCGGAACGATAGGTAAGCGAGTAGCAGATGCGGTAGATGCACAAGATGACATGGAAGTTGTTGGAGTTACCAAGACTGGTCCAAGCTTCGGTTGTGAACTGGCAATAAAGAAAGGCTTCCCACTTTATTGCACGTTCGACGATAAAGAAAGAATATCCCTCTTTGAGAAAAAGGGGTACAGTTGCTCTGGCGGGCTTTCCGATTTGCTTTCGATCGCGGATGTGGTTGTGGATTGCGCTCCCGGTAAATTAGGTGCTGAGAACCTAGAGAAATATCGCTCTGCAGGAGTAAAACATATTTTCCAAGGGGGAGAAAAACACAATCTGACCGGTCTCTCTTACACTTCTTCAGCTAATCATAAGGAGAATCTGAATGCTGAAGGAACAAGAGTAGTTTCTTGCAATACTACTGGCTTATCCAGAACACTTGTGCCCCTATTCGAGCACTGTGGCTCGTTGAAAGTTGAGTGTACAATGGTGAGGCGTGCGGCCGATCCAGGAGACTCTGGCAAAGGTCCGATTAATGCTATAAAACCCGTTCTCAAGGTCCCTAGCCATCATGGGCCAGATGTCATGACGGTGAAACCCGAGATTGAGATAAACAGCCTTGCGGTCGCAGTCCCCACCACAATAATGCATGTTCACTGTATTATTGCAGATTTGCCAAAGGGCCACGGTCTATCTACAGAGTCAATAATCGAAATGTGGTCGAACACCCCCAGGGTGATCATCATGAATGGTGCCGATGATCGAATCCCCACTACCGCAGAGGTGATGGAGATGGCCAGAGATATAGGTAGGAAGTGGGGGGACTTACACGAGATTTTCGTTTGGGAGGATGGGGTGAAACTTGTCGGAGACCGACTGTATTATTTTCAAGCGATACATCAGGAGAGTGACGTAATTCCGGAGAATGTAGATTGCATCAGGGCACTAATGGGTGTTGAAGAAGACTGGACGAAATCCGTCGAAAAGACCGATTCAGCCATCAGTACTTACTATTCTACATGAAATGTATGGCCAGCTCGGAAATAGTCAATAGTCAAAAGAGGCCCTAGCCTCCGAAAAGCGAATGACTTATTCAAAAGCAATTTACTTTGCAGTTTTATTGATTTTGCTCTCACCCATTTCTTCTACGATTTCAATGGAAACTATTGACGAGGAAAGGGCACAATCTATGTCCTCTCCTACAATAGAAAATAATTGGGTAGTTCTTCATAATCCATCGATTGGCAATTATCCAATTAGTGAAACTTCTGGACTAATACACTCGCCGTTCGGAAAATTCGATCCTCTGACAGAATCGCCACCAGCAGGACCATGGGAAAAGCTTGGCCTATCCGAATACAATGATGGAAGGCTATTCATCGTACAGTCACACAGCTCCGATTTACAGGAACTGGAGGACTCGTTAAATTTACTGGGAATACAGATCATTGATCATTTTCCTGATGATTCCGTCCTCATTAGCATTGAACCATGGAGAACAGGCGACCAAATTGACACCATCCAGGAATGGAATCATGTTAGGTGGGCCGGACAGTTTCCCGCGACCTGGAAGATTTCTAATTCACTGTACCCGTTAATGGATCTCGACGGCACCCTAGTTGACCTCGATATCACACCTTCTCCATCTAACTCTCCCGACGACCTATCGAACCTCGAAAGGGAACTTTTTGAGAAAACGGGAGAATTACACATGCAGTCTCACTGTGACAAATATCTATGTAAGGTAAAATCCGCTAAAACATCTCTAATCTCTTCTCTTGCTACCGATTTCCGCGTTCTAAGGGTGGAGATGGGTCCGGTTCTGACAATACACAATTCAAATGCTAGCATAATCTCAGGAGTAGACTATGCAAGATCACTATCTGAATTAGATTTACGTGGAGAGGGAGAAGTCATAGGCATTTCAGACACGGGTCTTGACGTAGACCACGGTGACTTCGGCAATCGTCTCCGAAATCCGATCTACAACCTATTTGGCCCAGACAGCTCTGGTGCTGACTCAAATACTGGCCACGGCACCCATGTTACCGCCACTCTTCTGGGGGACGGGTCGGGAGACTCAAATTCTACGGGCATTGTCCCCGAGTCTACATTTCATTTCTACCAATTAGAAGTGGATAGTTCTGGAATACTTGCACGGTGGGGTTCTCTGTACGATATGTTCGAACACTCCTTCCTGAACGATGCAAATATCCACACAAACAGTTGGGGTAGCGAGAACCTGGTCGGCGAGTACACTTCCGATTCCAGATCAATTGATTTATTCGCTAACGACTATCCAGAAATGTTAGTTATCTTCTCATCGGGAGATATGTCAAACTCGGGTGTCGCATCTCCTAGCACGGCAAAGAATTCCCTCACTGTTGGTGCTTCCACAACAGGTGCATTCGGTTCTGAACCCGCAGGCCAGGTCTCTGACGAATCATCATCAGGACCTACTTCCGATGGCCGAATAAAGCCCGAATTGGTTGCACCAGGTGTTATGATCTGCTCTGCTAGAGCACAAGAGGCCGGCCTAACTACCGGAGGTAGTTGCTCAGAGTCGATGCATACAGATGGAACAACCCCACTCTACATGACCCTCAGCGGGTCTTCTATGGCTACTCCGGTGGTGGCAGGTGCTTCAGCAATGGTTCGACAGTTCCTGAGAGAGCAAGTCGGACTAACCTCCCCAAACTCTGATTTGATTAGAGCAATACTCGTAAACGGTGCCGAAGATATTGGAGAATTAGATGTCCCAAACTCGCAAGAAGGTTGGGGGCAACTAAACATCTCAAACAGTATTTTCCCCCAAAGCAACGGGATAAACCAAACGCTATTTTTGGATCAGGATAGAAATCTCCTACCCGGTCATAGTTTCATCTATACCTTCGAAGTTTCCGGGAATAACGCACTTGATGCCACTCTGTCTTGGAACGACAGGGAAGGGTCCGCATCAGCAGACCAGAATACAAGTCGGCTAGTAAACGATCTAGACTTAGTCGTAACCTCGCCTTCGGGAGAGCAGTTCAACGGTAACGACTTCGCAGGCGGTTTTAGTCAGTCAACTGGCAATATCGACATTTTGAACAATCTAGAGAGGGTCAGAATCGCATCTACTGAATCAGGAATTTGGACAGTCAAGATAGGGCATTCAGGAGGATTCTCCCAAGACTTCTCACTGGTTGTTTCTTCCAATGCAGTAGAATTGCAAGAGGCCGACTTAACAGTAGTTCCCAATTCCATCTTCAGTTCGGAAACCAGTCCTCTAAAGGGGGACACAATTTCCATGCAACTTTCCTGGATAAATCAGGCTGCAGCTCCAACTGGACAGTATTCAATATCTCTTGAAGATGTGACCGATGGAAACGAAATAGGGACATACTCAATGCCCTCATTACCAGGGGGGCAGATAGAGACCTTCTCTGTTTACCACTCCTTCCAGTCGACCGGGACTCACTTGGTCAGACTAACCCTAGATTACCTTTCTCAAGTTGATGAATTGAACGACGAGACCATCGGGACGAATAACAACATCTTCGATCTAGAATTCAACGTTACAGAGATTGGTGTAAGAATCATACCCCTAATGGCCGATGGGTCTTATCCTACTGATTTCGTCGAGTCTCAGTCTGCTAGGAATAGGGACATCAACCCCAGCGCTGAGAGCTGGGCAAACTTCCAGTTGGAGTTAGTTAACGAAGGAACTTCGGAAACCACCGTGGAACTTTCGATTTCTGCGGTCCAGGAAATAGGAGATTCAGGAATCATGTCGTCTCCTCAGGATGAGTGGTCCGAGACCCTTAGCGAGACAGGACCATGGGTTCTGTCTCCATCGGGAGAGTCTGGAGACAGAGTCCTAATTTCTCTTAATTTAACAGACGAAGATGCTGACGTAGAGAGTAGATTCGCACTTCCCGGCCATTTCGTGACTGACCTGATTCTATACGACAAGATGGCACCAACAATTTCGCACTCTGTTCGACTTTCTGTCGATATAGACCGGGTCGAGGGACTCTTCACTGTTCCTGCTGGGACAGAAGATCTAGGGGCTGAACCAAACGAATTCGCGCTTTTCACACTCTCAGTTAGGAACATAGGAAATGGCCCCACTGAATACGGAATTTCCTGTGAAACAGAAGATAGATGGATTGTTCACGTAGGAAGCAGCCAGGTTCCCGAAGTAACAATTGGTCCGCTCAGCAGGCTCCAATTCGTTCCTGTCCCGATTCGCGTAAAGGTCCCGCCAGCCTCTTCTGGTATCCTCGCAGGAGCTACAAATCTAGTAACCTGCATCACAACTTCGGTTAATGATCCAAATCTGCAAACTACGGAGACAGCCACAGTCGAAGTTCTAGAGAGCAGGGCATTCTCAACCCAGATTTCAGATATGGAAGGAAACGAATTAGGGCCCGTAGCCATAACTGAATCTCGTGCAGTACAAAATGGAGACACAATTTCTACAATACTGACAATTTCCAACAGGGGAAATATTCCACTAAATTTCGAAGTAAGGGCACTATCATCTAGCAATACTTGGCCAATGCAGGTTTATCTGTATGACGAAGACCCTCCATTGGGAGAGGTCACAACAATACAAACAGATATCGACCCGGGTTCAGAATCTAGAATAATTATCAGGACTATTGTCCCCCTGGCTTCAGTAAAAGGTGACAGAAACACCGTGACTGTCAAGACTACTTTAGACGACAATATCGTCACTAACGCGACGGTCCTAGAAGTGAAAGAAATCACAACTCTGGACATACAGGCTGAAGAAGGATTCTCAATATCTTTGGGTAGGGATGGGAATGCCAATATTTTCTTGCATAATTCCGGAAACGTACCACTGTTGATTGAACTCACACTAGGCACTCTTCCTGAGGGTTGGTCCGGAGGATTCCTGACAGGAAGCACTTTCTCCATGGACATGAATCGGGACTCTGTAGTCAATATCGCACTACAGTTACCTAGCGGAACCCCTCCAGGAAATCTATCGAATAAGGTTCCAGTAATAATACAGTCCACATCGCCCAGCCTCTCCACTGAAACAGTCACATTAGATTTGGATGTAACAGTCCTACCCTCAGTTTGGCTTGAAATTCAATCTGAGACTCCCAACATTCAGGGAATTGCCGAGGGAGAGGAAACAACTCTGGTATTGGAAGTGCAAAACAAGGGTAACACCGAATCCCCGATATTAATCAATCATGAAGAACTCGATGGTTGGACCGTAAAATACCAATGGCCAGCAGAGGATTTAGAACCAGGGGAAAATTACGAAATTACAGTCTCAATAACACCTAGAAAATCGGCAGAGGACGGACTCACTCAATTGCGATTCTATGCCAACTCAACATCTCAGGACAGCATGGCAACTCTGACTAACTCGTCTTTTGTTTTTGATGTCAGCAAATCCAAATCCTCCAATCAAGGGGGCATATCGGGTTTGTTCGAAACTTTAGGCCTACCAGCTTGGACTCTAGCAGTACTGTTCGTGGTTGCATTGGGTGCGCTAATCTCACTTGGGATTAGGGCCAGACAGGAATTCTCCCCAGTTGACTCGGATGAAGAACTGATTCCTCGAGGATCAGCCCTCCAGGCAGGAACAAAGGAAGAAAGAAGAGCGGCTGCTCTCGATACCTACACAACAGGGGATGTAGTTACCGGGGGGGTCTCGGAGTCAGAGATCAATGAAACGCTTCAGGCAACTGTCCCCACTCTCCCCACTCACCAAGTTCCCGAAGGAGCAATGCCGCTACCAATCACCGGACTTCCAGATGGGTGGTCAATGGAGCAATGGGTAGCATATGGGCATCTTTGGTGGGAACAGAACGGTCCCTGAGCCGGTTCATTTTTCTGTAACTTCTCGCGCCGTAAATTCATGAAAGGATCAATAGTATTGTTTGGACCTCCCGGAGCGGGCAAGGGGACTCAGGCAGATAAGATCGTAGAATTGACGGGCAAGCCTCAGGTTTCAACCGGGGATATGCTTAGATTGGCCCTATCCAAGGAGACGGAACTAGGTATAGAGGCCAAGAAATATATGGAGGCAGGACAACTAGTGCCAGATAATGTGATTATTGGACTGATTAAAGACAGAATGTATGAATCTGACGCCAAGAATGGGGTCTTATTCGATGGGTTTCCGAGGACAATTCCTCAAGCAGAGGCCCTTGAATCGATTACTGAGGTATCGACCGTCATCTCCATAGAGGTTCCAGATGAAGACATAGTAAACAGGATTGTAGGCAGGAGGATGGATCCTGAAAATGGTGAAATCTACCATATAACTTTCAAACCCCCTCCTACTGAAATCGCACACCGTCTTGTCCAGAGGAAGGACGACAACGAGGAAACAGTGAGGATGCGGCTATCATCCTACCACGAACAAACAAAGCCACTTGGTGATTGGTACATGGAAAAAGGAATACTACACACCGTAGAAGGGACTGGGTCAATTGAAGAAGTGGCACGATCCATTTCCAAGATATTGACTTATCTTTGAGGTCGAAAAAATGGCCAGACGGAGTCGAAGAATTAGGCCCAATAAAAGTGAACAAGCCAAGGAATCCGTGGATTTCCTAGAGAAAATATTCGAACGATCTCTACCTAACGATTCGCAAACCTCCGATACGGCCGCTAAGCACATACTGGCTATCGGGAAGAAACACGGAAAAAGACCAAGACGCAACGTAAAAAAAATGATCTGCCGGTCTTGTAAGAAATCTCTATTGCCAGGACAAACATCTAGGATTAGAGTGAGATCAAAAGTTATTTTCAGAACATGCCTTAGGTGTGGGCGAGTGAATCGCGAGATTCTGATTATCAAAGGTGATAAACAATGAAGAAACGACCACTGTCAAATCTGCTTAAATTGGCCAAAAGCGAGTCGTTGCGAGTCTCCATTAGAATCGGAAAGGATGGAGTTAACACCAGTTTGATTTCTGAATTAGAGAACCAACTGGAAAAAAGGACCGTTGTCAAGCTCAAGATAAACAAAGGAATGGCACCAAATAAGGAGGATAGAAACCAGATTTTCACCAGAATAGCGGATGAATCTAACTCTTCTGTGATATTTCAAAGAGGCAATGTTGCAGTCTTTTGTAAGGCCGGTGGCCAGTAGCGTTCATATCCTCGATATCAGAGGGACATACAATGAACATCTTCAGTATAGCAAGAAGTCGCATTACTTCGGCGACCTATGCTATAATTTTGCTAATCATTTTCTTACCCTCTGTGATGGCTGCATCCTCTAGCTCTGGAATATGGGAGCCGCCAGAGATGCCCAGCTGGGCAGTGCCTGCATCTTTCGCTATTCTAATCGCGGTCTACACACTGATTATTTTCGAGGTCGTCCACAGAGCCCTTGCTGCAGCTCTAGGGGGGATAGCGGCTGTTGTAACCCTACACATCGTGGGTGATGGGCCCGACCTGGGAACTATTGTTACCTGGATCGATGAGGAAACAATCGGATTATTGATCGGTATGATGGTAATAGTCGACATACTGGGGAAAACAGGGGTTTTCGAGTGGGCTGCCGTGCAAGCTTATGCTCTTAGTGGAGGTTCCATATGGCGGCTTTCGGTCATACTGTGTACGATAACAGCTGTGTTTTCCGCCTTCCTTGACAACGTAACGACAATCTTGCTAATCGTTCCGGTTACCATACAGATTGCCAAGGTTCTGGACTTAGAACCCGTGCCACTCATTATCGCAGAAGTGATGTTTTCGAACATTGGGGGAGCAGCAACACAAATCGGGGATCCTCCAAACATCATAATCGGCGCCCAACTATCAACACAGGCTCTATCTGGAACTGGCTTAGCAGATCAGGGCATCACGTTCCTTGATTTCATCGTCCATGTAGGGCCAGCTGTGGTAATCGCGATGGCTCCTTCCTTCTGGTTGCTATCTAAGTTGGAATCCGATGGACTATCGGGCGAGAAACATCGGAACGTGGATTTACTGAGGCTCAGGTATGGGATAAAGGATGAAAAATTGCTAAAGAAATCAGGTGCGATTTTGGCATTAGTCATCATAGCATTCTTCGCGCACTCCGCATTCCATCACCCATTACTTACAGTCGCTACAATAGCCTTAGGGGGCGCAGTTCTGATGCTTCTGGTAACCTCGCCTCACCATGTAGAGGAACAATTAGATGGAGTCGAATGGACAACAATAATTTTCTTTGCTGGATTATTTATCATGATTCACGGTCTTGAGAACATGGGGATGATTGACACTATAGCAGACGGAATTTCAGATACCATAAAGGGAGCTTCAGAGGAAAATAGACTGATGATTTCTGTACTTCTGCTACTATGGGTGTCCGCCATAGCTTCTGCTTTTATTGATAACATACCGTATACGGCTACTATGGTTCCTGTGGTAATCAAGCTAGCAGAAGATCCAGAATTAGGCCTGCAACTGGGGCCTCTTGCATGGGCATTGGCTTTAGGAGCCTGTTTGGGTGGAAACGGCACCATAATCGGGGCTTCTGCAAACGTTGTTGCTGCTGGACTTGCGGAGGAGTCTGGTCATGACATATCTTTCAATAGATTCTTCAAAACAGGTTATCCGATAATGCTTCTGAGCGTAGCACTGGCGACAGTTTACTGCATTGTCAGGTACGCAATTCAATGGGATAATGGACTCATTCCGGCGACTATCATCGGAGCGATGATGATCGCATCTTTATCCCTCACTCCGATGATATACGGGCCACCGCCAAGAGAGTCGAAGATCGACTATGAGTTGGAGTGAGTAGATGGGTGATCAAATAACCATTACATGCGATGTTTGTGGGATAGAACTTCCTCAAATCGGAATATGTCACGCTTGCGGCCATAATCAAAAAACCACTGAAAAACAAGAAGATGACATCAGATACGAAGAGTTTGACTTGCCATATGGCATTGAGTTTGCTCCTCACGCGCTTGAAGAAATACGCATACCATATGGAATAAATCACGCCCCACAACTGTAAAATTCCGTTAGTTTGTACTGTTGTTCTGCTTCGTCCAATGTGGCTAGTCTCCCGTCTTGTTCAAATACCATAGGTTGGTCGCAAGCCTGCTTTGTGCGCTCTGATAGATTGCCTATCAGGGTAAGTGGTTGAGGCTGCTGCGCCCTGCGGGGAGACGTAGTGGCCCGAGAAACCAGAATTGATATGCCTGGACACCAGAGGCCTCACATTAGTGAGTACAATAAGAAATAATGATGCTACAACCCAATTGGGGGATGGCTCGGCTCGAGAGCCGACGAAGGTCGTGACAAGCTGCGATAAGTCGCGGGGAGAGGCATGAATCTCTTTGATCCGCGAATTGCCGAATTGGACCTCCTGACAACAGTCATTCCTCGTATTTTACGTAGGAAGGGGAACCCCCCGAACTGAAGCATCTCAGTAGGGGGAGGAAAAGAAATCAATAGAAATTCCGTGAGTAGTGGCGAATGAAAACGGAATAGGACAAACCGAATCTCCTTGGGAAACCTTGGAGAGATGTGGAGTATGGACACTTGTTGCCTAAGTCCGTGAAGTAGAAGTCGTCCTGGAACGGCGCACCATAGAGGGTGAAAGTCCCGTATACGAACCGGATATGGCCATGAAGTGGATCCTGAGTAGCGTGCGTTGGATATCGCGCGTGAATGTGGGAGGCAGAGACTTCCAATCCTAAATACTACTCGAGACCGATAGTTGACAAGTAGCGTGAGCGAAAGCTGAAAAGTATCCTTAGCGGGATGTGAAAAGAACCTGAAACCAATTGGGAACAAGCTGAATAGGCGTGAAAGCGAAGATATGAGCAGCGTCTATTCGTGCGTTTCGAAAAATGCCCCTGGGAGTTCTGATCATTGGCGAGGTTAAGCAGTAGATCTGCGTAGCCGTAGGGAAACCGAATAGTCCGCAGCCGCAAGGCGAGGGACTGGGTGTGCTCGCCCGGAGTCAATGGTGGGAGACCTGAAGCCCGTCGATCTATGCCTGACCAGATTGAAGCCCGGTGAAAACTGGGTGGAGGATCAAACCGTTGCTGATGTGCAAATCGCTCGGATGAGTTTGGTATAGGGGTGAAAGTCCAATCGAGATGGGCAATAGCAGGTTCCGCGCGAGACTACTCGTAGGTAGATCTCTGTGAAGGTAGAATGCGATGTAGAGCACTGATTGTATGTTTAGGGGGAGCAATCCCTCGGCACGCTGTCAAACTCCGAAGTTGTGTTCGCCGTAGAAGCAGGGAGTGAGCCACGGTGGGTAAGCTACCGTGACGAAAGGTGAATAAACCAGCTCAGCGTTAAGGTCCCAAAATTTCAGTTAAGTGTTAATCACAAACGGCGTCCGTGGCCGAAGACAACCAGAAGGTGGGCTTAGAAGCAGCCATCCTTGAAAGAGTTCGTAACAGATCACTGGTCAAGCTTGCGGGCCCGTAAAATGGACGGGGCTCAAACTGAATACCGATACGCTGACCCTCCGAAAGGAGATGGGGTAGCGCGGCGATGTGCTCGGGTAGAAGCGAGGTCGTAAGGTCTCGTGGACCGTGTACATATGAGAATCCAGGGAAGAGTAGCAGCATAGTGTGGTGAGAATCCGCACCACCGAAGGGGTAAGGGTTCCTCGGCAATGTTTTTCAGCCGAGGGTTAGCCGGTCCTAAGGGCATTCTTAACCGAAATGTCCGAATGGGAAATGCGTTAATATTCGTATGCCCCTCTACAATATATGGTGACGGCTCGGGCTAGTTCGTGCATTCCTGTCATGGGATGTCGAAGCGTTCGATAACCGATCTGAGAACCGTCATGGTGAGAAGATTGGGAAGGCGTGAGCAAAAGACGAATGATGCCTGGGTCCCATGAAAAGCCGTAGAGGTGACCGTACCTAGAACTGACACAGGTACCCAAGGTGAGTAGCCTAAGGTGTGACGGGCAAAGTACCGCGAAGGAACTCGGCAAAATCGCTCTGTAACTTCGGGAGAAGGAGTGCCAGCTTAGAGATAAGCTGGTCGCAGTGACCAGAGGACTCCGACTGTTTAATAAAAACATAGGCGACTGCTAGATCGAAAGGTTGTGTATAGTCGCTGAATCCTGCTCAGTGCTGGTATCTGAAATCGGGTTACAACCTGACGAAGGACCGGTAAACAGCGGGGGTAACTATGACCCTCTTAAGGTAGCGTAATACCTTGTCGCTTAATTGGCGACTTGCATGAATGGCACAACGAGAGTCCTACTGTCTCCGCGGTACGTCCGGCGAAATTGACATTACTGGCGCACAGTCCAGTAACCTCAACCTGCAAGCGAAGACCCCGTAGAGCTTTACTGCAGCCTGGCGTTGTGCAGTCGCACATTACGTGCTGAGTAGACGGGAGACGCTGATCCTCGGGACGCCAGTTCCGAGAGTAGTCATCCATAGAGACACCGTCCTTAGTGTGTAACTGTACTAACTCTTCATGAGAACACCGCTTGGTGGGCAGTTTGGGTGGGGCGCCACGCGCTCGAAAAAATAACAAGCGTGCCCAAAGGTCAGCTTAGGTGGTTCAGTCTCCACCGTGAAATGTAAGGGTAAAAGCTGGCTTGACGTGGATCGGCAAAATAACGATCGACGATGCGAAAGCAGGGCCTATCGAACCAATGTACCTCATTTCTGGGGGTCATTGATAACAGAAAAGTTACCTCGGGGATAATTGAGTTGTCACCAGCAAGAGCACATATCGACCTGGTGGCTTGCTACTTCGATGTCGTCTCTTCCCAACCTCCTGGTGCAGCAGCTGGGAAGGGTGGGGTTGTTCGCCCATTAAAGGGGATCGTGAGATGGGTTTAGACCGTCGTGAGACAGGTTTGTTGCTTTGTGGTTGAGGCGTATTGATGCGTGATCGGAAGGGCCCTTTAGTACGAGAGGAACGAGGGCTCGGGGCCACTAGTTTACCAGTTGTCCGGCAGGGCAATGCTGGGTAGCCACGCCCTATGTGGATAAGAGCTGAAAGCATCTAAGCTCGAAGTCATCCGAAAGACGACGCATCTCAGGGGACTCGTAGAAGACGAGTTTGATAGACAGCGGGTGTAAGTACCGAGGTTCGCCGAGGTATTCAGCCCAGCTGCACTAACCCCCCGAGCATCTAAATTTCGAGATACACACTACATGTGAGTCTCTGTCCAAAAGAGCATATCAATTCACATTCGAAGGAAGAGTTGTGCACGGCCATAGCGGAGGGGCCCTACCCGGTCCCATATCGAACCCGGAAGTCAAGCCCTCCTGCGTCGGTTCCGGTACTGTGGTGCGAAAGCCCACGGGAAAGATCGTCGCTGTGCCACTCTCCTTCACCTCCCCGCAACAAAATTTTAACGATAGACGTAGTCAATTCGGGTGTCAAGATGCCAATTTCCACCGGTGATGTACTAGGGCACTCTCAAGTTGGAGTTTACCTAAGTGTCGTCGGGGATGTTCTATTCATACCTAGTACGTTGGAAGACGAGATAGCTAACGAGATTGAGTCATCATTTGATATGGAATCTCATAGGATTACAATCGGCGGATCCGCCCTTCTGGGGAGCCTGATTCGCGGAAATAAGAAGGGAGTGGCAGTTGCAGATATTGCAACACAGGATGACTTGGACGAATTATCCAGTTTCGGAGATGTGGTAATTCTGGAGAGCGGAGTCAATGCCGCCGGGAATCTAATCGAATGTAATGACAAAGGGGCCATAGTAAGTCCGACAATCCCGGTTGCTGGAGCGGAGATGATTTCAGACGTGTTATCCGTGACAGCAATTCGCTCTCAGGTTGCAGGTCATGGAACTGTTGGAAGTATGATGGTGGCAAACAACAACGGGGTCCTGATTCATCCTGACGTTAAGAGTGCAGAAGCAGAGGCGATAGAGCGAGCAATGCAGGCTCCTGTTATGGTTGGAACTGTGACTTTTGGTTCCCCGTTCGTTGGCGCTGGATGTTGTGCTAGCGATACACACGCGTTAGTTGGCTCAGGCTCAACCGGTCCGGAATTAAATCGGATAGAGGATGCACTGGGCCTCATTTAGAGAATATAGAGTAATCAACATTATTCTTATCAATTGTAGAAACAACCTCTGGCATTGGATATTTCAGACCCGTCGCCGTATTGAAAAGGACTACAGAATCATTCGTTGAGACTGAGCCAGTCTTGATACATTCTCGGTATGCGGCTACTACTGCAGCACCCTCAGGGCATAGGAGCAATCCCTCCGTCTTTCCAACTTGCTCCTGTATTTCCAAAGTCTCCTCGTCAGATACAGCCATCGCTAATCCTCCTGATGATCTTACAGCGTCCAAGATTAGGAAATCACCGAGAGCCGATGGTACTCTAATGCCAGAGGAGATAGTCTCTGCATTTTCCCAGAATTCTGCGAATTCACTACCCTCTTCCCATGCCTTGACTATTGGCGCACATCCTGTCGATTGTACTGATATCATCTTGGGCAATTTGCAGTCAATCCACCCGAGCTCTTTCAACTCGTGAAAGCACTTCCACATTCCAATAATTCCAGTCCCCCCTCCCGTGGGGTAGAATATTACATCCGGAAGATTCCAATCCATCTGCTCAGCAAGCTCAAGACCCATGGTTTTCTTGCCTTCGATTCTGTAAGGCTCTTTCAGAGTCGAGACTGCAAACCAGCCTATCTCTTCCATTCCATCTGAAATTATACTTCCGCATTCGCCGATTAAACCATTAACAATATGGGTAGAAGCACCTTGAATCTGTGTCTCCCTTATGTTGATTTCTGGAGTATTGTCTGGACAAAGGACTGTGCAACGTATCCCCGCTCTGGAAGCGTATGCTGCCAAGGCAGATCCCGCATTACCATTTGTTGGTATTGACAGATGCCTAATTCCCAGTTCTTTGGCCATTGAGACTGCCATACCAAGTCCTCTAGCCTTGAATGACCCAGTAGGTAGCCTCGACTCATCTTTGATGAAAACCGATTCAGCCTCGAATCCTAAAATAGTAGAGAGATTTTCAAGTCTGATCAAAGGGGTAATTACCTCGCCGAGAGAGACCATGTTCTCCTCCGATGTTACAGGTAGAAGTGGCGAATACCTCCAGAAACCGGGTTTTCTCGAATTCTCGATAGAACTTCTAGTGATCTCCTTAGATAGTCTCTCCAAATCATATTTTACGACTATCGGCTTCCCTATTGTGGATATCGTGTGAACTATTCCACGATCAAACCTCTCTCCCGAATATGCACATTCTAGGTGACTTACGTAACTCCTCATGAATCCTGATGAGCGAGGTGTTCGATGAATATGCCGCTCTAAACCGCTGTCGGGGCAACGTGATCCTCATTTTTTGAACCAGAACTCCTCACTCTGTTCCAGGCTTCTTTCATGAGATTATCATGGCAGTCCCTGCAATAGTTGAATCGTTCGTATGCCTCTCTGAAAGAATATGCCTTCTTTCCGCTTGAGACCAGATATCCATTAGGAGAAAGTCTGCTAACAAGTGTTGCTTTGGAAGAGCAATCATCGAAATCACAAGTAGCCATCATTCACCCTCTTTTTTGCTATCCACAATTTCCATCAGAGGTACATTCGCCTCAATTCTCTCGCCCGGTTTGCACATGATTTTGTCAACCTTCCCATCAATACCGGCCTTAATTTCGTTTTGCATCTTCATCGCTTCAAGTACAATTACTACACTACCGCTGTCTACTTTATCACCTTCGGAAACTAGTACTGACACTATTTTTCCTGGAATCGCTGAGGAAATAAGTCCTGAACTCGGTCCTCCTCCTCTGTTAGAATCTCGCTTCTTTCGCTGGCCTCGCCTCGACCCTTGATCTATCTCGACTTCGTACAAATTTCCATCTATGGAAACCTCCCATTTCCCATCATCTAATTGAATCTCCACTTCGTACTCTACTCCATTTACAGTTACTTTCCTCTTCTCAGACAAACTACTCACCTCTTAGAGCTCCTACTTGATTTGGAGTTTAGCAATGAGGAGTTTCCCGAAGCCATCATTCTATGCGAAACTGACCAGTTACTTCCAGCTTCTCTACCCTTAGTGGGAGCGATCGCCTCTCCCAATTCTCCGCCCAATAGTACTACTGAGATAACTGCGACTATTTCCTCAGGCTCTAATTTCCCAACACTCATGATATCACAACGGGATATTTCCATGCTTCTTCTCGGGCCTAGGCTCTTCTTTCTCCAGAATGGCGCCCAATGCCTTGACTAGGGCAGACCTAGTTTCAGAAGGCACGATAACATCGTCTAGATAACCCAATGCAGCAGCCTTGTATGGGTTTGCAAATGACTCCTCGTAATCGTCAACTAGCCTCTGTCTCTCCTGCTCGGGATTCTTCGAACTATCTATTCTCCTCCTATGGATAATTTGCACCGCCCCCTTTGCACCCATAACTGCAAGTTCAGCAGTTGGCCAAGCAATGTTGTAATCTCCCCTTATGTGCTTCGATGACATCACATCATAGGCACCACCGTACGCCTTCCTTGTGATAACTGTCATCTTGGGAACTGTTGCCTCTGCGAAGGCATAGAGTAGTTTGGCACCGTGTCTGATTATGCCGCCCCACTCCTGGCTAGCACCTGGTAGAAAACCGGGAACGTCGACAAAAGTCAACAGTGGGATGTTGAATGCGTCACAAAAGCGCACAAATCTTGCTGCTTTAACTGAGGCATCGATATCTAAACAGCCTGCTAGATGCATTGGCTGGTTTGCCACAACTCCGATCGACTGCCCCCCAAGCCTACCTAGTCCAATAATTATATTCGGAGCAAAACCATCCTGAATTTCTAGAAAACTATCCAAGTCTAGAACCTCTTGAATCACCTCGCCCATGTCGTAGGGTCGACTGGGATCTTCGGGAACAAGAGTGTCCAGAGAATCACAACTTCTCTCCAGAGGATCACTAGTCTCAATCGAAGGGGCAATGTCTAGGTTGTTGGATGGAATTAGTGATACCAGCTCCCTCACTATGTCCAATGCTACATGATCATCTTTTGCGGTGAAGTGAGTTACTCCTGATTTTGTTGCATGTGTGGTTGCTCCCCCTAGATCTTCGAAGCCTACTTCTTCATTCGTAACGGTCTTGATAACTTCTGGACCAGTGATGAACATGTGAGAGGTCTCTTCAACCATTACAACGAAATCAGTAATCGCAGGCGAATATACTGCTCCTCCAGCACATGGGCCCATGATGACAGAAATCTGTGGAATGACTCCACTGGATCTGACATTTCTGAAGAAAATCTCAGCATAGGAACCCAAACTGGCGACCCCTTCCTGAATCCTTGCACCACCACTATCATTCAGACCAATTACTGGAGCTCCTGTTTTCAGTGCCATGTCTAGAATCTTGCATATCTTAAGACCATGCATCTCACCTAGGGATCCACCGTATACGGTGAAATCTTGAGCAAAGCAGTAAACCAATCTTCCATCAATGGTTCCATAACCACAAACTACTCCATCTCCAGGGATTACATTCCTATCCATATCAAAGTCTCTACACCTGTGTTCTACCAAAGCATCAACTTCAGTGAATGAGTCCTCATCTAGTAATTCCTGAATCCTCTCCCTCGCTGTCATCTTCCCTTTAGCGTGTTGCGCAGAAATCCTCTTTTGGCCCCCTCCCGATTGAGACTTCGCCTTCCGACGCCTAAGCTCGTCAATTTTGTCAGAGTTTCCACTCACGAGGGGGAATGGGAATAGGCCGCACATGAGCATTCCTGAGAAAATAGAATTTCATATGCGGTTGCTTGAAGTCATATTGCCACTTGCAACATACATAAACATGCGAATTGTGATTGCCAAACCTGGACTAGATGGGCACGACAGAGGAGCAAAAGTCGTCTCCAGAGCATTGAGAGATGGGGGGCATGATGTCATCTATACAGGTCTCAGAAAGACTCCAGAGGAGATTGTACGTATTGTAAACGACGAAGATGCAGAGGTTCTCGGTCTATCTACTCTCTCTGGAGCACATGATTCTCTAATACCAAAGATTTGCGAGCAACTAATTGAGAATAGACTAGGAAGTGTAATTGTTTTCGCAGGAGGCATCATTCCGGAAAGAGATATAGAAGCCCTATTTCGATCGGGCGTCAGAGCAGTCTTTGGGCCCGGAACTCCCACTTCAGATGTTTTGGATTTCTTGAATGAGGCTCTGATTCGAAAACAAAATGGAAATCCAGTTGGAGTCGGAGACGATTCGGGGTGGAATTGGAATGACTGACATCAGTAATCTATTGGAATCAGCAAAATTAGGCGATCGAAGAAGCCTATCAATGCTCATTTCTGCAATCTCTGAATCCGGGGACTCCCCAAATATCCATTCCGCGACAGGCTGGATTCTCGGAGTCACAGGACCTCCCGGATCAGGAAAATCAACTCTTATCGGACAGATGGTCAGGAAATGGGCATCTTCAGGTGAACGCGTCGCCGTACTTGCCCTAGATCCAACATCTCCGTTATCAGGTGGCTCTTTGCTTGCTGATAGAATAAGAATGGAGGGAGAAGACGAATTGCTAGAGAACGTGTTCGTGAGGTCCATACCCTCTGGAAAGACTCCAGGTGCCGTTTCTCCTATCCTTTGGCCGATATGTAGCGTACTCTCTGAATGCGGATGGACTCGAATAATTGTCGAGACTGTAGGGACTGGACAGTCTGAGTTCAGAATAGCTGCCTTGGTAGATCGTCTACTTCTTGTTGACGGCCCGGATAGGGGGGACATCATCCAAGCAGAGAAAGCGGGGATTCTTGAGTTGGCTGATGTAATTGCCGTTAACAAGTCAGATTTGCCGGGTGCATCTTCAGCAGCACAGCATATACGGTCTTCCCTAAGTCTCGCGAGCGATGACAATCGCGAGGTTGTCCTAGTTTCGGCAAAAGAAGGACATGGTATTCAGGAACTTGTTGAAATCATCGAGAAATGCGAACCTCAGAATACACGAGGAAAGATGATGATGATGGAGAGATTAATCTCTGAATGGGATTCGATTCTAGTTTCCCATCCTGAAATAGACAAAATCATCTCAGAACTATGTGACGGTTCTATAACCGTTAGAGAGGCCATCGAAATATTGGTTTCATCCGTTAGAGATGGTGGTTCGTAAGTGTCTTCAGATGAAAATGACTTATTCGTAGATCACGTAAATCATTCGATTGGGGGCTTCGGAGGTCATGCATTCAGAAGGCTTACGCACATCTCAATGGCATCTATACCCTATGTATACTATGTCCACGGAGAAGATATTTCCTCAATTTTTTCTCTAGAGATGAGGGAGTTTGTTAGCGTAGTTTGTATTCTGATTCTCGTTATTGAGGCTGTACGACTTAGAACAGGAATTGTTATCGTTGGCCAGAGAGAGTACGAGTCTAGGCAGATTTCCGCGCTAGCATGGGGGGCTCTTGCAGTAGCCTTGGCCTTGCTAATTTCTCCTGAGGGAGAAGGAGACGGAATGGAGAGGGGGTTGTACGGGGCCCCAATTGTCCTAGGAATGACTCTAGTCGATCCCGCAATGGGCGAGGTAAAGAGGAAGATGAGAGACCTCAGATTGGCAATAATCTCGGGACTGGTCGTTTCTTACTGCGTATGGCTTGGTTGTCATTTCTGGATTGGTACTGATTTGATTGTAGCAATCTTGCTAGCCCCTCTGACCGTCCTTGGTGAGCTGCCCTCAACGAAGATAATTGACGACAATGCGACAATGGTTCTTTTCCCCCTCTGCGGCCTAGTGCTCCTATTGCCATTGCTGTGATTTTGCTCCCGTCATGTTTACATTCTAATTTCAAATCCAAGGGCCATAACATGAGTGAACAAGATTCAGATTTGTGGGAATCTCCTCTGAAACAGAGTACATACATGTTTATTTGGGCAGTAGCTTCGATAGCATCTTTCGCCGTTTTCATCAAGTATTTCTAGTCGCAATTTCCTTCTCAGATGAAATTAGCGCACTCTTCCCGGAAGCTCCTCCCGGCCCACTGTATCCTCCGTGTCTACCATCAGAACGAATTACCCTATGACATGGTACAGTGATTGGATTTGGGTTGGCTGCGCAAGCATTGGCAACAGCTCTTGATGAACCGGGATTACCGATAGAAACTGCAATTTCTTTGTATGTTCTAGTTTGGCCTGCGGGGATATTTTTGATTTCATTCCAGACTCTGTTCTGGAATGGTGTCCCTGTCATTTATTCCTCTTCCCCCGTCCGCCATCCTTCATCCATTTCCTCCATCCCTACTATCTCATAGTTCGATGGGAAGAGTGCAATGGCAACTCCAATTACTATACATGAGATTCCGAACCAGAATGATCCTGTTATCATCAATTCCATTCCGATTGCGAATAGGAATAGGCCACCAAGATTAGAAACCCACACAAGGGTCTTGAACGTAGACAATGAAACCCCACTTGCTCTCTTTGTTCTATGAGGGCCAAACTCTGCCCCGAACCTGACTGGATCATCCTTTCCCATGAAATCACCTATCAATCATTATTATCGCATCAGTGGGGCAAGCGAGCACGCAAAGCTTGCATCCAGTGCAGGGATCCCTGAGGACTTTTGCCTTTCTGTTTACATCGATGTCCATAATTGGGCTAGCCAGCGGTGTATCGTACAACTCTATGGCATCGTCATCACAAACTATCGTACACTGATCACATCCTATGCACAACTCTTCTTTTACCCAAGCGACCGCATCCTCCCCTCCCTTCAGGAGGGCCTCTTCCTCCGCCCTCATCGAATTCAGTTGCTTCCTAATTCTGGACTGCTCAGTAGCCCTCCTCTTCAGGACGTCACCGATCTTGGTCATGCTCCTAGCCTCTGGACTCTTCTATCTGCCTAGCCAGGAAGCTTACAACATCTAGAATCTCGAAGTCATGTCTTGGATCTCCCTCGAACTTCAGACACTCGAAATGAGCAACACATTTTGGACAAGATGTCAGCATGATGTCTGCTCCTGTTTCCCTCACTTCATCGAATCTCTGGACCCTTAGTGCCCTGCTGTTCTCATTACATGACATCATGCTGGAGACCCCACAACATAGGGCGTCTTCTCCGGTATGCTCCATTTCCACTAGATTCACTCCCTCTACTGAACCCACCAAGTCCCGCGGCTCGTCGTAGATATTCATCTGCCTCCCCAGCCTACATGGATCGTGGTAGGTTACGGTGACCTCATCATTTGTCTTCAAGCCCATGTCGAAACCCTTCTCGACGAGGAATTCTGTGGTGTGCATTACCTTCATGTCATCTAACTCATAGTCCAAAGCGAAGGTTCTGAAACACTCAGCACAAGAAGTAACTAGAGTCTCTATTCCACTCTCTCCGAGCTTCTTTTGATTGTAAGCCTTCAACTTCTCGAAGACCTCAGTCATCCCCTGCCATTTCTGGTCATGTCCGCAGCACTTCAGGAAGTCCCGACCCAGGTATGTCACATCCTCTCCCATCTCCTCGAAAATTGTGAATGCGGAAGTTGTGGCGTCTCCGAGATCCATCGTGCCCTTGTTCACGTGACTGAAGACCATCTCTTGGTCAATGTAGTCTACACATCCTGGATAGTAACCTATGCTGGAGTCTAACGGATACTCATCTACAGGGATGAATGAGTCGTCCGCGTCTTCTTCTGCTTCAGCAGCTAGTACTGCTTGCAGCACAGTGTGAGGGATTTCCGTAGCAGGAGGTCCACCTACGACAAGGTTCCTTCTGATGTCAATATACGAGTCGTAGTCGACCAATTGTGGACAAGCATTAGTACAGGCGGTGCAGGTGAGGCACGAGTAAAGTGGGACCCCGTCGTCTTCGTTATTCCAGGTGTTGTAGATTATGTTCAGTTTATCCCCAGCGTTGAATAACCTCACAGGACAGGCATCATCGCACAAATCGCATCCATAGCACTTGTTCATCTCCCATTCGTATCCACGAGCCATGCTCCTTAGGAGCATGAAAACAAGAGCCCCTACTCCTAGGCATGGTATGAACATCGAGTAGATCAGCTTAGCATCAAGACTCTTTGGATTCTTCTTGTAGGTGGGATTTGTGACCGACATGGTTGCCAGCTCCTCATCGCTGAGGCTGACTTCTGATCTGATTAGTGCGGTTCCATCATCGTTGAGCAGTAGAGGCTGGTAGGAAACTGCTGAGAAGTCTGAAATCATTGTGACCGAGTCATTAACCTGCTCGGATAGGGTGGTGAAGGAAATCGTGTATGACCTTCCAGAATCGAGATACATTGTTGCCGACTCGCAGGTGGAGCCGGAGTTGGTCCAAATCTCCTGTCCCGAATCATCTGTTAGAGTCAGGCTCTGCGAGTGCTCACCAGCATTTCTTACTGTAGTTCTGAAGTTGCAACCTATGTCAGTTTGAACCTTAGATATGCCAAGATCCTCAACTTCGAATTGGATAGACTCAGAAATTGAGATCGGACTCCCATCATCTTCTCCTTGGTAGATGATTTCATTCGCACCTATATTCCTAGACGTTTGGGTGTCGGCATGGCCATTAACGCCGCTGAAGTCTACTATCTGACTACGAGTTGGTTGGTAAATTCCCCAGTTCACAAAATGTTTAGCGGGCAAAATACACCATTCAGCATGCGTCGTCCCCTCTTCCATAGTTTCCCAGACAGATAGGGAGCTGGTTTGCTCGTATGGGAGGCATTCGTCCTCCCACTCCTCCCATACTGGGCCCTTATCCACGTGGATTAGGGTATCTGCCGGCTGCCCCCTTATTCCATCCAACTCCACGAGCTTGGCATCATACTGGTACTCCCAGAATCCCATTGTCCCCAGACCTCTCTGATTCCAGAATCCGTTTTCGTAGACTGGCCAAGTAACTGTACACAGGAGAACGGTGGCTACCACAGACCCCACGGCGATCTGTCTTCCTAGAATGGGGGTCAGCCTGGAACCCATCGGCCCTATCAGGAACTTCCTCACTGAGAAGTATAGTACGACGAAGATGAAAACCCCTGTAAGAATCCATGGAACCGCATTGAATACTTCAGCAGTCCACGGGGGTTGAGTACCGCAGAAGAAGGTCCCATGAGGCCCGGCCCAACAGTAATCACTACGATTCTGGCCGTACATCTCCAGGAATATATTAATCGAGAATACAGAAATGAACCATACGTGGGCTAGGTAAACCGCTCCCGCGGTGGCGAACCAGGGGTCCTCTACCCCTCTCTTCTCCCTCTTTCCAATGATGAATGGAGGTAGTGCTAGGATAGCAACTGGAAGTCCAGTGATCATCGCCCCCCATACTCCAGCGTTCCAAGACACGATTGGCTGGCCAAAGAACTCCCCTATCGGGCCGGCGGGGATGTCGAATTGTGGCAAATACTCGCCCCATCTTAGGTAACCATAGGAGAATAGAACATACCAATCCGGGAAAACGAAGCCTGCCTGAGCATACGGGTCCGCTGCATTGTGCAGTGGAGGAGGAATAATCCAAGAATAGAACGCTATTACCATCACTATCGAAGCGAAAATGATAGTGTCCCTGAGAACTTCAGTCGGCCAGAATCCATGACCTGTATGCACTCTCCTCCTTTCTTCTTCCGCCCCTAGGAGCTGTTCCTTCTCGCTAACATAGGTGTCAGCAATTCTTCCAAATCTCTCAATAATCCCCATCTAATCACCTCAGTGCGGCTCCGCAATTCCTTGTACCCACACAATGAATAGGTGAGCTAGAATGAGGACAGTAACAATCAGCGGCAGTACGAACACATGTAGGAAATACATCCTAACTACTGTCTGACCCGTCAATGTGGTACCTCCGAACATAGCATTAGCCACCCACTCCCCAATCAGGGGGGTGGCCATCGCCATGTTGATCCCGATAGTGGCCGCCCCAAAGGCCAAACTGTCCCAAGGCAGCAAATATCCTGAGTAACCGAAGAAAATAGAGAAGAACATTAGAGCGACTCCTATCAACCAGTTCAGTTCCCTGGGGTTTCTGTATGCCCCAGTGAAATAGACTCTACACATGTGCAGGAAAACTGCCGCAACGAAGAAGTGCGTTCCCCAATGGTGGATAGACCTGATGATATATCCGAAAGGCAACTCTAACATGATGAACTCCATAGATGCATAGGCCGGTGTCGGGTCAGAGTCCAAATCCCCTCCCGGGACATAGTAGAATCCTAGAATTGTGCCGGTAATGACTAAGATGATGAATGCCAGGAAAGAAATCCCGCCCAAGCAGTATAGAGGGTACCAATACCAAATTATTCTCAGTTTGTACTTTTCGGCATGAGTCAACGGCATCTGTCGATGCATGCTGTAGTAGGAGTCTTTGCTCATACCCCAGTAGTCTTGGATCCTGAATCTGGTGTCTAGCCAAGAGAAAGCCCATAGGAACAACTTCTCGGCAAGACCCATGCTACCTGCATTTGTCTCTACTGCCCTCAAGATGTCCTTCCTTGGCATATCGTCCCTCTCTCTTCTCAGTGTGAAGGCGACAATTACGACAACGAAGGCTATGAAAATCCACAGGAACCAGAATTGAATCATATTTTTCACCTACCCGCAGAATGTGTACCAGTCCATGAAGTCTGGAAGCGCCTCGATAACCCCTCCATTTATTGTAAAGGGGATCAGTGGCATACCGTACGGAGCAGGCCCGCCGGTCTTCTTTACTCCTATGAAGTCAAACTCTTGTCCGTTGGATCTATTTCTAGCAGTATTCTTCTCTATTACAGTGTGGTCGTACCTGCTAGAGTGGCAGATGCAGAACGATTTGTTTCCACTTGAGTCAGTTCCACCAGGCAACCAGCTATCCGCGGTGAAGTCGTTACTCACCAGTTGCCATCCAGGAATGCAGCATAAGTGAGGGCATCTGGCGAAAACAATGATCAGGTTATCATGAATGTTCAATGATGCATATTCCTCCTTTTCTTCGATTTCATAGCCGGATCCTACATATGCGCCCCCGGCGGTGTAACCATCCATCATTTGGAACCTAGGGACGTCTGCTTCTAATGGCTTGTTTTTGTTTTCCTCGTGTGGGACGTACGTGGCAATGATAGGTAAGCCGGACCAAAGCCCTGCAGCACCGACCATTCCGGTAGTTGTGTTTGCGGACTCGTCTACGAAAGACTGCAAGGTCATAGGCTGCTTATCCATATTACTGTACCAAACATCTGAACCCTTAGGGACATAGAATTTTATGGAAGAGTCCGAAGAACCTCCCTCGGCTTGCCCCATCAGGAAAGAAGCAAATCCTACACTTCCTAGTGAGGCTGTAGTGATCAATCCAGCTGCTGTATTGAAGGACAGCCTCATGAATTCCCTTCTGTCTATTGAACCGCTCCTTTCGTGAATGACATCACCCTCAGAGGATATAGGACGTAGCTTGAATTTCCTTGCCATTTTCACACCTCATACTTTTTCCAAGAGTTTGTATCGTGACTTGTGATGTACTTGTTTCTCCTGTGCTTGACAATTATCACGTCCGGAAGTACATATTTTAGATATACAATCCCCATTATTATTAGCGTGAGAAGAGTCATTGCCAGATTGAATGCTAGCAGTTGCTGATCCCAGTGTTGGTATAGTCCGTAAGCAAGGGCTCCCGCCCAATAAAGAGTCCAAAGAATTCCCCATAGTCCTACCATTATAATCAGCCACGAATCTCCCGAGGGTGCAAGACTAGCTCTTACGATTGTACCGGGCTTGACTTCGTTGAATACCCCATGATTGACCGCTGCTTCGAACGCCTCTTCCGTCAGCGCCGCATCTTCAAGAGCCACTCTAGCATCTTCCACGCTGACCTTTCCTGACTTTACTTGTCGCAAAAGCCTCATCACAGTGTCGTCCTTCATAGTTGATCACCTCTTCTAAGATGTTTTATTCTTAGCTTCAGTAGGTTACTTCTACCCTTGTAATGCCTGGAGAATCCGTATCTAAGGAATAGCCCGCAGAACAAAATAACTAGCATTACTGCTCCGAATCCAAGGAGCCCCAACCAGTGGGCAAGGAGCTTAGCTCCCATTTTGTGAATGTCTTTCTTTCCTTCAATCGGTGCGGGGGGGTTTATGTCCCCGTTACCTGAGAAAACGGTTTTTGTCCTCCCATTGTCTTCACCTTCGTCAACACTGGCGGTAAGGCGATTCCAACGGTCCAGACTAGATGGGGCTAAATCCCCATTTACTGAGTTCCCTGCAACATTGAAAACCACTGAGCCCGAACCTTCAGACGGACTCGTCCAAACAAACATCCACGACCTATCGGAAGTTCTAGATCCTGCGTCGGTGTGTGTTAGGGTGGCCACATCTCCCTCCCAATTTTGGACCATCGACTCGAATCCTTCCGAAGCTTCAAGGGACCCCTCACTGACCTTCATGGCAAATCCGGCAGTATGCGAATCAAGATTTGCCTCAGGTCCTCCAATCAGCTGCAGCTTCATCTCGTAGGAAGTATCCGGTGCATAGTTGAAAGGAACTCCATCGATAATCACTGTAACAGAATTGTCTGGCTCCTCTGCATGACAGGTGCACCCAGCGATGGAAACCTCGCCTTGGCCATTCGCATTTCCTCCGACCCCACTATGCAAAGCTTCACCAGAGCCTGCAACAAATACTGATACTAAGATTAGAATAAGCGTCTTCTGTCTAGATGCCATCTCTCGTTCACCTAGCTTCTGCTGTATTTTACTCCAGAAAAAAGGGGGATATTAACGTTCCACTACGGCCCCTTCGGGGCCGGACATATTCCTCTTTTTTCAAAAAGTTTCAAACACCTAGTCTTGAGAGCACGACTATGGCCTCCCCAAGGTGGAAAAATACCTACTCACTCAGCCCCGAACAAATCAATCAACTTGAGGAGGCGGAGGATAAGATGGAATCCATGGAAATTAGCGTAGCGGAGGAGATTCTTCTTTCAATGATTAGTTTTGATCCAAACTGTATCCCGGCCTTGAATGTACTAGGGCATCTCAATGGAAGGCACCTCTCAGATTTCGAGGTTGCCATTGAGTACTACGATAAGGTCCTGTTGCTGGAACCAGAAAATGCTTGGGCAAGGGATGAAAGAAGAAGATACCGAAGATACTTGGATTACGATTAGAACAGTATAAACTGGCTACCTAGGTTCCGAATTCATGGAACCGGGCTCCATACTAATCGTGGGCGTTGGTGGAAT
>LUMH01000023.1_pt1 | contig 52600 bp, 49 predicted proteins | sample 730001 | NCBI WGS metagenome assembly LUMH01 (sample SAMN03860268, study PRJNA289734) | marine metagenome | biome: seawater column; feature: ocean; material: water; isolation source: Red Sea water column Station 34 - depth 25m | place: Saudi Arabia: Red Sea | collected 2011-10-15 | depth 25 m
CCTTTAAATACCTCTAAGATATTTAAAAAAACTCTGGAGAATATAAAAATAAAAATATAAAAAGGTATTTGATTTATATCTAAAATTTCCAAATTTATTGAAATTAAAAATAAAGATACTGCAATCGATGAAGAAATTAATCCCAAAATTATTTCAAATAAAATAGAGCTTCTTAAAAAATTTTTATCATTATTTTTAAAATTAATAAGGACCAAATCGGAATTACGAGAATTTAGTAATCTAAAACAAAGAGCAATAAGACCCCAGTAAACACCAATTTTTCCGTAAATTTCTGGACCAAGATTAGTCGCAACTATTCTAATCTGAATGATTGCAAGTATCGCAATAACTCCTTGGGATAGAAGAAGTTCTTTTGTCTCTAAAACAAAGCTTTTCATAAAATTATGTGGAGCTGAGGGGATTTGAACCCCTGACCCCTTGCATGCCATGCAAGTGCTCTGCCAACTGAGCTACAGCCCCGTAGCTTAAGGTTATCCATATTGATAAATTAATTCACAATCAAAATATATATCTTCAAGATTATAAAATTCTCTTGAATCATTGTTAAAAATATGAATTAAAACATCTTTTACTTCGACTAACAACCATGAAGAATCTTTGCCCTCAACATTTAATGATGATTTATCTTTCAAAATATCTGATATTTTTTTTACTACACCATTCATTTGAGTATTTGAATTTGCAGTTGATATAATAATATTTTTATAAGCCAAAGAATTATTTCCTTTGTAAATAATGATATCTTGAAGCTTTTGTGAATAAATGACATCTAACACAGTGTCTAAAAAATATGATTCTTGAATATTTTGTTTTTTTAATTTTGACACTTATAAATATCGAGCAAAATAAAAAACTTTTTTAGCTTATTAGAGACAGTTTTTAACAGCAAAAGATTAAGAACAATTTTAGGAGCATTAATATTTTTTGTTGGAGTCTTCGGATATCTGTTTTATATATCCGAACCTAATATTAATAGTTATGGTGATGGTATTTGGCTGGCTTTAGTTACTATAACAACAGTTGGTTACGGTGATATTGAACTTACAACAACTCTTGGAAGATTTGTAGCAAGTGCTTTAATGTTTTTAGGTCTTGGGTTGATTGCTACTGTAACAGCTATTATCTCAGCAAAATTCACAAGAAATTATGTAGATCATCATACAAATGACGATGTTTTAGAAAAACTTGAGGAATTAGAAGCCGAAATTGAAAAACTTAAAGAATTAGAGGAAGATGAACTAGAAAAACTAGACGAATTAGATTCTGAAATTCAAGATATAAAAGACAAATTTCAATAAAGACTGTTTTCTTTAATATAAGTTAATACTTTCGAAGGTAAGTCACTAACCTCAATATTTTTTTCTTTTAATTTATTTCGTAAAGTTGTTGAACTAAGATCTAATTTATCTCCAGAAATTAATTCATAATTGAATGGAAAATTTTTTTCGAGTACGTCTATATTGTCTTCACTTCTTAATGCAATCAAAAAATTAGTTAAGTTTGATAGTAATTCATAATTTTTCCAAGTTTTAATATTGATTGCAGCATCTGAGCCAAGAATAAAATATAACTCTTCTTTAGGGTGATTCAATTTTTTTAAAGTTTCATAAGTATATGATGGATTCTCCTCTGAATTTTCAATATCACTTATTTCTACATCATTAGAATCTGCAATAAGAATTTTTGTCATTTCATATCTATGGCGATAGGAAGTAGCATCTTTTTTTTGCCAAGGATTTCCTGACGGAATAAATATTACTTTATCTAAGGTAAATTGTTCAATTGACCTCTCTGCAATCCTAAGATGTGCATCATGTGGTGGATCAAATGTACCACCTAAGACCCCAATGTTCATTACCTTATGACTTTCTTAAAATTAATTTTTATTATAAAATCTTTGAGTTGTTTAAAGTTTCTTACCTCACTGTAGTGTTCACAAATTTGTTGAAAATCCATAAATCTACTGTCTCCTGTATTCCAATATTGTGATCTCTCTGGATTCATCCAATATATATCTTTAAAGCACTTTGAAAGTTTATCAATAGTGTCTTTATTAATTGAACGATAATTGTTTCTTGCATCACCAATAACAAGTAAGGAATTACTACTTGAATTCAAAATACTCTTAGAGGCTAACAAATCTTCAAAAGATCTTTGATAATCAGAATGACCATCGACTTTTACATATTCATTCCAATTATTTAATATGCTTTTTATATTATTGATTTTCAGATTTTGAAGATCTTTGGTTATCTCAGTTAAACCATCTATAAAAACAAAAGCTTTTACTGACCTAAATCTTTGAACAACTCCAAAAAGTAAAGTTAGTCCAAATAATGAGTAAAGGGCCATAGATCCACTAATATCGCACAGCAAAATAAGTCTTGGTTTTTTTCTTATTTGTGGTTTAAATACGGTTTTATACAAGCTTCCACCACTTTGTAATGATTTCCTGATAGTTTTTCGAAAATTTAATTTTCCTTTTGAGGAAGAATTAGAGTATCTAATAAATTTATTAGCCAAAATTAAACCAAGTTGTCTTGTTTCTTTAAGTAATTTATTTCTTTCATCACTGTCTGTAAATAGGAAATCTTTCTCTTGTAGATCTTCTTTCTTGCTTAAATCACTTGGGACATAAGGTTCTTTAAATTGATTTCTCAATTCCTGTATTCTCTCTAACAAAGCCAGATCAAGCATTTCTACATATGTTTCTTTATTTTGATTGTTTACGATTGAATCTAAAGCAGAATTAAATTCAACATCAAAAAATGCTATTTCATCAATATAATTTTGTGATTTTTTAATTTGGTTTAGCCAGTAAACATTTGAAACAGGTCTGCTGAAATCTATATCACCAAAATTGTTTAATAAATCATCAGAAACATTTTTAAAATCAATATTAATTTGACCATCAGTCATTGTGTCAATTTTATATTCATCTAAGTAAAGAAATTCCTCTTGACCAGTGCTGATTGAATAACCAAAAAACTCATTAATTAAGTCTCTGAGGCGTTCCTTTTCAAGTTTGTTTGTAGGAAGTAAATGGTATAAAAAATTTATTTCAGTATCTTGATTATCTAATTCATTTTTTTTAAGAAAAATGATTAAGTCTGACAGCCTGTCAGATGAAAAAAATAGTTCATTCTCTTTACAAAACTGTGAGAATTTAAGTAACTGATCCGTTTTTAAAATCATTATTCTCTTTTAACTTTTCTTTATAGAGCTTTTGATCATCTATATCTTTTATAAGGATACCAATGTTGGAATCAAGTTCTTCATGATTGTTCTCATGGTTGTATTTAACCCATTCAACAGTTTCAATCAAGGAAGGAGGTTTATTTAAATTTAGTTTTCTTATAAAAGAACTAAAGAGAGAATATTTTTTGGCTTTTTCTTCTGATATGCTCTCAACATTACTGAGTATTACTTTTGTTTCAATTTCAATGGAAGGATAATCAAGGAAAAAGTAAATACATCTTCTTCTGAGTGCCTCTGAAAGATCTCTTGTGGCATTTGAAGTAAGAATTGTAAAATTATTGCCTTCGCCAGCAACTGTTCCTATCTCAGGTATAGTTACTTGTTTTTCTGCCAACACTTCCAAGAGAAGTGCCTCAAATTCTTCATCTGATCTATCTATCTCATCAACAAGAAATAATGAGTCTGATGTTTTCAATGATTTTAAAATTGGTCTTTCTATTAGATACTCATCAGTAAATAAATCTTTTTCATTTTTGTCATTTTGTATAGATAATAATTGTTTTTTATAATCCCATTCATAAATTGCTTTATCCTCATCAATACCCTCATGACATTGAAGTCTGATAAGTTCTTTACTTAACATATTTGATAACGACTTAGCAAGGTAAGTCTTTCCTGTACCAGCTGGACCCTCAATTAAAAGAGGTTTGTCTAAAAATAATGCAGCATTTACAACATCGACCAATTCTTGGGTTGCAAAATAATTATTTTTCTCGAAATCTTTGATTTGTAATTTTTTATCACTCATTTTCTAATTTGTCCATTTCCTTTAACTACATACTTTTCAGAAGTTAGTGCTTCTAATCCCATAGGTCCTCTTACATGCAATTTTTGAGTACTAATACCTATCTCAGCACCAAACCCAAACATTTCACCATCAGTAAATCTTGTTGAACTATTAACGAACAACACGGAAGAATCAATTGAACTTGTAAATAAGTCAGCAGCTTCTGTTGATTCAGTCAAAATTGCTTCAGTGTGGCCTGAAGAAAATTCGTTTATATGGCTTATTGCTTCTTCAATATTATTTACTACTTTGATTGCTAGCTTTAAATCATGAAATTCTGTTTCAAAGTGTTCATCAGTTGCAATTGTAAGTGCTGGAAAGTCTTTTTTGATTATTGGATCAACATATAGCTCTACATCCTCTTTAAGTAGAGAGTTAACAATTTCTTCACCCATTTCTTTATACAACTCTGCGTTAATTAATAATGTTTCTAATGCATTGCAAACCCCTGGTCTTTGAACTTTAGAATTAATAACAATATCAATAATATTGTCTTTTTTTGCATCAGAATGGATATATAAGTGGACGTTTCCATCTCCGTCTAAAATAAATGGTACTTTTGCATTTTCAACTAAAGTCTGAATTAATCCTTTGCCACCTCTTGGAACAATTAGATCTATATATTCAGTCATTTGCATAAATTTAATTGTGTCTTCTCTGTCTTTACTATCAATAATTTGGATTGCATTTTCATCAACTTGATTTTTCCTCAATGCATTTTGAAGTGTCTGCAGAATTACTTTATTTGAATCAAGACAATAGCTTGACCCTCTAAGAATTACTGCATTCCCCGATTTTAAACATAAGCCTGATACATCACTTGTAACATTTGGTCTTGCTTCATAAATTACTCCAATTACACCAAAGGAAGATCTAACTTTATTAATTAATAATCCATCATCCGTCGTCCAACTACTAGTAACTTCTCCAACAGGATCATTTAAAGGTATAATTTTTTTTAGTCCGTTTGACATACCAACAATTCTTTCTTCGTTAAGAGTGAGTCTGTCAGTAAGTGCAGTTGATAATTTTAAGTCTTTAGAGTTTTCAATGTCTAATAAATTAGCTTTAAGTATATTTTCTTGATTGTTTAACAATTCTTCAGACATATCAAGAAGAATTTTGTTCTTTAATTCGGTATCAAGCCTTGCAATTTGCAAGGAAGCTTTTTGTGCTTTGATTCCTATTTCATTTAACATATCTAAAGGTTAATTAAGAAATCTTATTAGTAAAATATTTTTACAAAATAATTAAATCATCTATATGAATTAATACAATATTGTCTGAAATTTCGTTAGATGAAATTTTGGCAATTCCTTTTGCTACATTTATATCATTTAAAACAACATCAATTCCATCGCCAATATTGAAATCTTCATGTATTTTTACTACCCCATTGCATAAAAGTGATGCATTCTTTTTAATTGCATCAAATGCCCCGGCGTCAATTTCTATTTTTGAAGTTGATTGCATTCCATAAGCTATCCATAATTTTCTGAGTCTAATTTTTTTATCAGATTCAAGTATTAAAGTTCCAACTTGTTTGCCTTCTATAGCATCTACAAAATTTTGTTCAGACCAACTAATTATTTGAGTTTGAATTCCAGAGAAACCTGCAATTTGTGCTGCCATTATCTTTGTTGAAAATCCTCCCTCGCCTTCACCGTCGCTAGAGATTGGAATTAAATCGTTCAATTGTGATGAGTTAAATTGTATAAATTCAATCATTTTTGCATCTGAATTTTTATCTGGATTGAAGTTATATAAACCTTGTTTGTTAGTTACAAGTATCAACTTAGATGCATTCACAATTATCGAAACAATTGCTGATAATCTATCGTTGTCTCCAAACTTTAATTCCTCAGTTGCAACAACGTCGTTTTCATTAATTACAGGAATTATATTTTGAGCTAAAAGTTCATTCAGCGCCTGAGTAGTATTAACAAATTGTTCTCTATCATCAATAAGGTTTTTAGTAATCAATACTTGAGCAATTTGTAAATCGTTTTCATTAAACACTTTTTTGTATTCATTAATTAATTGAATTTGACCTACTGCTGAAGCAACTTGTAATTTTTTCATTGACTTTGGTCTTGTTTTATAATTTAACTCCATACCTCCAAGACTTACTGCACCAGATGTAACAATGACAAAATTGTGAGTGTTTTGGTGTTGTTTTATTTTTTCTGCAAGCGAATGAAGAAGTGGTTGACTTAATTTACCTTCATCTATTAAAGATGTAGTTCCAATCTTTATTACAATTGTTTTTTTATTTTTTATATTCAAATTCTAGGTTTCCTAACATAATTGTATCTCCATCAACAACTCCGAGTTCTTCAAGTTTATTTGGCAGATATGAATTTTCATATCTGTAAAATATTTCATTATTTACTTCATCTTTGTTTCCGGATAACCCAATTATAGATTCAACAAATCTTCCGGTACATATAAATTTTCCTTGATCTTGATTAATTATTAGATCATCTTTCTGCAAGGTAATCTTTTGAAAGTCTCCGTAAAGCCTCCTCTTGTCAGATTGAAAAATTTCAACTATATTTTGAATTAACATTTCAATATTTAAACCTGTTTGCGCTGAAATATTTATAGAGTCATCAATGCTTATTTCAGATTTATCTAACTTATTTACTACTTTAATAGTTGGGATTTCAGAAAAATTTTGGTCGTATTCAATTATCTCTTTTTCTAACAAATTAACTTGATCTTCTAAACTATAGCTTTGATTCAATGGGTCTAATAAATAAACGATTAGTTTTGTATTTCTAATGTGTCTAAGAATTCTCTCTCCCATGCCAACGCCATCTGAAGCACCTTTTATCAGGCCAGGTAGATCACATATTTTTAATTTAAGATCTGAATTGTTTAATATACCCAAATTAGGAGATGTTGTTGTAAATTCATAATCTGCAATTTGAGCCTTTGAATTTGTTAATTTAGTTATCAGCGTACTTTTTCCTGCATTGGGTAAGCCAACAATAACAAGATCTGAATAGATTGAATAAGTTAATTTAATTTCAATTTTATTTCGTTTTTCACCATGTTCGCAAAACTGAGGATTTGGAACTCTTTTTGAAATTAAATCATAATTACCTCTACCTGCTTTTGATCCTTCTAAAACAATGAAAGATGATTTATTTTCATGAAGATCAGCATAAACTTCGTTATCTACTTTTATTTTTGTACCTTTTGGTACCTCGATTATTAAATCCTTGCCCTTTTTACCATTTTGAAAATTTTTATTCCCATCAGTTCCATTTTCTGCTTTAAGAGAACTATTAGAGATTATATGTGATAAATCATTCAATTCTTCATTTACAGTGATAATTACACTTCCACCATATCCGCCAGATCCGCCAGAAGGAGAAGACTTTGATGATGTTTTTTTAAAACTTACTGAACCCGAGCCGCCAGCTCCAGAATGAACTGATAGTTTAATTTCGTCAACGAACATGAGTTCATTGTGGGATTACATTGACTAATTTACGGCCATTTCTAGTAGAAAATTTTACAACACCATCTGTTTTTGCAAATAAAGTATCATCTCCACCTTTAGATACATTTTCACCAGGATGTATTTTTGTCCCTCTTTGACGAACCATTATGGAACCAGCAGAAATTTTTTCACCATCAAAAACTTTAGTCCCAAGTCGTTTTGACTCTGAGTCTCTACCGTTTCTTGTTGAACCTCCGGCTTTTGTCTTTGACATTATTCCTCCTCGCTACCCTCTAGGCCTACAATATTTTTTATTTGAATAATTTTATTGTCTTCTCTATAGCCCATTCTTCTTCTGTTACCAGTTTTATTTTTATATTGAAAAATATTTATTTTTTTAGACTTTGCATCACCAATATGTTCTATTTCTACTTTAAATTTACCAAGCTCTTTAGAATCAGAAACAATTTGTCCTTTTTTTGGACTAACTAATATTGGAATTAAAGTTGTTTCTGAAAAGCTTGATGAAACAACTAGCTCGTCTCCAATGGAAACTTTTTCTTGTAAGGCACCAATTTTGACTACAGCGTATTTACTCATAACTCAATTACTCTACTACAGCTTCTGACTCAAGCAAACCTTCATCTATAGTTTTGTTAGAAAAAATATCATTGATAATAAGTCCTCTACCATTGCATTTTTCGCACTCATCTGAAAAGCTTTCTATTAAACCAGCTGCTACATTTTTCCTGGTCATTTCAACTAAACCTAATCTGGATATATCAAAAACTTGTGTTCTTGTTTTATCCTTGGCAAGCTCTTGTTTAAATTTATTTAATAGATTTTGTTGTTTTTTCTGAGATTCCATATCTATAAAATCAATAACAATAATTCCACCAATGTCTCTTAACCTTAATTGCCTAGCGATTTCTTCTGCTGCTTCTAAATTATTTTCATAAACAGTCTCTTCTAGACTGTTCTTGCCAACAAATTTTCCAGTATTAACATCAATAACCGTTAATGCTTCTGTTCTATCAATAATTAAATGACCACCTGAAGGCAACCAAACTTTTCTGTCTAAAGCTTTTTTTATTTGATCTTCAATATGATATCTTTCAAATAATCCAAGTTGGTCATCATAATGGTCAACAATATCTAAAATTTCAGGTGAAGTTAATTTAACATATTCTTTAACTTGATCATGTTGTGATTTTTTATCAATAAGTACTTTTTTAAATGTGGAATTTAAATGTTCACGAATTACTTTTATTGATACATCGGGTTCTTTATGTATTAGTTTAGGTGCATCACCACTTTGATAATTACTTACTGTTTTCCATTCTTCAACCAATTTTTCTATATCAACTTTGAGAGACTCTTCACTGACCCCTTCTGCAGCTGTTCGAACAATCACTCCAAAATTATTTGGCTTTATTTTTCTAATGATTTTGTCTAACCGCTCTCTTTCGTTGTCTGCAAGCCTTCGTGAAATTCCTTTTGTTTTGGAGTTAGGGATTAAAACTAAATATCTTCCGGGTAGTGAAATTTGTCCTGTTAATCGCGCGCCTTTTTCACCCATTGCATCTTTTACAACCTGCACTAAGATTTCTTGATCTGCTTTTAAAAGATTTTCGATTTTAGAATTTTTAGTTGAACCTTCAATATCTGCAACATATAAAACACCATTTTTCTCTTCACCAAATGAAACAAAAGCTGCTTCCATACCAGGTAGAACATTTTTAACTTTTCCAAGATAAATATTTCCAACTTTTGATTTTCCAGTATTTTCTGATGAATAATATTGCACTAAAGTAGGGCCTTCTAAAATTGCAACTTTAGATACACCATTAGAAGAACTTATCAACATTTGTTTTTTTTCAACAGATGGGACAGGTAAAGGTGTTTCTCTAAACCATGTTGGGTTTTTTGGTCTTCTTGTCTGGTTTCTACGAGTGCTCGGTGCACTTGTACCAGATTTAATTTTTACTTTTTGACCATTAAACCATTTAGTTGTTGTATCGTTTAAATTATCACTTTTTCTTACTATTTTCGATTTTTTGAAAATACCAAACATTAAAACCTCCATGAAGACAATTATTATTAAAAACTTTCATATATGAAAGACTAGTGTGTTTAAAAAATTAAATAACCTGGTTATTTTCAATAAAAATTCGATTAATTATTCCAAAAATTGACGAAACTGCAATTATTGATGATCCTCCTAGACTCAAAAGTGGGAATGGGTCTCCTGTTAAAGGGATTAAGCCAACAACAGTTGCTATGTTTATCAAGATTTGTAGATATAGCAAAATCATAAATCCAGCAAGTAGAAACTTTTCAAATTCTGAATCTGTAGTAATAATTAATGAATAAATTCTAAAACCGAAAAATATCCACAAAAATAATAAAACAATGCAACCAATAAACCCATAACTTTTTGCAAACGATGAAAATATGAAATCAGTAGTTTGTACTGGAACAAAAATAGAAATATTTTCTGTATTTGATAGACTATCGCCTAAAAAACCTCCTAAAGATATTTGTAATCGACTTTGTTTTTGTGAAAAATCTTGGATTTCTGCTGAATAAAAATCAGTAATTCTTTGGACTTGGAATGAGCTTACTAAATCAAGTTCTAAAAGTATAAAAAATGACAAAAACATCGTAATTAAAAAAGCAAATAAAGTTTTTACCTTGACATCAGATATAAAATACATCCCTAATACAACTGAAAGCAAAATAATTGTTGTTCCGAGATCTGGCTGAGAATAAACTAATAGAACATTGGAAAATATTAAAGCTAAGGCCAATAAATTATTCCTTTTTTGAGAAATGACTGCGGCAAGAAATATTACAAATGCAATTTTAGTAAACTCTGATGGCTGAAAATCAAAAACTCCTAGGTCGTATCTTCTTCTTGCTCCCAATGATTCCGCAGTAAACAAAACTCCAATTAATAAAATAGTTGAAGAAATCATCAATACATTACTTAGTGCAAAAATATTACTTATTGACACATATGTAAATAAAAAGAACACGGTAAGTCCCAAAAGTGTAAATGTAATTTGTCTAACCAGCACATTCTGTATGTCTAGACCAATCTCATTTGTTATATTGAACAAAGTAAACCATGAGATTACACAAAAAATTAAATACTGAAAAATTACATAAACATTTGTTCCTTCAGGACCTAAGATAGTAATTCTTCTGTTAATCATTCTGTAATTTCTCCAAATTCTACAGGTGTCAGATTTTCTTCTAGTAAATACTGAATTATCCTTCTTGATACTGGTGCCGCTACAGCACTTCCTGATCCCCCTTCTTCAACCACTGTTACTATTAAATATTTAGGATTGGAAATAGAATCGACGCCTACAAACCAAGATGTATTATTTAAATCACCAGCATTTTGCGCTGTACCTGTTTTTCCACCAATGTCGTAAGTCAAATCTCCCATTACTTGAAAGGATCTATAAGCAGTGCCGCCAGGATTTGTAACTAAATTTAGGTCATCTAATAAAAAGTTTATAAATTCAGAACTTATATTTATATTTTCTTCATTTATATTTGAATCTCCATTAAAAAGATAAGGATTTGATTTTATGCCTGTAAGAAGTGCTCTATAAGCATTAGATACTTGGATGGGTGTTGTAGTTATAGCACCTTGTCCTATAATGAGGTTCATCAAATCTCCACCTAACCATCCCTCTGGTCTTACTAACTCTGGTTTAGAAATTTTCCAATCCTCAAACAACTCTCTATCAGGGATAACACCTTCTTTTTCGAATGGTAGATCTATTTTAGATAAAGAACTAAAACCTAGTTCTTTTGAGTATTCTTGTAACATTGCTTCAGAATCAGTATTACCAAATGTTCTCCAAATTTTTAAGGCAATATCCCAAAAATAAACATTACATGATTGTTTTAAAGCTTCACTTAAATTAACTCTTCCATGGCCTTCTGGTTTCCAATCTTGATAGACTTGCTTAGATCCATCGTCAAAACCAAAAGAAAGACTACCTTCACAATTAACATACTGTCCTGAATTTGAGGCATCCTCAGGAAAAATTCCTTCATTAACTGCTAACCAATAAGCAACAACTTTAAATACAGAACCAGGAGGATAAAGTCCTTGTATCGCAAAATTATTAAACGCTTGAGTTCGGTTAAGTTTTTTAAATTCAAATTCTGAAATTCCCGAAACAAACTGATTAGGATCGAAATCAGGTAGTGAAACCATTGCAGTTATCTCTCCAGTATCTATTTTCTGGACAACTACTGCTCCCCTTTCGATTAAATTGACTGTATCAAAAGATTTGTTTGCAAGAAGTATTCCTTGTTGAAGCGATTCTTTAACTACTTCCTGAGCATTAACATCAACTGTAATTTGAATATCTTTACCTGGGACAGCAGGTGTAATTTCAACAATTTCTCCATTTTGTAATGTAATTTCAGATGGTTTACCGCTAAGAATATTTTCGTAATATCTTTCAAGCCCATTTTTACCAACAGTTTTGTTTCCAAAAGCATTCGAATACTCAATAAGCTCATCTTGATTAGGCTTACCAATGTAACCTATAACATGTGAAAATAACTCTTTATATACATAAACTCTTTTTGGCTGGTTAAAAATTTCAAAAGCTTCATATTCTTGAATTTTTATTCTCAAATCTGTTTCATAGTCATTTAAGTTGGCAATTTCTACAAATATTTCCTTTGAACTAAAAAAATTATCTATTTCTGCATTAGTTAAATCATTAAAATTAAAAGAGATAAACTGTTTATATATTGTTATATTTTCTTCATTTATTTTCTTCTGGTTCAGAAACAAATATGGCTCAAGGATAGATTCTGCTAGTTTATTTCCATTGAGATCTAGTATTTCACCCCTTGGTGCGGGAATATAAAAAGTTTCAAAATTTTGATTTACTATATCTTGAGTATTTTCATCATTATTTATGATTTGAAGAATAAAAAGCTCCCTGAATATTAACGACAAAAAAATAGCAAAAATCAAAAAAATTACGTTTAATCTAAATTTGCTAAACACGAGTACCTAAAGTTCTCTGATATAGAAAATAAATTAAATAATTAATTAGAAGAGATGAAATAAAAAAACTTATAAAATTTGCTTCTGATAAATTAATTGTATTGTAAATTAGAAATCCAAACGTAAAAGATATGACTTCTTGATAATTAGTAGATTGAAATCTTTTCTGAATATAGTTAGAAATAATTGCAACAAGAAGAAATAATATTGAATAAACCCCCAAATAGTTTTCACTTAGAAAAACATCATATGATAAACCAGAAATTACTAAAGGAATAATATTTTGATTATCAAATCTCTTTGTGGAAACAAAATATATCAGTAGAAAAAAGGGGCTAATCACAATCCAATCTAAGCCTATTAAAAAATTTATCAGTGTTTCAAAAAATAATATAATTACAAAGTAAATTGATCTGAAAATGTTTCGAAAAAATATCATTTAAATTTTGGAATAAAAAGCTTTGTATTGAAAGTAAAGCTATCTAAAAATTTAACCGAAGCATTTATTTGGTTGTTTTGAAATTCAAAATTTATCAGTCTCGTATCAACAACAGGAAACTTTCCAGAGTGATTAAATGAGATATCGGTATATAGAAAATCAATATCATCTTTATAGTTATCTAGCAATATAGAAGATATAAACATTTCAGATCCATTTGAAGTAATTAAATAAGTATTGTTGTATTTATCCATTACCTCCAAATTAAAATCTGAAGAGTAAGGAGACTCTAAAATGGAATAGGAATAAAAAACTTCTCTAAGATATCCAACTACAAAGCCTTTTTCATTAATAACCAAATCTCCCACTTCTAACTGTTGATTGGTACCACCATAAATTAAATACTCGAGATTTAAATTTTTTGTAATAAAACCACTGGATAAAAGTTCAAAATTTTGAATATTAGACACAGTTGAAATCGCTTCATAAGACTCTAGTTGAAGTTGTAACTCTTGATTCACAATTTCAAGACTTCGCAAATCTTGAACTTCTTGTTCTAGCCTAATGTTCTCACTTACTAATTGTGCCCTTTGTTCAAATAAGGTATCAAATCTCTGAATGAACGTGAAATCACTGTTTTCTATTTCAAATTCAAAATTTACTGAATTTGGAAAATAACTAGACAATTCTTTATTAGAAAAGTAATCAATGAGAATTAACAAACTACTTAATAATATAAAAAGAATATAAAGGATATAACTCCTTTTTGGTAAAGCTTCTGTACTTTGCATGTTTTAATTTGGTCTTGGAGATAATTTTAATATAGATTTAAAATCTTGAAACCTTTCAAGACATATGCCTGATCCAATGACAACTGAGCTTAAAGGGTCTTCGGATGTATTAATTGGAATACCAAGCTCTTCTGCAATCTTTTTATCTATCTGCTTTAAGAGAGATCCTCCACCGGTAATCCATGCTCCATCTTTGTCTATGTCTGAAACTAGAGCTGGTGGTGTCTGAGATAGAGAAATTCTAATTGCCTCAACTATATTATTAACAACTGGTGCTAAAGCATTTCTAACATCACTAGCTTCTAATAGTACCTGTTTTGGTATTCCTTTGACAATATCTCTACCGGTTACAGTTACTTGAGGCTCTCTTTCATATTGATAGGCAGACCCAACAGCATGCTTGATGCTTTCAGCTATACCTGAATCAACCAATATTTGATGCTCAGCACGTAGCCAATCAATTAAAACCTCTGTCATGTCTTCTCCACCAACTCTTACCGAGTTAGCATTTACAATATCTCCCATTGAAATTACAGCAATTTCTGTAGTGCCTCCACCAATATCAATAATCATATTTCCATAGGGCTCAAAAATATTTAAACCACTTCCTATAGCAGCTGCCATTGGTTCTTCTATCGTGAAAACTTCTGATGCTCCAGTTGCGTGAGCTGCAGTCTCAATAGATCTTTGTTCAACACTTGTAACACCGTTAGGTACACAAATTACAATTCTTGGTGAAGAATATGATCTTCCTATAGCCTTTGTAAGTAATGTTTTAACAAGTTCCTCTGCCATTTCTATTTCAGAAATAACTCCATCTCTTAATGGCTTAACTAATTCAATAGAGTCTGGAACACGTCCAACTAATTTTTTTGCTTCTTTACCAATAGTTAAAATTGATTGATCATCTTTGTTCACTGCCAGCAAAGTAGGTTCATCAACTACTACACCTACTCCTTTTACATAAATTAATGTATTCGCAGTTCCCAAATCTATGGCAATATCATTACCACCAAATAATGTTCTTCTTAAATTTAAACCAGCCATGTATACCTAGATTAATCTATTAAATATGCATTTAAAATAAATTTATTACGAAAAGAATAAATTTAGTTCTCTCTCGGCACTTTCATCAGAATCTGACCCGTGTACTACATTTTTATCAAGTTCTGTTGCTAAATCTCCTCTGATTGAACCTGGAGTTGCATCTGAAGGGTTAGTAGCGCCCATAAGATTTCTTATTTGTGCTACTACATTTTCGCCCTCAACTTGCATAGCTACAACAGGGCCACTCGTTATAAAACTAACAAGATCGCTAAAAAATGGTTTATCTTTGTGTTCTCCGTAGTGTTCCTCAGCTAAATCTTGACTAATTGTCATCATTTTTATTTTTGTTATTTTAAAACCTTTTTCTTCAACTCGCGATATTATTTCACCAATGAGATTTCGTTTTACGCCATCTGGCTTAATCATAAAAAACGTTTTCATTACAATTCCCTTTTTTTATACTCTCCAATTAAATATAAACTACCTAACAATATAGAAGGATTTTTATTTTTTTTAAATTGCTCTAAAGATGCAATTTTATAATTTTTACCATATTTATCTAATAAATACCCGATTTCTTTTGTGATCTCTTGGTCAAAAAAAGTGTCATCTTCAATTAAATGAAGATTGTAATTTGTTTTTCCAATGATCAGATTGAGAATGTTATTTATATCTTTTCCTTTTTTAAATCCAAGAAATATATCAGTATTTAAATGTCCATATTTGTTTTCATAATTACGCAAAAGTATTTCTACTCCTTCATAATTGTGTGCTCCATCAATTATTTTTACAGGAGAATCATTTACAATTTCAAATCTGCCTTTTGCCTCTTTAATTTTTATATTTGTTAAATCAGCATATTTTATGTCTTGAAGTAACAAATCTACAACCATTAAAGATAGGTAATAATTTAAATCTTTAAATATTAATTTAGAGAATGAAATATTTTTACTATTTAAGTATTCACTTAAAAAAATAGATTTTGAGTAATTTGTATATTCTGATTTAATAATCTCAATTAAATCATCATTCAAAACGCTAACAAACAGAGTTTCAATATTATTGGATACATAGATTTTTTGATCTAATATATCGGTTATTTTATTTCCCAATATATCAGTGTGATCTAATCCAATTGAAGTTAAAACGACAGTTTTGCTTTGAATTATTGAAGTTGTATCGTATTTACCTCCAATACCTGCTTCACAAATAAAATAATCAAAATCATTGTGTAAAAATGCTTTAGCAGCAATTAAAAATGTAGATTCAAAATAACCTAAAATAATATTATTTTCCAACTCAAAGTTTTCTAAATATTCAATATATTGATTTAAATTCAAGTCTTTATGAGCGGTTATTCTTTCCTCATAGTCATATAAATGAGGAGAAGTAAATGCAATATATGATTTATCTAACCCTCCTAATAACATAGCTATATTATTCGCAGTTGAAGATTTACCATTTGTACCAACAATAGAAATTGTCTTCTTAGAAAGAATTGATAATTCAGTTTCTGAAAAAAAACTACTTAGGTAATTTAAATTTTTATTCCCACGACTATTTACTTTTGCTTCTAGATAGTTTTTTAAATTAGTCAATTATCAAGTGAAGATAGTGTTTTTTGAATAGTTTCTATTTCAGATGAAAGTTTTTCAATATTTGCTTTCTCTTCTTCAATCAACTCTTCTTTTGCATTTTTTACAAACTTATCGTTCTCTAAACGATTTTTAGAAACATCTAGTGATTTTCCTAACTTTTCAATTTTTTGACTTAGTCTTTTTATCTCACTTTGAATATCTATATACTTGTTAGCTGATATTTCAAAAACTACTTTACCTGATTGAAACGTCAAGATTTTATCTTTTGATTTTCGTTCGGTATCAACGTCTAATACATTGATTTTTGCAATACTTTCCAGTTGATTGTCATACCATTCTGGATAATTACTTTGCTTAACGACATCTAATACAAGATTATTTTTTAAATTATAATTTGATTTAAAGTTTCTAATTTGATTAATAATGGATTTTAAATCATCAAACTCACCCTTATCAGAAAATTTTATATCAAAATTAGAAGGCCAGGAACTATCAATTATTAATTCATCATTGAATGTAGACCATATCTCTTCAGTTAGATGTGGCATTGCAGGATTTAATATTTTTATTGAGTTGAGAAAAACATTTAATAGCACCTTTTGTGTTTCATCTTTATAATTTTCATTATCGACCAAATTTTTTGAAAATTCGAAATACCAATCAAATAAATCAGACCAAAGAAAATTGTAAAGTAACTTATAAGCATCTGAAATTTTATATTCATTAAAAAGCTTATTAAATTCTTCCAAACAATTGTTAAATTCTTTTAATATCCAACGATTTTCTATTAACTGAACTTCAGTTAATTTTCTATCTTCAAGACCTTCGGTATAAATATGAATAAATTTTGCTGCATTCCAAATCTTATTTCCAAATTTTTTAGCAGCCTGTGTCCACTCTTCATCAAATGGCACATCTTGACCGGGGTTAGCTTTTTCAATTAACGAAAATCTTAGTGCATCTGCTCCATGTTTCTCAGATAATTCTAAAGGATCAAGTGTGTTTCCAAGGCTTTTGGACATTTTTCTGCCTTTTGAATCTCTAACAAGTCCATGAATTAAAATATCACTAAAAGGGATAGCATTCATTGAGTAAAGGCCCATCATTATCATTCGAGCAACCCAAAAGAAAATAATATCAAAACCAGTTACAAGAAGTGTGGTGGGATAATAGGTAGACAGATCTTCTGTTGCTTCAGGCCAACCAAGAGTACTAAAAGGCCACAAGGCTGACGAAAACCAAGTATCAAGAACGTCTTCATCTTGAGTAAGTTGAATATTATTGTCTAATTTATATTTATCACGAACATCTTCTTCACTTAAGCCTACATATACATTTTTTTCAGAATCGTACCATGCCGGAATTCTGTGACCCCACCATTGTTGCCTTGAAACACACCAGTCTTGAATATTGTACATCCATTCAAAATAGGTTTTCTCCCAATTTTTGGGAATGAATTTAACTTCATCTTCTTCAACGACACGAATCGCATCTTTTGCAAGTTTTTCGGTTTTTACAAACCATTGATCAGAAATCATTGGTTCCAAAATAGTTTTTGATCTATCTCCTTTAGGAATTTGTATTTCATGATCTTCAACTTTCTCAAGAAGACCTTCTTTTTCCAAAATTTGGATTATTTTTTCTCTTGCTTCAAACCTTTCTAGGCTTCTTAGGTGCTCAGGAACAAAATCATCATTTACAATTTTTCCATCGAAATCAATGCATTGTATCAATTCAAGATCGTGCCTTTGGCCAATTTCATAATCATTAAAATCATGTGCTGGAGTTATCTTTACACATCCTGATCCAAAATCTTTATCAACATATTCATCAGCAATTATTTTTACATCTCTATTCACAACCGGAATTTGAATAGTTTTACCAATTAAATGTTTATATCTTTCGTCAGTTGGATTAACTGCTACTGCTGTATCCCCTAACAAAGTTTCAGGTCGTGTTGTTGCAATTGACAAAAACTCTTCACCGACTTTGTACTTAATTGTCCACAATTTTCCTAATTGCGACTCTGAAGATACTTCAAGATCTGATACAGCAGACTTTAACTTTGTGTCCCAATTAACCATCCGAGTTCCTTTGTAAATTAAATCATTATCGTATAAAGAAACAAAAACTTCTAAAACAGCTTTAGATAAGCCTTCATCCATGGTGAATCTTTCTCTTGACCAATCACAACTCATTCCTAATGATTTCATTTGATTTGTGATATTGTCACCTGACTTTTCTTTCCATTCCCATACTTTTGATAAAAAATTATCTCTTCCTAAATCATGTTTTGTAACTCCAGATTCCTCAAGATCTTTTTCTACTAAAAGCTGAGTAATAATTCCTGCATGGTCTGTACCAGGAAGCCATAGAGTTTGAAAGCCTTTCATTCTTTTAACCCTCGTTATCACATCAATTATTGAGTGCTCTAATGCATGACCCATATGAAGTGAACCAGTCACATTCGGAGGAGGTATTACAATTGAAAACTTTTTATCAGATTCAATAGGTTGAAACTTTTTACCTTGTTCCCACTTTTCTTGCCATTTTGACTCTATAGATAATGGATCATAGGTTTCATTTTGCATAAGTATATTTTATGCTGTTTTGTCGTCTTTTGACTCCTTTAGAACCATTTTTGGAGCAATATCATCAAGTACATTTTCTTTGTCGATGATTATTTTGGTAATATCTTTCCTTGAAGGTGACTCATACATTTGCTCAAGAAGAATTTTTTCTAGAATTGATCTTAAACCTCTTGCACCAGTTTTTCTTGCTAACGCTAGATCAGCCATAGCTTCTAATGAATCGTCAGTGAAAACTAAATCAATATCATCTAATTGAAACATTTTTACAAATTGTTTTGTAATTGCATTTTTTGGTTGAGTCAAAATTTCAATTAATGCTTCTTTGTCTAATTCATTTACGCTTGTCGCTATTGGTAATCTGCCTATAAATTCTGGAATTAATCCATACTTGATTAGATCTTTTGGTTCAACAAATTTGAATAACTCTTCCTTCTTGTAATCTTTAACATCATTAATTGTTGTATTAAATCCAATTGTATTTTCTCCTAGACGTTTACTGATAATTTGATCAAGACCATCAAACGCCCCACCCACTATAAAAAGCACATTTGTTGTATCAATTTGCAAATATTCCTGCTGTGGATGCTTTCTGCCACCTTGCGGAGGAACTTGTGCAGTTGTTCCTTCAAGGATTTTTAATAAAGCTTGCTGGACGCCCTCTCCAGACACATCTCTAGTGATTGATGGGTTATCAGATTTTCTTGTTATCTTATCAATTTCATCAATATAAATTATTCCTTTTTCTGCACGTTGAATGTCATAGTCAGCAGCTTGAATCAATGTAAGTAGAATATTTTCAACATCTTCTCCAACATATCCGGCCTCAGTAAGAGTTGTAGCGTCTGCAATCGCAAAGGGCACATTTAGAGTTTTAGCTAAAGTTTGTGCAAGAAGAGTTTTTCCACTACCCGTTGGTCCAAGTAAAAGAACATTAGATTTTTGAATTTCTAAGTCACTATCAACTGAATCACCTTTGTAAATTCTTTTATAGTGATTGTAAACAGCTACAGAGAGTGTTTTTTTTGCTTCTTCTTGGCCTATGATAAATTCATTTAAAGACTGATTTATCTCCTTAGGTAAAGGTAGATATTCTTCAGGAGCAGTATCAAGTTTTTCTACTTTTTCTTCTTCAATAATTTCAACACAAAGCTCTATACATTCGTCACAAATATAAACACCTGGACCAGCTATGAGTTTTATTACTTGTTTTTGAGATTTACCACAAAAACTGCACTTAAGTGCTTGAGATGAGTCTTTATTTGCCATTTTTAACTACCCTGTTGTTTTTTAGTTATTTTTTTTCGGCTAACTCCCTTTGAATTAGCACCTCATCTACTATACCGTATTCTTTTGCTTCTTGCGCGGTCATCCAAAAATCTCTATCTGTATCTTCAGCAACTTTTTCGACGTCTTGACCAGTAAAATCAGCCAATAAACCGTTTAATTGAGTTCTCATAGATACTATCAAATCAAAATTTCGCTCCATATCAGCCACAGTACCTTCCATTCCACCTGAAGGTTGATGCAACATAATCCTTGCATTCGGAAGACTGTATCTTTTTCCTTCAGTACCTCCAGCCAAAATAACTGAAGCAGCTGAAGCTGCTAAGCCCATGCAAACTGTTGAAATGTCAGGTTTAATATAATTCATTGTGTCATAAATTGTAAACAATGAAGTAATAGAGCCACCCGGAGAATTAATATACATAAATATATCCTTGTCCGGATCTTCTGACTCTAAATGTAACAACTGAGCCATTATCGAGTTCGCAACACCATCATCAATCGGTGTTCCTAAAAATATAATTCTGTCCTTTAAAAGTCTTGAATATATATCAAAGGCTCTTTCACCCCTATTAGTATTTTCAATTACTGTAGGGATAACATAATTTGATGGTAAATCTTTCATATTATTCTTCCTCTCCTAAATCCTCTTCTTGATTGTACACATCTTGTAGGTATACTTTTTCACCATTCTTATCAACTGATATACCTTGCTGTAATATATGTAACATTGCTTTGTTTCTGAGGGATTCTGACTCCAAATTTAATCTGTGGCTTGCCGAATCAGCCTCGCTTCCATCATGTGTAGACATATGTTCATCTATGAAACCAACTTCTTTCTCATCAAGTTTCAATTCTTGGTCCTCAACAACCTTATCTAAAATAACAACCATAGACAAATTACGAGTAGCTTGGTTTTTTAGATCTTCTTGAAGTGTTTCTTCTGTTAGGCCCGTAATTTGTAAATAGTCTTCAATTTTAATGTTATTTTGTTGGAGTTCATTCATAAAATTTTGCAATATACTGTCCATTTCTGCAATAACTAATTGCTCAGGAAGTTCTAATTTAGATTCCTCAATCAGTTTGGAAGTCAATAGGCCTTGATATTGATTTGCTATTTGTCTTTTTTTGACATTCTGAATATTTTTATATAATTCTTCATTCATTTCTTTGACACTATCGAATTCAGTTACAGAAGAAACCCAATCATCAGTCAATTCGGGCATAATTTTTTCTTTGATTTCTTTAACTAGTACAGAAACCTCTATATTGCTTTTTCCTAAAGCAGGTATGTCATCATTGAATTTTATAATAGCTCCACTTGATACACCCTCTAGTTTTGAATCTAGAGACGGAGTAAGCAACGCACTACCCAGTTCGTATAGATAATCTTGATAGTTAAAATCTTTCAACTCGTTACCATTCTCTAGACCAGAAATATTGAGTAATAAGTAATCTGATTCTTTTGCGGGTCTATCAACTTTCTCTACTTCTCCAAATTGAAGTTTAATTCTTTCAATTTGCTCATTGATTTCCTCTTCAGTAGGTTCGATAGATTCAACTTCAACTGTTTGATTTAACTTTGGAAGCTTCGAAAGTTTTGGCCATAATGTAATGAGTACTTCAATTTTGTATGATTTTTTTTCTTTCTTTAAATCTTTGATTACAGGCCTTACAGCAGGACTGATTTCTTCTTTATTCAAAATCTCAAAAATTTGTCCAGGTAAATACAAGTCTATTGCTTCTTCTAGAACGTATTCTTCACCTACTTCTCTAACAACAATATTTTTTGGAATTTTACCTGGTCTAAATCCTTTTACTTTTAATGATTTACTAATTTTTGAAATTGCTTCATCCTTTTTTTCTTCTAAATCATCAAAATCGACAGTAATTTCAATTGACGACTCAAAGTCACCAATTTTTTTAACTTTATATTTCATTTATCTCCTATAAATTAAGGGTGACCGACGGGATTCGAACCCGCGACCTCCTGGACCACAACCAGGCGCTCTAACCAACTGAGCTACGATCACCACGGCGCTCTCGGTAGGACTCGGCTCTATCCATTTGAGCTACGAGAGCTCTGCCAGAGCGGGTGAAGGGAATCGAACCCTCATAGCCAGCTTGGAAGGCTGGAGCTTTGCCATTAAGCTACACCCGCTAGGATGTCGGGCTGGTGAGATTCGAACTCACGACCTCTTGGTCCCAAACCAAGCGCTCTAGCCAAACTGAGCCACAGCCCGCAACTTAATTATTTTTCTATGTTAACTGATTTTATTAAACAATAAATAGAAAAAATTTATACTTAACTATCATAATCTAAGTTATTCTTTAAAAGGGGTCGCTAGCTCAATTTGGCAGAGCATCGGACTCTTAATCCGCAGGTTCGGGGTTCAAGTCCCCGGCGACCCACGCGACATTTTAGCGGATGTGGCGGAACTGGTAGACGCGCTGGATTTAGGATCCAGTGAGCTTTGCTCGTGGAGGTTCGACTCCTCTCATCCGCACTATGTTTTGATGGTTAGTTTAATGGAACTTCTACAACCAATTCTGTTGAATTTGCAGTAGCATACACTTTTCCATTCTTGTCATACAGTGAACCATTCACAAATATAACTTTTCTTCCTACTTTTTCAATTATTGCTGTAGCTGTAAGTTCACCAGTTGAGACAGTGATTGGTCGTAAATAATTTACTCTTATATCAGTGGTCATAGTCAAAAATCCTTTGTCAAGTTGACAGTTTGCTGAAATACTGTTGCAAGAGTCTAAGATTGTTGCTGCTAATCCACCGTGTACAGTCCCAAGTGGGTTGTAATGGAACTCTTGAGGAACAATATAAAATGAAACTTGTCCTTTATCGTCTACAGATATATTTGAAAAATCCATTAGAGAACCAATTGGTACATTATTGATTGGAAGATTTGAAAAGAATTCTCTCCGATCTTTTTTGTCTAAACTAACTAGTTTTTGAACTGCATCTTCTGGAAGATGCCATGAAAAAGTTCTCTCATTCATCGTCAGAATCTGAAGCTCTTGTTTGAAGCTCTGAAACAATATCAGCATTTGCTAAAGTTGTCACATCACCTAATTTTCTTTCTTCTGAAATGTCTTTAAGTAATCTTCTCATAATTTTTCCACTTCTCGTTTTTGGCAGATCAGCAGTGATAACTATGCTTTTAGGTTTTGCAATCGGACCAATTTTGTCACTTACATGCTGTCTAAGTTCTGCAATCAAATCTTCATTGCCTTCCTCAGTGCCAATTAAAGAAACAAATGCGGCAATTGCTTCACCGGTTATTTCATCACTTCGACCAATAACTGCTGCCTCTGCAACAGCATTATGTGAAACTAACGCACTTTCAACTTCCGCAGTAGATATTCTATGTCCAGATATATTCATTACGTCATCAACACGACCTAAAAGCCAAATGTAACCCTCTTCATCATATTTTGCACCATCACCTGCAAAATATAAACCTTTGTGTTGAGACCAATATGTATCAATATACCTTTCGTCATCTCCATATACTGTTCGAAGCATTGATGGCCACGGAGATTTGATTGCTAAAAATCCACCTTCTCCTTTGCCCACTTCATTTCCATCATTGTCAATAATTACAGATTCGATACCAGGTAGAGGACCACAGGCAGATCCTGGTTTAGTGCTTGTTACGCCTGGCAAAGGTGAAATCATAATTGAACCTGTTTCTGTCTGCCACCAAGTATCAACAATTGCACAATTTTCTCCACCAATATTTTCGTGGTACCACATCCAGGCTTCAGGATTAATTGGCTCCCCAACAGTACCAAGTATTCTCAATGAACTTAAATCGTGGGCTTGCGGATGCTCAACTCCCCATTTCATAAATGCTCTAATTGCCGTTGGTGCAGTATAAAAAATATTAACTTTATATTTTTCAATTATGCTCCATAATCTTTTTTCATCGGGGGCATTTGGTGCTCCTTCGTACATTACACTTGTTGCTTTATTTGCTAAAGGTCCATAAACAATATAACTATGACCTGTTACCCAACCACAATCTGCAGCACACCAATAAATATCATCCTCTTTAACATCAAATACCTCATGATGAGTAGTTGTAACTCCAGTAAGGTAACCAGCCTGTGTATGGACGATACCTTTAGGTTTAGCTGTTGTTCCTGATGTATACAGAATGTATAACAAATCTTCAGCATTCATGACTTCAGGCTCACATTCAGAAGATTGTTTTTCTGTTATTTCGTGATACCAGTGATCCCTACCATCAGCCATATTTATTTCTTGTTCTGTTCGTCTTACAACTATTACATTTTCAACATAGTCTGTTAAATCAAGTGAACCATCGACATTGTTTTTAAGTGGAACTATATCCCCTCTTCTCCATGCTCCATCAGCCGTAATAACAGTCTTTGCCTTTGCGTCATTAATTCTGTCAGCAAGTGCTTCCGAAGAAAAACCTCCAAACACAACTGAATGAACTGCACCAATTCTTGCACATGCCAACATTGAAACAACAATCTCTGGAGTCATACCTAAATAAATTGCTACCCTATCACCTTTTTGAACACCGAGTTGTTTTAATGCATTAGATAACTTACAGACTCTTTCATAAAGGTCTTGATAAGTTATTTCTTGGGTATCTCCAGGTTCACCTTCCCAATAAAAAGCTACTCTATCTGAATCAGTTTCTAGATGGCGGTCTAAACAGTTATAAGATAAATTAAGCTCTCCATCTTTAAACCATTTAAAAAAAGGAGGGTTTGAATCATCTAAAACTTCTGTTGGTTCTTTATACCAAGAGATTCTTGTTAAAGCTTGCTTCTGCCAGAATTCTAATCGATTTTTATCTGCATCTTCGTACCATGAAGATGTTGCGTTTGCGTTTTCTGTGAGTTCTTTCGAAGGAGGGAATTTTCGTTCTTCTTTAAGTAAATTTTCGATTTTTTCATTCATATTTATATCCCCTTAAAATAGTATATATATCAAAGAAGTGAAAAATCTACTTAAGAAGTCATAAAATAGTAATTAAAACCATCACACAAAGCATTCCATGAAGCATTGATTATGTTTTCATGAACTCCGATAGTGCTCCATTTCTTGTTGGAATCTGTAAATTCAATCAAGACCCTTGTTTTAGCTTCAGTTCCATCTGAAGAATCAATAATTCTAACTTTGTAATCAATAAGCTTAATTTCATTTACTTTTGAATAATCATTTTCTAAAGCAGATTTCAAAGCTTTACTCAAAGCATCAACTGGGCCGACTCCTTCTCCAGTTTTAACATATCTATTTTCATCTACAATAATTTTACAAACTGCTTCTGAAACAACATTTTCAGAATTTCGTCTTTCAGAAAATACCCTAAAGCTTTCAAATTTGAAAAAGTTGGGTTCAATATTCTTGAGTTTGTTCATCAATATAAATAGCGATCCATCAGCTGCTTCAAATTGATATCCCATATGTTCAAGATTTTGCACTTCTTCAATTAATTTTTTGGCATCATCATTGTTAAATTCCAAACCAAATTCCTCTGCTTTTGTTAGAACACTAGCTCTACCAGCTAACTCAGATACTGTTGTCCTTGTAAAATTCCCTACCGCGGCTGAATCAATGTGTTCATAAAGTGAGCTATCCTTTGCCATTCCAGATGCATGTAATCCAGCTTTATGTGTAAAAGCTGAGGAACCTACATAAGGATGACGTGAATCAATTGCTACATTTACTAACTCAGCAATATGATTTGCTGTTTGAGTTAATTGGCCTAGTGAGTGTTCAGGAATTGTTTTATAGCCTTTCTTCAATGTTAAATTGGGGATTAAAGTACATAAATCAGCATTTCCTGTTCTTTCACCATACCCATTAATGGTTCCTTGAACATGATTTACACCTAAATCAACTGCAACCATTGAATTAGCTACTGCACAACCATTGTCGTTTTGGAAGTGTACGCCAAAGTTTGCTTTTGGATATTTTGAAATTATTTCTGAAATTATCTCATGTACTTCACTTGGAAGAGTTCCGCCGTTTGTGTCACAAAATACAAAACATTCTACTTTTGTAGAAATTACAGCATCTAATATTTTTAAACTTGTTTCTGGATCTTCTTTGTAACCGTCAAAAAAATGTTCTGCATCAAAAAATACTTTCTTTTTATTTTGTACTAGATAATTAATGGTATCAACTGCCATCTCTATTGCTTCATCGACAGTGGCTTGTATAGCTTTTGTAATATGTAGTTTTGAAGACTTTCCCACTATGCATACATATTCTGTATCTGCATCAAGCAATGCTTGTACTTGAGGGTCTTTGTCAGCGCTCAAACTAAGTTTTCTTGTTGATCCAAAGCTAACAAGTTTTGCATTAGCAAGATTAAGTTCTGATTTTGCTTTTTTGAAAAACTCCTCTTCTTTAGGAGAAGCACCAGGCCAACCACCTTCAATAAAAGATACTCCAAGATTATCTAATAATTTTGCAATTTCGAGTTTATCTTTCACAGAAGGTGAAATTCCTTCTTGTTGAAAGCCGTCTCTTAAAGTTGTGTCAAATATATCAATTTTCATAGTCTAAAAAAAAACCCTTGCCATGCAAGGGTAACAACGTTGTAAACGCTGCTCCTAAATAATAATTATAATTTTTTTCATTGAGACAATATTACTTCTTTTTGACAGATTGTCTAACAAAATAAATTATTAGACCAAAAATTGCTAATAGTGCAGCAATTAGCTCTGGCGTAAAAATTGGTTTAGTTCTTGTGACCAACTTAAAAGTTTTTACTGAAAGACCATCGTTTTCAAAAATAATTGTATTATCTACTATTTCGCTAATTTGAGGATCTGTAATATTACCCGGAACAATAATTGATAGTTGGCCATCGAATATTCTTTTAAAACCCTCTAAGTTTTCTTCATCTGTTACAAAAATTTCTGCAAACTTGCCTGTAATTCCAAAATCACGTTCACTTTTATCAAATCGAATTTCCTGAATTGGTAACAATAGTAAAGCAGTATTTTCCTCAGACTTTAATTGTTCAAACTGTAATAACAACTCATCTGTATCTTCAAAATCGTTTCTAATAAGAATTCCCAAATAGTTTCCTTCTTGATAAACACTTGAACCAAAACCATCTGGAAGATTTGACAGTATTGCATCTAAGCCTCCAATTGAGGATTGCCCAGTCTCAACCGCATACATTTGTGCTTCTTGATCTATCAATACTGCTATTGAGTAACTTCCCGATAAGTCTTCTTCGAAAGAGATTTCCATGTCCCACTTAACTTCACATGCAGAAAATATAAGAAAAACAAAAAGAAATTTTATTAATGTTTTATATTTCATTTAACAACTCAACCATCTTAATTGTCGCATTTTTTCTATGACTAATCTCCGATTTTTCTTCTAATGTCATTTCAGCAAGAGTTTTACCATTTACTTCAAATATAGGATCGTAACCAAAACCATTTTCTCCTCTCGGTGATGATAAAATTTCACCATTTAGTTCACCTAAGGTATACATAAATTCTTTACCATCATAAAAACATAAAACTGTTTTGAAAGTTGCTGATCTATTTGAATTATTTTGAAGCAAATCTAATAATTTATCATTATTTTTTTCATCATTTGCATTTTCTCCTGAAAAACGAGCTGAATGAACACCGGGAGCACCATTAAGTGCATCTACAAAAAGACCTGAGTCATCTGCAATTACTGGTAAATCATAAAACTCAAAATACTCTAAGGCCTTCTTTTCAGCATTTTCTTTTATAGTTTCTTTATCCTCAATTACATTCAAAACTTCACTGGGAGACACCAAAGAATGTTTACTTGAATTTATTTGAAATATCGTAGATAATTCCTTTAACTTATTTTTATTCTGACTAGCTAAAATAATTTGCATTCTTATTAATTTTGTATCTTAAATATTTCTTCAACACATTCTTTTGCAATATTAAATAAGCTATCAAGATTATCTTTTGAAAATGGTTTACCTTCAGCTGTGCCTTGAATCTCCAAGATTTCAAATTTTTCATCTAAAACAAGGTTTAGGTCAACCTCAGCATTTGAATCCTTAGCATAATCTAAGTCAGCTACTATCTCTCCATCTACAATACCAACAGAAATTGCACCAACTTTGCTTGTTAATGGGTTTTGTACTAACTTGTTTTCATTTACCATCTTTGTAAAAGTATCATTTAAAGCTATCCAAGCACCGTTAATTGATGCTGTTCTAGTTCCACCATCTGCTTCTAGAACATCACAATCTACAGTAAAAGAATAACCATTAATTATTCCTAAATTACAAACAGCTCTGAGAGAACGGCCGATTAATCTTGAAATTTCTTTTGACCTTCCACTTTCGAATGATTTTCTAGAAATTCTATTGCCAGATGAACCTGGAAGCATATTGTATTCAGCTGTAACCCAGCCTTTTTCAGAATTTGATAACCAATCAGGAACTCGGTCTGTAACTGAGACGGTAACCAATACTTTCGTGTTTCCAGACTCGTACAACACAGAATTTTCTGCTGAATTAATGAAATTTTTGGTAACTTTGATTTCTCTCATTATGGAGACATCCTTTCGATATTCCAACCTTGGGTGTTTTGAGTATAACAAAACCTATCATGAGTTCTATTTCTTCTTCCTTGCCAGAACTCCCAATAATTTACTTCAATCTCAAAACCTCCCCAAAAATCTGGTCTTGGTACTTCTTGGTTTTCAAATTTTTTGTCTAACTCAGCTATTTTATTAGTTACTTCTTCTCTATTTTGGATAATTGAGCTTTGATCTGAAGCCCATGCACTTAGCTGACCTCCCCTAGGTCTAGTTGAAAAATATTCATCAGATATTGTTTTATCAGCTTTTTTTGCAATACCTTGAAATCTCACTTGTCTGTGAATTTCTGCCCAATAGAATATTCCTGAAATATTTGGATTTGCAAGCATTTCAAGTGCTTTAGGACTCTCGTAATGAGTATGAAAAATTAATTTATCCTCAACAATATTTTTAAAGAGTACATAACGAGATCTTGGTTGATCATCAACAGATGTAGCCAGAACCATAGCATTTGGTTCGTAAATTTTTGTTTCAATTGCATCATCTAGCCATTTTGTAAATTGCTTTACTGGATTTTTGTCTAAATGTTCGATTAAAAAATCTGAATCGCTATATTCGTTTCTTAATTGTTTTATTTTTTCAGATAAGTTATCCATTAATTTTCTTTTATGTGATTTAAAGCTGAACCACTTTCAAACCATTTTATTTGCTCATCCGATAGAGAATGATTAGCAGTAATGTCAACTGAGGAACCATCTTCTTTTTGCAGAGTTACTATAACAGTGCTGCCTGGACTTATTTCATCAAGGTTAGTTATTGTAATTTTGTCGTTTTGTTCAATTTTCTCGTAGTCATTTTTGTCAGAGAAAGTTAAAGGCAAGATACCTTGTTTTTTTAAATTTGCTTCATGTATTCTTGCAAAGCTTTTAACCAAAACCACTCTACACCCTCTAAACCTTGGTTCCATTGCAGCGTGTTCTCTGGAAGATCCTTCGCCATAGTTTTCATCACCAATAGCAATCCAGTTCACTGAGTTCTCATGATAAGCTTTAGCAAGATCTGGAAGTGTCATCACTTCATCGTTTAAAGTATTAATGCCTGTTCCGGACTCTTCGGTAAAAGCGTTATTTACACCAATAAACAAATTTTGTGAGATGTTTTCTAGGTGCCCCCTAAACCTTAACCATTTCCCAGCAGGTGAAATATGATCTGTAGTACATTTGCCAACAGCTTTCATTATTACAGTCATATCTAAATAATTGTTTGGAGCAAATGAATCAAATGGTGTTAAAACCTGGAGTCTTTCAGATTTTGGATCAATTTTCACTTCTACTTCATCTCCGTTTGCGGGCTGAATAAATCCTTCTAATGTATTTGCAAATCCCTCTGAAGGCAACTCTTCTGCAACAGGAGGTGTTAGTTTTACTTCTTCTCCTGAATCATTCATTAAAGAATCATTTAAAAAATCAAAATCTAATGAACCGCCTAGAGCTAATCCAATTACAGACTCTGGTGAGCCAATAAATGAAAGTGTTTCTTTATTTCCATCATTTCTAGCGGGAAAATTTCTGTTATACGAGGAAACAATTGTATTAATTTCACCTTCACCTATATCATCTCTTTTCCACTGACCAATACAAGGCCCACAAGCATTTGCCAACACCGTAGCTCCAATAGATTCCAAATCTTTAAGGTATCCATCTCTTTCAATAGTTGCTCTTGTAACTTCTGAACCTGGAGTAACCATTAAAGGTACTTTTGACTTTAATCCTTTTTTTGCAGCTTCTCTCGCTATAAATGCTGCACGACCTATATCTTCATAAGATGAATTAGTACAAGATCCTATTAAAGCATTGGAAATTTCTACAGGATAATTATTTTTTTCAGCATCATCTTTTAACTCTGTAATCGGGCGAGCTAAATCTGGAGTATGTGGACCTACTATATGTGGAACAAGTGAATCTAAGTTTATCTCAATAACTTGATCAAAATATGATTTTGGATCTTCAATGACATCCTGGTCAGCTGTTAACAAATGCATATTATTTTTTGCTAGTTTTGCAATATCAGACCTTCCCGTGGCAATTAAATATTCTTCACCTTTGGAATCAAATGGAAATATTGAACAGGTTGCACCAATTTCAGCACCCATGTTGGTTATCGTAGCTTTTCCAGTTGTAGATATTGATTCGGTACCTTCTCCAAAATATTCGACAATTGCATTTGTACCTCCCTTTACAGTAAGTATCTCAGCGACTTTTAAGATAATGTCTTTTGGAGAAGTCCATCCACTTAAAGAACCCGTCAATTTTATTCCGATTAGTTTTGGTATTTTTGTATTAAAAGGCATACCAGCCATTACATCTACAGCATCTGCACCACCAACACCAATTGCAATCATACCCATACCCCCAGCATTTGGAGTATGACTATCTGTTCCGATCATCATTCCGCCTGGAAAAGCATATTGTTCAAGAACTACTTGATGGATGATTCCAGCTCCAGGCCCCCAAAAACCAATATTATATTTTTGGGAAGCAGTTCTTAAAAAATCAAACACTTCCTTATGATTCTTGTTTGCTACCTTTAAGTCGCTATTTGCACCTTCATAAGCTTGAATTAAGTGATCACAGTGTACTGTTGTGGGAACTGCAGTATTTGGAAGTTCAGCCTGCATAAATTGCAGTAAAGCCATTTGCGCTGTAGCATCTTGCATTGCAACTCTGTCAGGCAAGAAATCACCAAAGTCTTCTCCTCTATTCATAGATACTTCATTGACGTTTCTAGCATGACCATAAAGAATTTTCTCTGCCAAAGTCAATGAGTCGGATTTTCTTGCTCTTAGTTTTGCTATATTATCTTCAAGTGTTGCATACACTTTTTCTACTAGCTCGATATGTGTTTTTGAAAGATCCATCTTAATAAGTATATATTTGTTTACATCTAAACATACACTTATCTATTTTCTAAACAGGTATTTTTAAACTCACAAAATTCACACCAGTCTCCTATGTTATAAGCAGGACTTAAAGCATCAAAGGGAATCCATGAAGCAGATTTGATTGCTAAAGATTCATATTTTTTCTCAGCCTCTGCTAATTCACTCTCGGAAAATTTTCTCTCTTTTATACTTGAGTCTTCATCCGGCAAATAAATATGCAATATTGTAATTTCTTTAACATTGAGTAGTTTTGACGCACCTAAAGCATAAAGTTGTGCTTCTAGGAAATCTTCTGATAATTCAGGCCTAGTTTTAAGTTCAATGATTATTGGAGTGCCATCAACTCGTCCTACTAAATCTGCACGTCCCATAAACACACTTGCAACTTTTTTATCAACTACTTCTCCATTTTTTAAACCTTTACCGTCAGCAACAATTGTGAACCCTAAATTAAATTCAGACTTTGTTATTGATAAATTGCTATATGGCTTTAACTTTTCAATCAGTTCCTTATATTTGCTAAAAAGTTTCTCACGTGTTATCGACTCTTCATTTTCAGTTATTTTATTAAATCGCTCAATGTCATCGTCGTTTGTAAAGCTGTTATTATTAACGAGCATTTCCTGTGAGTAATTATGAAACTTGGTTCCTGATGATTCAGACTCATATTCAATGTAGTCTTCTCTTGGTATTCCGTACTGAACATTCCAGGCAGCTCTTCTTTCACAGTTTTGTAACTTAATAGTATTTGTCTTTGATATTTTTACCTCTCTTATTCGATTAGTAAGCTTATCTATATTAATTAAAGGAAATTGACCACAACGTGATGCCATGTCACACCCCCTACTGCACAACTCTCCTGGATTGCGAGCTTGTCTATTGTTTAAAAAGTTTTCTAATATGGCAAAATGTTGATCAATAATTTCATCTGGATTATCAACTAATTCAATTTCTTCTAAGTCTTCCCGCTCAATCGAGGCAGTATAGAAATCTTCATTCTCTGCTTTTAATTTTGAAATTATAGCTTTATCAATTAACTCAGGCTCGGGATCAAAAGCAGTTTTTAATTTTATAAATTCAGAAGATCCCTGGTCAATGAACTCATATGTGAAGTATGTTGTTAAAGCATACTCTTCACCATTAATTTCTTTATTTATTTCTTTAATCGGAAAATCATGATTGAACTCAACATCTCTTTTTGGATATATTGTTCTAAATCTTGTAAATAAATCAGATAATATTGCTTTTTGAATTTTGTCGTAAAATTGAAAATTATTTTGCTCAGCTATTTTTATAGAGGTCTCTTCAATAGCATCGTTATTCATCCAATCAATAATTGCATTATTTAAATCTTTCCAACGATCTAATTTAGGCTTAGCTAACTGATTATTTTTTCCAAAAGAACTATGACATTGAGAAATATTATTTAATTTACTAGACGTAAAAGTGTTATCAATATCAGCCATAATAAAATTCTATCAACAAAATTCGCATGTAATGAGCATGCAAAAAGTATTTTTTAAACATTAAGAATTAAAGCTAAAGTTTGTTGTGTGAAATAATAGATTCGTGTTAAAAAAATCTTTTTTATTAATTTTTATATTCATTTACTGTGGAAACTCAGATACTCTAGAAACAATTTCAAATACACAGATTACTAATGATGTCACAAATAGTGTGTCATCTAATTCTTCAATAGATACAACTACAACAACTCTCTTTAATCAATTTCCTGTTTCATCAATTGTGAAATTATCACCAACTGGTGATAATACAACAACCACTGCTCCTCCACCCATCATAGGAGAGACAACTTCGACCACAACGACTACTGTTCCTCAGACCACAACGACTACGACCACAACGACTACTGTTCCTCAGACCACAACGACTACTGTTCCTCAGACCACAACGACTATTGTTGTAACTGTTGCAAATAATGGACAAGGATTCAATGAATATTTTTTAAATGGTGCTCAAGATTCAAATTTAAATGTAACAACGGGTAATAAATACCGTTTTGATCTCAGTGACTCTAGTAATTCTGGACACCCTTTGAGATTTTCAGCAACACAAAATGGAAGTGAATATTCCTCCAATGTTATAACAAGTGGAAATGCAGGAACTCCAGGAGCATATATAGAAATTGAAATAACTTCTAATACTCCAAACCAGCTTTATATTTACTGTACTAACCACTTTGGTATGGGTGGTGATACTGTAATAGTGAATCCTTGAAATCTAATAATGAAAAATAATATGGTATAAAATCTCTGTATGTTCGGAAAATTTACAAATTACATCCAATACTTAGCTTTATGACTCCCAAAACTCCCAAAACTAATTATGAAGGTAGTTGAGAAATTGTAGAATATATATATGAAGAAAAGAATTTCGAAATCATTTAATTCTATATTTTCTAATTTGTACCCAAATTTTGATCAAAATGAAGCAAAAAACTCTGAAGAATACTTCAATTTTATAATTAAAAATTATCCTGACAAATCTGAAATTAACCAGTTAAAAGGGTTCTTTTTAATATTCTCTTTAGGAATTAGAAAATTATTTGTTAAAGATAAAAATATTCCACAATACATTAATAATTTACAAAGTTCTAATATTTCTTTATTTAGGAAGCTTGGTTCAGGAATTACTGCATTATTTGGTTTAAGCACTGCTAGATCTCTAAACGGTGAAGGATCCGTTTACAAGCATTTTGATTATCCGATATACAAAAATGGAAAAATAGAGAAAAAAGACAATGAAATACCAGAAAGTATTGAAGTTGCAGTAATAGGTAGTGGTTCTGGTGGTGGTGTTGCAGCAAATATACTAAATGAAAAGTATGAAGTAGGAATTTTTGAAAAAGGAAGTTTTGCAAATGGAGAAACAAATAATGAAACGTTTGGCTATCACAACTTTTATGAGACTTTTGCAATACAGCAAACAAGAGGATACAAAGTCCTTCTTTTAGCTGGAAATGGTGTTGGTGGAGGAACCAGTATAAATTGGACAACTTCCCTGAGAACTCCCGACAATATATTAAGTGAATGGGATGCACTAACAGGTCAAAATAACTATTTCAATTCAAGTGAATTTAAGAACAGTATAGATTATGTATGCAGTCAATTAAATGTATCTGAGGACAACAATACAATTCCCCAAAAAGAAGTAAAACTTGCTGAAGGCCTAAAACTGAATAATGTAAATTACAAGATTATTCCAAGAAATACTAGCAATGATCAATGTCTTGAAAATGGTTTTAGTACTTTTGGACATTCAGATGAAAGCATTAATTCCTCATATAAAACTTGGTTTGCAGAGGATAAATTTGATAGTAGAAATATATTTAGCAACACTTCAATTAAAAATCTGACAATTTCTAATGGCACAGCTACACATATAAATGTTGAAAAAGATGGCAATTTACAAAAAATAGCAGTTAAGAAAGTAATTTTGGCAGCAAGTTCGCTTAATACTCCAAAAATTCTATTAAATAGTGGTTATAAAAATAAACACCTTGGCCAACATCTAAAACTACACCCTGTCTCAGGTGTTGCAGGAAAATTCTCAGAAGAGCAAAAACCATGGGCAGGAACAATGCAGGGAATATATTCAGATGATAATTTGTTTATGAAGGATAATTATGGATACCTTCTTGAAGGTTTGCCAATGCATCCAAGTCTTTTCTTTCCATTTTTTCCAAATAATCAGGACAATTTTGGAGATTTTATTAAAAGTTATAACCAATGGTCAGGAGGAATTGTCTTAACATCAGACACAAGTTCTGGTTCAATTATTAATAAAAACCCACAACATTTATGGGATTACAATTTGAATAACTTTGACCATAGCAATTTGCTTCATGGAATTGAAAGTCTCGTAAGAGCTAACTACTTGGCTGGAGCAGAGGAAATTATGGTAGCTGCTTCACCAACAATGCATTGGAAAAAATCTTCGAATGAAAATATTGACGATTTTGTTAATAAGATAAAAGCAATTAAAAATGAGCCTTTCCGAATGCTTCTTGGATCAGCACATCAAATGGGTACTGCAAGAATAAATCCAAACCCAGAACATGGTGTGGTTGACTTAGATGGAAAAGTACATGGCTTAGAAAATGTCTATATTGTAGACGCTTCTACCTTCCCTCGTTGTTCAGGTGTAAATCCAATGATTAGTATTCAATCAATGAGTCACTTTTTAATGTCAAAAATTTGATTTATGGATAATTCTTGTTTCTTTCATAAAGCTGACCTGGATAATTGCCTAAGTCAATAAATAAACCTTTACTTTCGATATGCACTACATCATCTTTTATAATTGATGATTCTAAATATAATTTCTTATCATCAATCTCTTTAACCCATGCTTGAAGAAGGTATTCATCATCAACAGGTACTGGAACAATATAATTGACCTCTAACTTTGCAGTCACACAAGAACGATCATGTATTACGCATGCATAACCCATTAAATCATCTAATACTGCTGACAAAATTCCTCCATGAACTAATCCCGGGCCACCCTGAAATCTTGGTTCGAATACATAATTTGCAACAACTTTTGAATTTTCAATATATGGAGTGAGTTTCATACCATAATTGTTTTTACTTCCAGACACAAAAGTCTCAGGCCACCATTCAAGGAGTTGAGTTAAAGAATCCCATCTTTCTGGATTAGGAATATCCAGAACTGATCCCGATATATATTTATATTTCATCTTTCTTTATATTAGAGATGTCATTTCTTAATGCCTCATTAACAAAGGCGTTTGTTATATCAGATCTTGTTCTTTCAATTATGCCTCTAGCATTGTCAGCATATCTTCTTAATCCTCCGGTTAAAGCATCCGGATAATCAAGCTCGTTTAGAATTCCTAAACCTTCTTCCATAATATTTAGATAAGATTCTGACTTTACTAGTTCTAAGTTTCTTAAATGATCCAAGGCTTTTCTTCTCCACTCCCCAATAGTGTCCCCTATTCCCTGAATATAACTCGATGGATGGACATTAAATTTTTCAAAAGGTTCAATGTATCCTTTTGATTCATAAACATAAAATAATACGGCCTCTACATATTCTCTCTCTGCATCTAGAACATATCCAGCAAAACTTATCTCAGATACATTTTCAGTAAGCTTTTTTAACTCTGTTATTTTCTTTTTTGCACTATCAATAAATTTCTCAGCACCTTTTATATCGTTTCTATGAATAAACCTGATGCTTTTTGAACAATCTCTAACAATGGCTCTAGATATAGTGAGAGAAGTCTCTCGAATTTCATTTAATTTATCAAATGTTTCAGATAGATTATTTAAATTAGACTCTAAATTGGCCAAATTAAACAGCTTGCTTTAAGTACTCATATTCATCAAGCTCAAGAATATCCTCATCAACAGAACTAATATTTTGCATCTGTATCAAGGAAGCTCTTACTTGGAATGATGCATAAGCATAAATACCAAAAACTACATCTAATAAAAGGTGAAGTACAAATATGCCTACAGAAAGAGTTTGAATAGAGGTAAAAAAAGTAAGAAGTGCTAATAAGCCTAAAATTAAAAAACCTTTACGTTGTTTACTTACCATATATTCAAATTCTGAAGAAATTGAAGTATTGCTAGTTTGAGAATATTTCATTTCTGGAAAAATTACCGCTATCGATAGCGATAACATTAAACATATTAATACAAGTGTTGATCCCATTGCCCTGTCCCAACTGAACGTTTACTTGATTTAATATTAACTAATTAATTTTTATTTTTCTTTTTTTTAGAATTTATTTTCTTTGCCCTCATTAAGTCTTTTTATGTTCTCAGAGTGTTTGAAAACAATTAACCAAAATAACAAAAAGACAACTAATCGATCTTGAAAAACATTAAAAGATGTAAATAATATTAGATTGGATATAAATACAGTTAACAAACTTGCAATCGCAGAAATTCTAGAAATTTTAAAAACTACAAAATAAAAAATTGCAAGTACAGGAATATTCAAAAATAAGAAATAAGAAGTTTCAAATAAATCATACGAGAGAGGGTTAAGTGTAGAAAAAGCAATGTACACGCCTATGTATGTTGCAACCCCTTTACCGCCTTTAAATTTATAAAATATTGGATAAATATGTCCAATTACAGCAGCAAATCCACACAGAAGTAAATTTTCATCAAATAGGAAAATTGGAAGAAATCCTTTTAATACATCTCCGATTAACACAATTGCGGCATACTTTTTCCCAATGGTTCTCATTACATTCGAAGTCCCAGGATTTCCGCTTCCTGAAGAAGATATGTCTAATTTTTTATATTTTGCTACTAAATATGCAAAATTTATAGAACCAATTAGGTAACTTAAAGCAACAAATAAATAACTCACAGTTCTTACTTTACTTTAATAAAAATAAATTAGTTAGAGCACATATATACATTTTTCAAATTTAATGTAATTAATGTAATGAAAAAAGAGAATAGATGTCAGGATAAACGTAGATATAACAACGAAGTTGATGCAAGAAAGGAAAGACTGTACATAGAAAAGGAGTACAATAAGAAATTTCGTATATATAATTGCAGTGATTGTAATGGCTGGCATTTTTCAACAATAAACTGACATGACTGATATATTTTTAGGAATCATTCAAGGTATAACAGAGTTTTTACCAATATCTTCAAGTGGTCACCTAGTAATATTTGATGAATTATTACCTGAAGTAAACCTAGACACAAATGATATTGCATTTCTTCATATAGGAACATTGTTTTCAATTTTGATTTTTTATAGGACTAGAATTTTTAGCATTTTTAAAAATTTTGATGTTTTTAAATATTATCTCAAAATCATTACTGTTGGAGTTTTTCCAGCTGTTGTAATTGGATTATTTACGCCAATACAAGACACGATAGATAACAGCTCTCAAATATTGATTTACACAGGAATTGCTTATTTTTTCCTTTCTATATTGTTAATATTTTCTGAAAAAATTAATACTAAAAATACTTTTAGTATTAATGAAATAACTATTAACCATGCATTCATAATTGGAATAGCTCAGGCTTTTGCTCTTTTTCCAGGAATCTCAAGATCTGGAATTACTCTCTTAGCTGCCATGTACATAGGGGTTAAAAAAGCTGATGCAATATATTATTCTCTACTTCTTGGAATACCAACAATCTTTGGAGCATGGAGTTTAACATTTGTTAATCAATCTTTTGAAATAAATACAAATATTATTATTCCATCAGTTGCTGCTTTCTTTACTGGGATGTTTGCGATTAAGCTTCTTGTAAAGTTCACTACAAATTCAAAATTGCAATATTTTGGATTCTACTGTTTGCTTCTTTCAGTTGTAAGTTTTGTACTTAATTGATTTTTAAATCGATAGGTTTTTTCTTCGGTTGGAATTTTAAAATTTCATTAGCTATTGAAAGTATATTTTGAAATTCTGAACTTTCTTTAAAAGCAAATAAATTACTTCCTTCCGAAGATACAGTTATATCCTCTAAAAGGGGGATTTCTCCAATAAACGGTACATCTAACTTTTTAGACAATTCTTTCCCACCATCTTTACCAAAAGGATATATTTTATTTCCTTCTGATTCCATGTATGACATGTTTTCAATGACACCAATAATGCTAGCATTTACTTTTTTTGACATAATTCCAGATCGTTCAGCAACTATAGTTGCATTTGTTTGAGGAGTTGTAACAACTATATTTTCAAAATACTTTAAAAATTGAGATAAAGAAATAGAAACATCGCCGGTACCAGGTGGCATATCTATAAGTAAAATATCAATGTCATGCCACAGAACTTCAAATAAAAATTGTTCTATTGCTTTATGTAACATTGGGCCTCTCCAAATTACAGCTTCATCCTGTTTAACAAAATAATCCATTGAGATGACATTAAGATTATTTATACGTGATGGGAATATTCTCTCATTAAAGGGTATAGGTGGAAATTTTGCTCCTAATATTTTTGGCACTGAATAACCCCAAATATCTGAATCCATAATTCCAACTTTTTTACCTAACTCATCAAATGCAATACCCAATAATGAAGTTATAGTAGATTTTCCAACTCCACCTTTACCAGAAGTAATCCCGATGATTCTTTTATTTTTATGGAAATTATTTTTTAACTCATCCATATCAATATCAGCACCAACAATTTTTGATACAGTTTGAATTTCTTCTTCCGTCGGTTTTCTAAATTTAATGTCATAAGAGCCGATTTCCTCAACTCTATGTCGCAAAACATCACGCACCCATTCAATTTCGGTTAAATCAACAATTTCACATGATTTCTTTTTAACTTTCGAAAGGGCATTTAATTCGGATAATGTTTTATTAAATCCAGGATAAATAATGTTTTCTAATTCCATTATTAGTATTGTATTTGTATTAGGTTATTAAATTAAATTATGTTCAAAAGAAATTTTATTCTCTTACTTCTAACTATGACTGTTGTAATTGTCTTAATTAATTCAACAAATAACGATGAATTAGAAATTGTTAGCGTCTCAAATATAAATGATGGAATTGTACTAAATGATTTAAAACAGTTCTCTAACTTAAATTCAAATGAACAATTTGTCATTCTAAATATTTGGGCAAGTTGGTGTATTCCGTGCCAAAACGAAGTGAGTGAGTTAAAAATATTATCAGAGACTCAAGGATATTCTGTTGTCGGAATTTTAGTTGAAGACTCAGAAGAAAATGGCAAAGAATTTATTAAAAATAATGATATATCATATCAAAATATTTTAGATAATACCCTCGCAGAGAGTATTCTTATACAATTTATTTGGAGTGGGATTCCTACAACTTTAGTGTTAGATGACAATTTTGAAATTATCTCAACAATCAATGGAGAAATAACAGCCAATGAAATTTTTGAATTAACCAGGTAGTGATTAACTAGAGGGAGTTTATAATTTAATCATGGACGCAATATTATTTTGGAGAATTTTTTTAGTGCTAGGTAGCTTACTTTATCTTGGAGCTTCTGGTTTATTTACTCTTAAATTAATTGCTGCTTCTACTGGAAGAAAAAGAATAATAGATTTATTCATTAGGTAGTTAGTAGCGGGGGTAGGATTTGAACCTACGACCTCTGGGTTATGAGCCCAGCGAGCTACCAGACTGCTCCACCCCGCGCTGAATAATTAATAGTAACTTACTTTAAATTAAACTCAAGAAAAAAATTTTTGTTATTTGTTTAATTGATCAATTGCAAGATCAACATACTGTTGTGCTTGGTCAATCAATTCTTGATACTTTCCAAGATTACCTTTTTGAAGCTGTTCTTGAGCTTGTTCAAAAGCTGTTGTTGCTTTTGCTAGTAAATCTAGCGGACTTTCACCTTCAGACTCTTCAACAACATCACTTATCAACTCATCACCAAAAATACTTGCTAGGGCCTCAGATAAAGTCTCACTCATTATGATTCTGTCTTGAAAGACAACAACAACGAATTTAAACTCTGGCAAAGGATTTTGTTCACCTTGAAGATAAATTGGTTGATAATAAAGAATTGACTGATTGATAGGAACAACAAACAAATTACCCTTGATAACACTAGATCCTTGTTGGTCTAATAATGTAAATATTTGAGATATATCAGGATCCTGATTTATTCTAGTTGCAACCTGGCTTGGTCCATCTACAAATTCTCCCTTTGGTAGTCTGAAGTCAATTAACTGCCCGTAATTCTCAGGATCAGCATCAGCAACTAAAAATGACTGCATATTAGGTCTATTTTCAGGGTTAAATGGTTGAAAGATTAAATAACTTAAATCAGTTTCACCAGGCAAGCTCATCAATAAGTAATAAGGCAACATTGGCTTAAAACCTATTTCTGTAAATTCTCCTCGTAAAGTAGCAACTCTTGGAGTTGTAGAAGAATCAGATGGGATAACCCAAGGGTCTTCATCTGCATAAAACACTCTAGGATCAGTCATATGGTAATCTCTGTACATATCAGACTGAATAGTGAATAGATCTTCCGGGTATCTGATATGATCTAATAATTCAGAACTCATTTCACTTTTTGGAGAAAATAGATCTGGAAAAATATCATTGTAAGCAGTCATAATTGGGTCGTTCTCGTCTACAACATAAAAATTCATAGTACCGTCATAAGCATTGACAACAGCTTTTACAGAATTCCTTAGATAGTTGAAATTCACAGGGAGTCCTGAGTTTTCATTAATCCTTCTGGTGTCAGCAGGTTGAGCGTAAGGATATTTATCACTGACTGTATACATATCAATAATCCAAAATAAATTTCCATCAATTAAAGCTAGATAGGGATCGTTGTCTGTATAAAGAAACGGAGCTGCTTTTTTAACTCTACTGACAATATTTCTTTCCATAATCAATTTTGAATCGTCTGATAGCTGATTAGAAATAAGAAGGTTTAATTCACTATATCTCAATGCAAAACCAAGCCTTCTAAAGAAAGATCCTATGCCTACTCCACCGTCTCCAGAATAATTTGTATAGGCAACAGATTGTCCTTCAGTTGATAAAGGATAGTCAACTTCATCTTGAAGTGAATTTACAACTACATACTCTACAGAATCAGCAGATTCACCGAAATAAATTCTTGGTTGTTCTACTTCTAGTTCAGCGACCGTTGTTGTTGCAGGGACGCCTTTTACATAAAAATCAGGCTGCCCTTGACTTGCAACATTATTAGCAGGGCTAAAAACAACTCCAAAACCATGGGTGTACTGCAGCCTTTCATTAACCCATCCGACAGCTGGTAAATTTGTTTGATCTAGCTCCCTTGCTGCAACCATAACCTGAGTCAATTCCCCGTTGATTCTGTATCTATCAACATCAACCTCTTGAAGTGCGTAATATGCTCTTATTTCTTGAAGCTGACTATAAGTCTCAGCTAAAACTGTAGGATCCCAAAGTCTTATATTGTCTACAGTTTGTTTATTGTTAGAAATATCATCTTGAGACAGATCCGGAGAAGCGGCAAATGACTTTTCCTCAATGCTATCTAAACCGTACGCAAGTCTGGTGTAGTCAATGTGATTTTCAACATAAGGTAATTCTTTGTTTAGTTCATCAGGAACGACTCTAAACCTTTGTATTGCAGCAGGTACCAGACCTCCCACTATTATTGATACTGCTAACCACAAACTAATTGCTGTTGCAGGAAGTAGCCATCCTCTTCTTTTTATATTTACAAGCAATAAAACTGCACCAAACAAGGAAATTAAAATAAGTAAATTCAAAGCTGGTAGATGTGCAATCACATCTGTATAACTTGCACCAAAAACTTTTCCTCTAGGAGAGTAAAGAAGTTCCATTGAGTCAAGACGGTAGGCAAATGCTTTTAAGATTGCTATGAATGCTAACAATACAGACAAATGTGCTTTTGCACCACTACTAACTTCAGGCAATCTTCCTTGTCTTAGTTGTAAAGCTCCAGTGGCGACAAAAAATAAAACAATAATTAATGATGTAAAAATTACTAATTGGAAACCCCAAGAAACGAATAGTCTGTAAAGAGGAAGACCAAATACATATCTTGAAACATCAGCCTGGAATACCGGATCTGTAACACCAAAAGACTGTTGGTTTAAAAATAGTAAAACTTGTTCCCACAGTTGAGAAGCTCCAGCTCCTAGAAATAATGAGAGACCAATAGATCCCCATAATCTATATCGAAGAAATCTTTCATTGGTCCAAGCTCGAAATCTAGATAAAGGATCTTGTGATTCAAATGATTCAAAAATATCCATGACAGGAGTTGCTCTCACTGCTAATCGTAAGTTCGTAAAAATAAATATAAAAGCTAGTAATGATGTTGCACCAACTAAGGCCCCTTTAGTAAGAAGGATTTTTATCCAGACAGAGTTTAAATTTACTGAATCAAACCATAAATAATTTGTAAAAAATGTCGCAACAGCTCTTGCAACTGAAAAACCTATTATTGCAACAAAAACAATAAAAGAAAAACCTCTTCTTTCATTATTGTTTGTACCACCAATATTTACCATGTTGTTATTTTATTTATCTCTTGTCTTTAACGTGAACTATACTCTGAAATTACTTCCAATGCTTCTTCAAATGAATCAATCGCTACGATAGATGTAGATTCTGTTGCCATGGGAATTGCTTCTTCAAAATTAGCAGTTGGCACCAAAATAAGTTCTGCTCCCGCTTTTTTTGCAGCAATAACTTTCTGTTTAATTCCACCAACAGGCCCAACTGATCCATCAATCTCTATTGTGCCCGTTCCTGCTACTACTAAGGAGTTTGTTATATCTTCAGGTATTAAATTATTATAAACATTTAAAGCCATCATCAAACCTGCTGACGGTCCGCCTACATTTCCAGTTTTAATATCTACTTCAAATGGAAAATCAAATCTTTCATTTACAGTTGTTGCAAGAAATCCCACCATAGGCTCACCTTCATATTCAACGTGTTCAATCAATTTTGTTTGTACTTCTATATTCTTTCTTTCACCATCAAAATCTCTTTTTACCCCTATGGTTACAGTATCTCCAATCTGATATCGTCGTAAAGTCGCAATAAATTCGGTAGCTGATGATATTTCTTCACCATTAATTGAATTTAGCAAATCTCCTTTTTGTAACTTGTCTTTAACGGGTGAATCATCAAGAATTCCTACTACTGATACTCCATCACCTTTTGAACCTATATCGTATCCTAAATAAGTAAGTGCAACTGCAATAGCAACATTTTCAGAGGTTTTCATATTTTGAATACTTATTTGACTTAATTCTTCAGGAGTAACACCTTTTGGCAAAATAACTTCTCTAGGGTATAAATCTACAGAGTCGTTTACATATGACCATGCATAGATTAAAGCATTTGCTTCATCTCTTCTAACTGTTAGCTGAAATAGGTTTCCATCAAATTCATAATTTTCAATGTTTCCATATTCAATATCCCATTGATAAGGTGGCCCAGGAGACATAAAGTAATAATCTGTCTTTATAAGCGAGAGAGAAGATATTGAGATGAATAAACCAAGTAAAACAATTAATAATTTTTTATTTTTCTTGGACAAATTATACATAGGTAAATAATAGATTTGATAAAAAATAAAGAGCCGGTTTGAAACCGGCTCTTTAAAATAAATTAATTAAAATTTATGAACAAGGACCGCCATTCCAATCATAGGAATCTGCCGCAGGTCCTACGTAATTGCCTGCAAGTAAAACAGTTCCACTACCAGCAGAACTATCTGGTCTTCCAATAAAGCTTTCTTTATCTGCTCTATTTTGACCTAACTCTCTTGTAAGCATCATGCCATCTGACTCTACATAGACATTAGCTGCAGCTCTTCTAATTCCTGCTCTAGTTAAATCTCCACCCTTAACAGCAGCTTCTAGAACTCCTTTTAAGTGATATTGTGAAGACCAACCAGCAACTAAGAATGAGCTTGCTGATTCTAATCCCATAGCTTGCATTGTAGCTCTCATAGTTGCATGAGCTGGTGTGTCAGCCTCATACGGTGCTACCCATGCCATGTTATACATTGTGCCAGACTCAAAAAGTGGCTTCAATGCAAAACCCTCTGCAACGAATGCATCGTTGTATGATGGCGCAGCCATCATTGCTATTGGGGTGAGTCCTTGTTGAAATGCTCCACCAGCAACCTGAGCCATTTGAGTTGGCCCTACTGCTGGGAAGTAAGCATCAACTGGTTGAGTTACCATCAAACCTACAGCTTGAGCAACGTCAAACTCTAGAGTAGGTGGTAAGTATTCCCAGGCAACAGTTACGCCAGCTTTTTCAGCAGCATATTTAATACCATTTGCCCAGTCTGTTCCGTAGTCACCAGCAAATCCCATAATTCCAATTGTTTTGATATCTACTGGAAGACTTGCCATAGCCCAGTCAAGAGCATTCATACCATCTGCACAGTAAGCAGATCCGAATTCAACAACTAGACCTCTATCTACACTTTTATATGACCATCCTGAATACCAACTCATAGGTGCACCGATCATGTTGTCTTTATCCATTTCATCTAAAATAAACAAAGTTTGAGGTGTACCAAGAGACATAGCTAAAGCAGCTACTTCTTCTCTTTGAGCATTGTATGCTTCAAGATGTTTTTGTGGATTGTAAGCAGTATCAACTCCCTCACGAATTACCACACTGTAATCACCAATTCCACCTGTTGAGTTAACCCACATCCAGAATCCTCTTTGAGCAGTTTCGAGTGCCGGAGCAACAGCTGCATAAGGTCCTGTATAGTCATTTAGCATACCTAAATATATACAACCTTTACTATCATCAGCCATTGTAGGAACTCCACCTACTTCTGCAGGACACGGATCTGAGGTAACACCAACGCCAGTTTTAACACCAGCAGCAGTAGTAACAGCTGGAGAATCTAAAGTTTCAACAACCTCTGGGGCTGCTTCTTCTACAGTTTCTTCAGTTGTACCTCCGCCGCAAGCAGCTAAAACTAGGGCTAGAATTGAAAAAATAATGATTCCTTGCTTTCGCAACGGTTTCATAATCCCCCCTAATTTAATTAGTACTAATAACTATAAGGATAGTAGAAGTTTTTTGATCTAGTAGGAAAAAGGCCAAGCTTTAAAATAATTACGTAACCTAAACCAAATTCCCCATAATCCTCTAGGTTCAAATATTAAGAAAAGTATTATAAATAGGCCGAAAATTACCCTTTCTATTTGACCTAGTGACAAAGCCAGGTCTTGTCCTAGAAATCCAAAAGAGTGCATTGCTGTTTGAATTGCTCCAGGCATTAATGAAAAGAAAAGTGCACCAAATAATGGCCCCAAAACTGTTCCCCCACCTCCGATAATTACAATGGCTATAAATGTTACAGAATAAATTAAGTTAAAAGTACCAGGCTCTACGCCACCTGAAACACTAAACATTAGTGCTCCTGTAATTCCTGCATAAAAACTAGATAATGCAAAAGCTGAAGATTTAAATTTAAACAGATTAATACCTATTGCCTCTGCGGCAATATCTCCATCTCTAATTGCTGAATAAGCTCGACCAGTTTTAGAACGAGTTAAGTTTTTAACTCCAAGCCCAGCAAGAACACAAACAAATAGAGCAAGCATATAAGTAAGTTGGTTTTTTTCTAATATTAAGCTGCCAATTACTAAACCCTCATCAAAATCAAATCCAAACAAAACTAATTTTGCTGCTTTCCTACCAAGGCCTGCTCCCCCGGTAATAAATTTTAAATTTGAGAATAAGTGTGAACCAATAAACACAAGCGCTAAAGTGACTAGACCTAAATTTAACCCTTTGAGTCTCACTGATATTGGAGCTATTAGTAAACCTATTAACGCAGCCGATAGTCCTGATAACGGTAACCAAATAATCATATCAAGTTCATATCCAATAACATAAGTAGTTGCTACACCACCTAAAACTGATGCAGTGTAAGTTCCAATTCCAACAAAAACTCCATGCGCCAGACTAATTTGTCCAGCAAATCCTGACACAATATTTAAGCCCCATGCAGCCACTGCAATTAAAAAAGAAGTTGTTAATAAAAGAATCCAGTAGTCAGAAGCAATAAGGCATAAGCTAAATGCAAAAAATAACAAAACAACAAACCAAAATTTCTGAGTGAGATTTGGTAGTACTGCAGACTCCTTTCTGTAATCAGTGTATAAATTTGGTCTTCCTCTCATACTCTCTCCACCTCCTCAGTTCCAAACAGTCCATCAGGTTTTACTAATAAAATTACAAACATGATTAAGTAAGGTGCGACAAGAGAAAATCCACTTCCTAAAGGAAAGCCAACTAGTGACTCCATGTCAGCTTGAAAATATGCAACATATCCCTGTGTGAGGCCAATTATTAAAGAACCAACTACGGCCCCTGGAATTGAATCTAGACCTCCAATTACAACTGCGGGCAAAGCTCTTAAAGCTGAAATAAAACTGAATTGTGTCAGGGTATTGAAACCTCCAGTAATAAAAAATCCTGCAAACGATGCAAGCATGCCAGCGATAAACCAAACCAAAGCAAATATTTTACCAACATCAATTCCTTGAGCGAGTGCAGCTTCTTGGTCAAAAGAAGTAGCTCTCATCGCAACGCCATACTTAGATTTTTTGAAAAATATTGACAATAATATAATCACAACAACAGCTGTTAAGAAAGCGGATATTTCCAAATATTTGAGAACAACACCTCCTATGTTTATAGAACCAAAGTTTCCAAAGCTTGGAAATGGATCTCCTAGATATCTTGGGTTTAGACCTATCCAATTATCTAGAACTGTTCTTAACAATATATCAATACCAATTGTCAAAATTGCTACAGAAAATACTGGCTCTCCAACCATTGGCCTTAGAAATGTTCGTTCAATTATTAAACTCAAAATACCAGTTAATACAATTCCAACTATAAATGCAATCCAGAATGGTACGCCTCTATCAACTGCTAAAGCACTTATAAACGCTGCACCAACTACCGCAAGTGCTGGCTGAGCAAAGCTCAAAACATCCATTGCCTTATAAATTAATACGAAGCCAATAGCTACTAGTGAATAAACTGCACCTAATGCTAAGCCTTCTGCTGTTGCTTGAAGAAAAATGATCAAACGTACATCTCCTCTATTAACTCAGAAAATTGTTCCATTAATACATTTCTTTTTATTTTTTGAGTTGCAGTTAATTCACCATCTTCATGGTCTAATTCTTTAGGTATCATTCTAAATTTTCTAATTTCTAGTGAAGATGTCTGTTCATTTGCTTTAACAATTTCTTTCCACACTAAATCTTTTACTTCCTGTTTTTCAGAAAGATCTCTATAAGTAGTATGTGCAATATTTTTTCTTAGTGCCCAATTTGATACAGTATCAAACTCAATAGCAACTAAAGCAGACAAGAACTTTCTCTTATCTCCAATTACAATCGCATCTTTTATAAATGGTGAAATTTTAATTTTGTTTTCAATTTCCTGAGGAGATACATTTTTACCACCGCTAGTAATAATAATATCTTTTTTCCTATCAACTATTTTGAGAAACTCTCCTTCAAAAACACCAACATCGCCGGTATGAAGCCAACCATCTTCATCAATTGTTTCTTTTGTTGCTTCTTCATTCTTGAAATACCCCTTAAATACTGCTCCTCCTCTTGTTAGAATTTCTCCATCTTCAGCAAGTTTTATCTCCATACCATGGTTTGGAACACCAACCGTACCTAGTTTCATTTTTTTATCATTGTTTCCAGATGCATATCCACAATTTTCAGTCATACCGTATCCTTCGAAAATTGGAACCCCTAAAGCCATAAAAAATTTCAAAATTTCAGGAGCTATGGGAGCTGCACCAGAAATAGCTGTCTCGGCTTTACTTAATCCAAGTTTTTTCTTTAATGTTCTAAAAGATAAAAGCCAGCCAATTGATATTAAGAAATTTGCAAAAACATCATTGAAACCATATTTAAGTTTTCTTTCAGCACCTATATTGCCAAGATACATTGAAATCTTAAATAGTTGCCTTTTGATGAACGATGCATCTCTCATTTTAACCATTGCACCAGAATGCATTCTTTCTAAAATTCTTGGTACAGCTGGAAAAATGGTAGGTTGTATTTCTGCTAAGTCCATTTGAACAGTGTCAATAGATTCTGCAAAATTAATTGTCGCCATTGTATGTGATGCAATTAATAAATCAGTCAACCTTCCAAAAATATGACATAACGGAAGATAAGATAAAAATTGCGGATCTTTTGCTTTTACGTTTTCAACTAATGAAAAATTTGGAATCTGTGAAGCTACCCAGCTTATATTTCCATGAGTAATCATTGACCCTTTAGGCTTTCCAGTTGTACCTGATGTATAAACTAAGAAAGCGACATCTTCATCATTAATTTCCTCAAGTTGCTGATCAACATATTCAGGAAATGATTCATATTCTGATTTTCCAATTTCAAGGAACTCATCAAATCTCATGAGTTTTGGATGATCGTAACTGTATAAGCCACGGTCTTCAAAATAAACAATTTTTTCTAGCAAAGGTAAATTTTCAATTACTTGAAGTGCTTTATCAACTTGCTCTTGATCTTCGGCAAAGAGAATTTTAGATTCGGAATGGGATAGTAAGTATTCAACTTCTGAAGCAGGATTTGTTGGATAAAGACCAACACTGACAGCACCTAGAGACTGTATTCCAATATCAGCTATAAACCATTCTGGCCTATTTTCCGAATGGATTGCAACTGAGTCACCTTTCTCAATTCCAAAAAACTTAAGACCCATAGATAAATAATTTGATTTTTTCCAAAACTCTTCAAAAGTAGTTTCCTGCCAAACTCCGAATTCTTTGTATCGCATTGCTATTTTTTCAGGAAATCTAATGGATGTTTGTTTAATTTTTTTTGAAGGAGTCATTCCCCCATCTCTTAATATTTCATCGTAAATTTCATTCATTGTTAATGTCATAATTCACTCACTCCTAAATATGCTTCTATTACTTTCGAATCTTTTACAATTTCTTCTGGCTTGCCTTCGGCAAGTTTTTCCCCAAAATTAAGAACCATAACTTCTTCTGCTATATCCATAACCATGTTCATATCATGATCGACAAGTATTACTGTTTTTTTCATCTCTTCATGTATGTCAATAATGAATCTTGCGATATCCTCTGTTTCTTCATTATTCATTCCAGCAGCTGGTTCATCAAGCAAGATTAAGTCTGGATCCATGGCTAGAGCTCTACCTATTTCTACACGTTTTTGTACACCGTAAGGAAGAGACATAATATATGAATATCTGAATTGTTCAATTTCAAGAAAATCAATTATATCTTCAGCTATTCTTCTTGCTTCCAATTCACTTTTTCTCGTTTTATTGCTGAAAAATAAACTTGATATAGGACCATAATTTAAATGCCTATGAGCACCAATCAAAATATTATCTAGTACCGTCATATTTTCAAATAATTCAATATTTTGGAAAGTTCTTGCAATGCCTAAATTAGCAACTTGATCTGGTCTTAAGTCTTTGATGTCGCTGTCACCATAATGGACTGAACCTTCTGTTGGTCTATATATTCCGCTTATACAATTAAAAATAGATGTTTTTCCAGCACCGTTAGGTCCAATTATTGCATACAAAGTCTTGGGTTTAACTTCAAAACTTACATTATTCAATGCTGTAATACCACCAAACTTTAAAGTTACATCATTGAATTTTAAAGAACTCATGACAACCATCTCTTTTTTCTTTTGTAATGTTTTACATCCTTGAAAGATTTTCTGTTCGTTCCTTCAGGATTTAGGCCCAAATAGAACTCTCTGACATCTTGATCTTGTAATAGTTCGTCACTAGGATTGTCCATTACTATATTTCCTGTTTCCATAATATAACCATGGCTTGATACGTTTAATGCCATGTTTGCATTTTGTTCTACTAATAAAACTGTTACTCCCTGTGAGTTTATTTCTGTAATTAACTCTGCAATTTGATCAACTAATTTTGGAGCTAGTCCAAGACTCGGTTCATCCAATAATAAATAATTTGGGTTGGACATAAGGGCTCTTCCAATTGCCAACATTTGTTGCTCACCTCCAGAGAGATAACCTGCTTCACCCTTAGATCTTTCTTTTAGTATTGGAAAAAGATCTAATACTCTATCAATGTTTTGAGGTATATCTTTGCTATTAGTATGTCCTCCCAACCTCAGATTTTCTACAACAGACAATTCTGCAAAAATTCTTCTTCCTTCTAAAACCTGAGCAATGCCTTTTTCAACTATCTTTGATGGCTTTTCATTAGTAATATCTTCCCCATCTACTGAAATTGTACCTTTAGTTATATCACCATTTTGAATATCAAGAAGACCTGTGATTGATCTGATAACAGTAGTCTTTCCAGAACCATTGCTACCTAATAAAGAAACTATTTCGCCTTTGGGGATTTCAAATGAAACACCCCTTAAAACTAAAATAACATCTTGATATACAACTTCTAAGTTTTGAACAGATAACATTTACCTTTTAACTTTAAGGAAACGTAAAACATTTTTCAACTTATAGATAATTTAAAGCAACAAACATTGAAACCTTTTAAAAAAATTGTTTTGAAATATTGGTTAGAATCTTTCCATATTTAATATGAATGTATGGAAGAAGATAATTATTCGCAACAAGAATTGTTTGAACAGAGAAAATATATTTCTGATCTGATTGAAGAAAAAACTGAAAAGAAAAAAAGCTCATTAAATGTCGTAATCGGTTCTGCTCTTCTTTCGAGTGGTATTGTTTTAGGATTTTTATTTCTATTTGGTCTTTTTGAAGAAGAAGAAATTGTTTTACCAGAACCAATAACAATTACTGAGACTGTAAAGGAAAAAGAATTAGTAATGCCTAGAGTGGATTCGACTGAGGTTGTCTCAATAGCTGAATTGGCAACAAAGACAATTGTTCAAGTTCAAGTGGGGACACTGTCTGATGATGGAGAGTTTTTGTCAGCTGGTGGAGGTTCAGGAGTTGTAATTACTGATGATGGCCTAATAATGACGAATCACCATGTTATCGACAATTCCACAGAGGTTAGAGTTATTTTTGAAGATGGACGAATGTACGAAGCAAATATAATTGGTTCTGATAGATTGACTGACATTGGGCTTATAAAAATAACAGCTTCAAATTTGATACCTATTGCAATTGGTAATAGCGATAAAATGCTAGTTGGTGATTTAGCAGTTGCTATTGGACATCCCCTTACCCTCGGTGCCGCACCAACAGTGACAACAGGTGTTGTTTCTGCTCTTGAGAG
>LUMH01000129.1_pt1 | contig 48549 bp, 55 predicted proteins | sample 730001 | NCBI WGS metagenome assembly LUMH01 (sample SAMN03860268, study PRJNA289734) | marine metagenome | biome: seawater column; feature: ocean; material: water; isolation source: Red Sea water column Station 34 - depth 25m | place: Saudi Arabia: Red Sea | collected 2011-10-15 | depth 25 m
GCTTTTGGAGCTTCCTCTTTTTTAGCTTCTGCTTTTGGAGCTTCCTCTTTTTTTGCTCCATCTGTCGGTGCTGCGTCTGCTTTTGCTGCCTCTTCCTTTTTAGCATCATCAGACCCTTCTTTTTTTCTATCTTTTTTTGGAATAGCTTTTTGAGGATTATTACCATTAGCAGGCATTGGCATTAACTCATTTTCACCCAAGATTCTTGCTACTCTTGTAGTCGGTTGTGCACCTTGGCCTAACCAATATTTAATTCTTTCAGCCTCTAATCCTATTCTTTCTTTTTTTTCTTTAGGTAATAGAGGATTAAAAAAACCAACTTTTTCTATGAAACGTCCATCTCTTGCAAAACGACTATCAGCTACAACAACTTTGTAAACTGGTCTTTTCTTTGTTCCACCTCTTGATAATCTAAGTTTTAACATTTACTCTCCTTTTTTATTTTAATTGATTAAATAATTCTGGTGGTATTCCTTTGTCAGACATACCTTTCAGATTTCCTTTAGACATCTTTCTCATCATTTCAGACATCATTTTAAATTGTTTTAACAATTTATTGATAGTGGCTGGATCAGTTCCAGAACCATTAGCAATTCTTTTTTTTCTAGAACCATCAATTATTTTTGGGTTCTCTCTTTCTTTTTTTGTCATCGATAAAATTATAGCCTCGTTCTTAGTGATAACACTCTCGTCAATACCCGCAGCATCCATTTGTGATTTAACTTTAGAAATACCTGGCATAAAAGACATAATTCCCTCTATTCCACCCATTTTTTTCATCTGTCTTAGTTGAGTTAAATAATCTTGCATTGAAAATTGTCCCTTTTTTAAATTCTCTTCTGTCTTTTTAATATTTTCTTCACCTAAATCTTGTGCTGCTTTTTCAACTAGAGATACAATATCTCCCATTCCAAGAATTCGGTTAGCAATCCTATCAGGATGAAACACCTCAAAATTTTCAATTTTTTCTCCTACCCCTAAAAACTTAATTGGAACCTCTGATACAAATTTCATACTTACCGCGGCCCCACCTCTGGCATCACCATCAGCTCTTGTTAAAATAATTCCTGATAAACCTACAGTATTTTTAAATTCTTTTGCAACTGATGCTGCTACTTGACCTGTTAAAGAATCTGCAACTAAGAAAGTTTCAGCGGGATTGATTATATTTTCAATCTGCTTTATTTCACTCATCATTTGAAGATCTATTTGTGTTCTGCCAGCTGTATCAAATAAGATAATGTCGGCACCATTTAAATTTGCAGCGCTTATTGCTCTCTGACAAATATCTGCTGGTTGTTGACCCTCTATAATTGGTAAAGTTAAGATATCATTTTGCTCACCTAAAGATTTCAATTGTTCTTGTGCAGCTGGTCTATAAATATCTAAGCTGACCATCATTACCTTCTTTTTCTTTGTATTTTCTAAATATCTTGCAAGTTTTGCAGTAGTGGTAGTTTTACCTGAACCTTGTAGACCAACTAACATCATTGGTACGGGAGGAACGGCGTTTAAATTTACATCAATGTTTTTTTCACCTAATAAATTAACTAATTCGTCATAAACGATTTTTACAACCATATCACCAGGAGATGTAGATCTGATAATTTCTTGCCCTAAAGCTTTAGGTTTAACTTTTTCAATAAAATCTTTTGCGACCTCAAGTGATACATCAGCCTCTAGTAAGGCTTGTCTAATAGCTCTAAGGCCTTCATCAACTTGGCTCTCATCAAGCGAAGGGGCTTTTTTCAGGGAGGAAAAAACTTCCTCAAATTTATTTGTTAAATTTTCAAACATATTTATTTCACACAGCAGTAATCGCACTAGTGGGCGAACCCTCGCTGACTAGTGTCGATCTCTTTGTTTCCAAAGACACCGCAAATTTAACGTTTTTGCGGAAACTGCCACAAACTATAATAGAGGTTCAAAAAGTCAATAAATAAGTTAAATAACTATATATGGATATTAGGGCTTTTAAAATGGATGGATTAGGTAATGATTTTGTAATAATTGATAATAGACAAAAGATTACCAATTTGACTAAAGATCAAATCATAAAAATTTGTGATAGAAATTTTATTGGCTGTGATCAATTAATATTTATTGAATCTAGCAAATCAAGTGATGCAAATTTAAAATTTTTTAATTCTGATGGAGGAGAGTCTGGTGCGTGTGGAAATGGTACTAGATGTGTTGCAAAATTAATCTCCGAGGAGACAAAATCTGAAAACATCATTTTGTCAACTTCAAATGGAAATTTAGAGTCAAAAATATTAGATAAAAACATTGTTACGACTGAAATTGGTAAAGCTAAGTTACAATGGAACGAAATTCCTTTATCAGAAAAACTAGATACGAAAAATTTAAATATTAAGATTATTGATTCAAATAACAAAGAACATTCGGGTGGGACGGCAGTTAATGTTGGAAATCCACATATTGTTTTTTTTGTAAACGAAATTGAAAATTTTAATATTGAAAAAATTGGACCCGAAATTGAAAATCATAAAATTTTTCCAGAAAAATGTAATGTTACAATTGCTACAATAATTAATAAAAATTTAATTAGAGTGAAGGTATGGGAGAGAGGAGCGGGGCTGACCAAAGCATGTGGAACAGCTGCATGTGCAACAGCATTTGCTGGTAAATTAAATGATCTTACTGAAAATAAAACAGACATAGAATTTCAAACAGGTAAATTATCAATTCTTATAGATGATAAAAATTCAATCCACATGAAAGGACCCGTTTCAGAAATAAAAGAAATTGAGTTCAAACTATAATGGGAATTTTTGATAAATTTAAGATAGGCTTTAAAAAAAGTGCATCTGCACTGACATCTGGACTAAAAGAAATAATTATAAAAAAAGAGATTGATGATAAAAATTTAAATAAAATTGAAGAATTTTTAATTGAGTCAGATGTAGGTGTCGAGGCTGCGTCTGAGATCAAGGAAATCATTTCAAGTAAAAAAATCGATCCAAATAAAGATTTATCAACCGAGATAAATCTTATTTTAAAAGAATATATTATTAATCTAATGAAACCTTTAGAGAATAATTCTTTTTTCGAAAAAAAAGATAAACTCAATGCAACATTAATCTCAGGTGTGAATGGTGTTGGCAAAACAACAACTATTGGTAAAATAGGTAAAATTTTAAAAACTAATGGAAACAAAGTTATGTTTGCCGCTTCTGATACTTTTCGAGCAGCAGCTATTGAACAATTAGAAAACTGGGCAAATAAAATTGACGTTAAAATAACTAAATCATCTCAAGGTTCTGATCCAGCATCAGTCGCATATAAAGCAGTTGAAGAAGCAATCAAAAATAATTTTCACCAAGTATTAATCGATACTGCTGGAAGACTACAAAATAAAAAAAATTTAATGGAGGAATATAAAAAGATAGCCAATGTAACAAAAAAAATTGACCAGGATGCCCCTCACAACATTATTTTAGTTTTAGACGCAACATCGGGACAGAATGTAATTAATCAAGTAGAAGAATTTAACAAAATTATTCCATTAACTGGTTTAATCATGACCAAATTAGATGGAACTGCCAAAGGCGGTATTCTATTGGCGATAGCAAAAAAATATCAATTACCTATTATTGCTTTAGGCTTGGGCGAAAAAGAAGACGACTTACAATTATTTAATGCAGAAAAATTTGCTGAAGCTTTTACGCAGGTTAATTGATTAAATTACTCGAGATTAAAGGTTTATAAATACTACACTTATAATTATCTTTAAATTTATAATGCCCACAATCCTTAGAAAAAGACGAAATAATAAAATCAAATTTTCCTGTAGTGGGGTAAAGTTCAAGTTTCTTATTAAAAATATCATACTTAAAGTTTGCGTTTAAACTTTTAACTGCACTAATCATCACCAGTGTTTTATCATCTTTTAAAAGATAATAAGCAAAGTCGTCTGGAAATACAGGAAAGTCATATTCCTCTAAATGAAACTTGGCTTGAGAGGGAAACCAATCATAAGAGATCAATGGTGAAGAAGACTTTGTTGAATAATTATAGATATAAAGATCTTTTGGATAATCATTTATATAATTACTTTCTTCACCTCTAGCTAAAATCGATTTCTCTCGCCCCTTAAAATATAGCGCAAATTTTTTGTTGTGAGAGTCCATATGATCTATGTGAAATAAATCATCAGGATAAAATGAATTATCTTTCGAAAAAGCAAAGCTTTTTAAAGTTATGAATAAAATTATAATAATAAAAACATTTTTCACTTTTTAAACTTAATCTTAAATCTTGAAAAATATTTGTTTAGAATATGGCTTAATTTAAATTAATCAAAAAAGAGTTTAGTGCTTTTACAAGACTCTCGTCATACTCCATCATATGATTGTCATATTTGGTAAAATACGAATATTTGGGTTCATTAGCTATCTCAAACATCTTTTTACCCATCTCAAAAGGAACAATTTGATCTTTTTCACCATGCATTATCAAAATTGGAGATTTAATATTTTTAATTTTGTTTTTATTTTCAAATTTATCTTTGAGTAAAAGACCAACAGGTATATATGGATAAAATTTTTTAGCCGCATCAATCATTGATGTGAATGGAGTTTCTAAAATAACACCTGCAAACTCTTTGTTCTGGGATAAATGTGTTGCAACTCCTGTTCCTAATGATTCTCCATAAATTACTATATTTTTTTCATCTACACCTTTTTTTACCAACCATTTAATTGCACTTTCACCATCCTCATATAACCCAGACTCTGATGGTTTGCCCTCGTTACCACTAAAACCTCTCCAAGCAATTATTAAAAAATTAACACTCATGTCTCTAAAATGATTTAATTTATGAATTCTATTTTCTAAAGATCCAGCATTTCCATGAAAAAATAGAATTGTTTTATTTTTTTTTATATCTTTTTCATGATACCAACCCAATAAATCTAATCCATCTTGGGTTGGGACTTTTACTTTTTCAATATAAACTGAGAGTTTGTCATCAAAATAATTATTTTCATCAGGATGATACATTAAGTTCCTTTGATAAAAATAAAGAAATACTAAGAGAAATAGGTAAACTAAAATTGTTAGTTGTAAAAATAATAACAAACTATTCCTAAACCTTTTTAACATTATTTTTCTTTGCTAAATATACGCCAAAAAATACCAGAATAGTCCCAATAATATGGTAATTTTCAAATTTTTCGTCAAATAAAAAGTATCCATAAATTGCACCGTAAACTGTAAAAACATAAAGCGTAAAGCCAGTTAAAGATGCACCTAATTTTTTTTGAGCTATAGTATAAAGTGTAAAGGCAATTATCCCTGGCGATATAGCAGCAAAAATCACCCATAAATAAAATTCTGTTACAAAAATAGTCTCTTTATAAAATAATTCCTCACCAACATAAAAGGGTAACAAACTTAAAGCACCAAAAAAGGAAATCATAGCAAATCTATCGAAAATTTTTAATTTTGATTTCCAATAAAATAAATAAATAGAATATAAAGCCCAACCAACTGCAGCAGCTAACATCCATAAATCACCAATTGTAAATCTAAGATTAATTAATAAATCAATATCACCTTTAATAATAATGACAAAAACACCAATCAAACAAGCAATTAAACCAATTACCTTTGTCAAATTTATTTTTTCTTGAAAAAAGAAATATGAAATCAAAATAATAAAAACTGGAGAGGATGTATAAATTATTCCCATATTAGTTACGGTTGTTGTCTCACCAGCTAAAAAAGGGAAAGCGCCACATACACCACACCCCATTGACCCCAAAAAAAATAATTTTTTATATTCCTTTTTAATTATATGAAAATTATTTTTTAAAGTTACATAAGTAAATGGTAATAAAATCAAAAAAACCACTGTCCAACGCCAAAATGCAAGTGAAATAGGCGGGACAAATTCAACACCACCTCTAGCAACAACTAAGTTACTAGCCATAAAGATTGGTTGTATAAATAGTAATGATAATGGAAATATATCTGTCTTAATATTTTTCAATTTAATTGATATTAATCTTTATCAAAAAAGGCTTCGTATATCATCATGATGATAGCTGCACCCATTAAGAGATAAACTGGAATAACATCCAAGAAGCCTATCATCATTGATCTTGTCAAAGTTGTAGCTAAACCAATTAAAAAGAAAACTGCAAAAGATAATCCTATGATTGTAGTAATTTTATTCATTTTATTCCTGACATTCTTTTTCTAACCAATTAGCAACTCCTAGAAATCTATGATCATCATATTTATTGCCAATTAATTGAACGCCTAATGGTAAATTATTTTCTCCTTCAAGTAAAGGTAACGAAATACATGGTGTGCCAAGATAAGACCAAACTTTATTAAATTCTGCTGTTCCTGTACTTTTTAAACCCTTTGGTGCAACACCCGGGCTAGCTGGTGACAAAACTCCATGATAATCCTCAAAAACTTCCTCGTAAGACTCATAGCCTCTTTTCATAAAATCAATTGCTTCTGCGTATTCTTTCGCGGAATGTTTATTGCCTTTTGTAATTGCATCTTGCATATACTTCGATAATTTCTTTTTAAATTTTTTAAAATACACTGAAAAATTATTGGCTAAATCAGTCTCATGAATAATTTGGTGATACTTGTGAATATCCTTAAAATAAGAAGGTGTATCAAAAATCTCGATATTTTTTTTGAATGAATTAATAAAATATTCAAATGACTCTCTAGACTTTTTATCTATTAATTTCCAATGTTCAGTTTTATAAAAAATAAATTTAGGATCAAATAAAGGTCCTTTTTTTGTCTCAGATAAAATATTTTCCGTTGAGTAATGTATAGTTGCTGGATCAAATTTATCTTTTTTTATCAATACTTTTGCCAACATAGCCACATCCTCAACTTTTCGGCCAAAGATTCCTATATGATCTAGATTGTAAGAAGTTCTTAAAACACCATTTCTAGATATCAAACCATAACTAGGTTTATAACCCACAACTCCACAATAGGATGCTGGTCTAATAATGGATCCTCCAGTTTGTGATCCAATTGATGCAGGTGCCATAAACGAAGCCACTGAAGCAGCTGATCCGCTTGAAGAACCACCTGGTGTTCTTGTTTTATCATGTGGATTTGTGGTTGCCGGGGGTCCTAAATAAGCAAGTTCTGAGGTTGCTGTTTTACCCATTACAATCGCTCCGGATGCATGAAGTAGATCAATTATTTCAGCATTTTGTGAATATGATTTACCTTTTCTAATAACTGTTCCACATTCGGTTGGCATATCAACTGTCCCAATAATGTCTTTAACCGCAATAGGCACTCCATGAAGTGGACCAATTGGTTTACCAGATCTTCTATGATCGTCAGCTTCTGCAGCTTTTTCTAATAAAACTTTTTTGTCAAAATGGGCCCAAGCCTTTATATCTTTGTCAAATTTATTGATTCTCTCGATATACTTTTCACAAACATCAACAGAGGTGAGTTGAGCATCTTTAATCTTTGCAGCAAGTTCTTCAAGACTTAAAGAAAATATATCTGTCATCTAAAATTAATTTGCAAATAATGTCTCTGGTAACCAAAGTGCTATACCTGGAAATAAATACATTAGAACCATAGCTAAAATCACAATACCTAAAAATGGCATTATTCCTCCAAAGATCTGCATCAATTCAACATTCTTTGATTGAACTCCCTTTAGGTAGTAAGCAGACATTGCCATGGGGGGTGTCAAAAATGAGGTTTGTAAATTTAGAGCAATCAACATTGCAAAGAAATACGGATTTACTCCAAAAAATTCGACTAATGGTAAAAATATTGGTACAAAAATAATTAATATCTCCGTCCACTCCAATGGCCAACCTAATAAAAATATAATCAATTGTGTAATTACTAAAAATTGCCAAGGCTGTAAATTTAGAGATTTAAAGAAATGTTCGAAAACCTCGTGGCCTCCAAGATAAGAAAATACAGAAGCAAATGTCCACGATCCTATGAAAAGCCACATGATCATTGCAGTTGTTTTAGCTGTCAAAAAGACAGACTCTTTAAAATTTTTCCACTTAAGGGTTTTATAAAAATATGAAAGCACCAACGATCCAAATGCACCGACGGCTGCAGCTTCAGCAGGTGTTGCTATTCCAGCTAAAATTGTACCTAGAACTAGAATTATCAATGAAAATAAAGGTAAGAAGGAGACAAGAACTTCTTTAAGAATTACTGCAGTAGGAGGTATTTCCTCAGCTGCAGGTTTTGGCGCTATTGATGGATTTAACCAAGCTCTGAACACTGCGTATGCAATGTAAAGTCCCGCTAACATAAGTCCTGGAAAAATAGCAGCTGCAAATAACCTTAGTGGTGATAGTTGAGCAATTACAGAGTAAACTATCAACATAATACTAGGTGGAATTAAAATTCCTAAACATCCACCTGAACAAATTATTCCAGATGCAAATTTTTTATCATAACCAGCTTTAATCATAGCAGGCCATGCTAGTAATCCCATTAAAGTAACAACTGCACCTATAATACCTGTTGCTGTTGAAAATAGGGCACAAGTAATCAGTGCTGCAACTGCCATTGATGCAGGAAGCTTATGAGATGCTAATCTAATTGCAAAAAATAGTTTTGCTACAATACCTGCTCTTTCAACTAAATATCCCATGAATAAAAAGAGCGGGACAGCAGTAAGGACATTATTATCCATAACAGTGTAGGTATTTTGAACAAAAAGTTGGAATATCCTATTATCAAAAAGATGTTCCATCTTAGTTGGATCAAAGTAAGCATAATATCCAAAACCTAGTCCCATCGCCATTAAAGTAAAGGCAATCGGAAAACCTAATAGTACGGCAAATAAAAATATACCCATCATCATAATTGCCACTTCAGGATTTGTTAGACTAAATAACATCTTCTTTATTTCCTTCTTGTGAAGTTCTCATTAATACTTTTTCAGTTTCTTCGGCATCACGCTCTGTTCCGTTAACAGACTTCCAGATAAAGGTATTAAAGATTTCGCCATATAAATTTGAATTTGAGCTGGACTATTCCAACTTGTTTCTTTTATTTTCCAAGCTAGCGCAGCATACTCGTAACCATAAAAGGCTAATGCAATTACACCAGGGAAAAAGAAAATAAAATATAAAACTATATCTATCCAAGCTTGTACTCTTTGAGAAAATAATCTGTAAATGACGTCTCCTCTTACATGTGCCTCGGTACACAAAGTATATGCACCAGCCATCATAAAAATTGCACCATACATTTGGAGGCTAAAATCGAAATTCCATAAAGTTGGTGCATTTAAAGCATATGCCATAAAAACTTCATAGCACGTTCCACCCATTAAAATTACAATACACCAGGAAAATGCTTTACCCATTGAGACGCTTAATCGGTCGGCAAATTTTATATAAGATCTCATCATAGATATAGACTCTTATTGAATTGTTTTGAATTAATCAAATAAAAAGGGGGCCGAGGCCCCCTCATTAAAATTTATGAAAAGTTAATTATAACTTAACTTTTGCTATTGGACCAAACTCATTTTCATACGCAAGTTTGTAATTCGGCTGATTCATCAGCAAGTATTTCATTACTCTCTTCGCATACGCTTTCTGAGAATCTACGATTTTCTTAAAGAAAGGATCTTTCTTATTGAAATCACCGATTACCTTATCCCAACCTTTTAATTGTTGAGCTAAGATTTCATCAGAAGTTTGGTAAACATTTACTTTATGCTCATTCATTAACTTAGCTAAGTCAGCTGAGTATCTTACTAAAGCTTTAAAGTAGTTATCACTATTTGCAGCATAAGCAGCATTTTTCAATATTGCTTGGTGTGCAGGTGATAAACTATTATATGTTTTTTTGTTAACTGGTATTTCAAACATCTCTTGAGATTGGTGGAAGCTTCCTAAGTGATAGTGCTTAGAAACATCTTGCATACCAAACTGAGAGTCTGAAGTAGGGTTGTTAAACTCAGCAGCTTCAATCAAACCAGTTTTCATCGCTGGCTGAATTTCACCACCTGGTAATTGTCTAACTACCATTCCCATTGCAGTTAAAACGTTAGTCGCAAGACCAACTGTTCTATACTTCATACCTTTAACATCAGATACTTTAGTTACGTTCTTTTTGAACCAACCAAAAGGCTGAGCTGGCATAGGCATATGGAAAAATCCTACATAATCGAAACCAACTTTTGCAAGTGTTTCGTCATATAATTTTCTTCCTCCACCATACTCCATCCATCCCATAACTTCTTGAGATGACATTCCGTATGAAGGACCAGTTCCAAATAATGATGCAGCAGGGTTTTTACCATACCAATATGCAGTCACCCAGTGACCCATATCTACTACACCGGAACTAACCGCTTGTCCGATTTCTGAAGTCTTTACAACTGCTCCAACCGGTTGAAGATCAATCTGAAGAGATCCTCCAGACATTTCTTTAACCATGTTACAATAGTCTCCAGCCATTTCGAAAAAGATGTTAGCTCCACTTGGCCATGCAGCTTGCATCTTTAAAGTTTTATGACCGCCAGCAGTTGCTATGTTTGGCATTGCAACAGCTGCTGCAGCTACAGCACCAGCTTTAGCAGCAGTTTTAAAGAACTTACGTCTTGAAGATGTTTTCACCTTCAATGATTTATTTTCTTTAGTCATTATTACTCCTATTAAAGTTAATTAACTTGATTAATTAAAACATAGAATCAGATTAGAGTCTTTCTAAAAAAAGGCGTAGATGTCGCAATAGTTGAATTAGATTCAATCCAGAGTAGAATTAATTTACTTTATTTTTACAATTTCCAGTCTTAAAAAACTCATCAATATTATCGATTGCTAAGTTTGCCATTGCAATTCTTGTATCCTTTGTTGCGCTTCCTAGATGTGGAAGAATAAATGCTGACTTAATTTTATTATAACCAGGATTTAAGTTTGGCTCATTTTTATAAACATCTAATCCAGCTGCATATATTTTTCTTCGATTCAATGCATCAATTAAGGCTTCATCATCGACAATATCTCCTCTAGCGACATTAGTAATTACTGCTCCTTTAGGGAAATATTCAACGGTTTCTTTGTTAATCATGTTTTCTGTTTCTTTAGTAGCAGGACAACAAATTGACAGGACATCAGAAACTGAAAAAAGACTTTTAATATTATCATGATAAATCGCTCCCTGCTCTTTTTCATCACTTAACTTTGATCTATTGTGATAATGAATTATCATGCCTAACGACTTTGCAATCTTTGCAATTTTTTGTCCTATTCTTCCCATGCCTAGAATACCAAGTCTGGAGCCTGTCAATTGCTTACCTATTAAATAGTCTGCTGACCACTTCCATCCACCTTCTTGAGCAGATACTATTCCCTCAGAGGCTCTTCTGCATGCGCCTAAAATTAAAAGTATCCCAATTTCAGCTGTCGCATCAGATAAAACCTCAGGAGTATTGGTAACTGCAATGCCTCTTTTTTTTGCGGCATCTAAATCAATATTTCCAAATCCAACTGCAAAATTTGAAATAATTTTTATCGTGTCTGGCAATTTGTTGATTGTTTCTTTATCCATTTTATCTGTGAGAGAAGATAAAATTCCATCACATCCTTTACTCATTTCTATTACTTTTGACTGAGAGTATAGCTCATCATTATTATTGAATATTGGATCAAAAGTTTTAGTGGCTTTGTCCTCACTCTCCTTAATTAATTTTCTAGTGATAAGAATTTTTTTCATTAAAATATTGAATTAACTAATTTAGATCGAATATCTTGCCAGGATTCATTATATTATTTTGATCAATGCTCCTCTTAATCAATTTCATTAATGGAATGTTGTCAGCATGTTCTTTTAAAAGATATTCTTTTTTATGTAACCCAACTCCATGTTCTCCAGTGATTGTACCTTTCAATTCAAGTGCTTTATTTATTAATAAGTCGTTAAATTCTCTTATTTTTTTGTATGTCTCTTTGTTTTCAGGGTCAAAAGGCAAAAGCACATGAAAGTTTCCATCTCCTAAATGACCTACCATCGGAGCTCTTAATCCAAATTTTTTTGCCTGCTCTTCTGCGTAATTTACACATTCAGTTATATTTGAAATTGGCAAACACACGTCAGTCGAATAAACTCTTCCATTATTTATCAATGCTTTTACTGAATAATAAACATCCCATCGGGCTTTCCAAAGCTTATTTCTCTCTTCTAAATCCTTTGCCCATTTAAAAGAACTTCCATTATTATCTTTCGATATTTCCTCAACAATTTTAATATTTTCATTATTAGATGCCTCGGATCCATGAAACTCAAAAAATAAAGTTGGCACTGCTTCGATATCTTTCAATTTAGAGTAATTAATACTAATACCCATTTGATCTTTGTTCAGCATTTCAATTCTAGCGATCGGAACTCCATATTGAATAACTTGTTGGGCAGTTTGAACTGCATTTTCTAAAGTTGGGAAATGACAAACTGCAGACATAATGCTTTCTGGTATTGGCGATAATCTCAATTGAACTTCTGTAATTATGCCTAACGTTCCCTCTGAACCTATAAATAAATTGGTTAAATTATAACCTGCTGATGTTTTTTTAGTTCTGCTACCAGTATTTACAATATCTCCATTAGGCAAAACAACTGTGAGTCCACTGATTACAGTTTTCATTGTTCCATATTTTACAGCCATTGTCCCTGAAGCTGATGTTGAAGCCATTCCTCCAATTGCTGCATTAGCACCTGGATCAATCGGGAAAAAAACTCCATCTTCTCTCAAATAATCATTTAATTGCTCTTTAGTTACACATGCCTGAACTCGACAATCAAAGTCCTCAACATTCACACTTAAAATTTTATTCATTTTTTCAAGACATATGGTTATGCCTTTTTCATTACCAACAACATTACCTTCTAAAGATGTTCCTGTTCCAAAAGGTACAACAGGAATTTTGTGCTCATTACATAAACGGAGCACTTTAGAGACCTCTTCATTTGTTTCAGGAAAAACTACAGCTTTAGACAAAACGGGATCATAAGTATCCTCACCTCTAGCATAATTTGCTCTTGTTGACTCAGAGGTAGAAAATCTTCCATTAAAAATTTTTTTAAACTCTGCTTGGACTTGCTCGTTCATTAAAAGAATATTAGTAAAAATTTTATCAAAAATACAGCTTATTTAGTAAGCATTTTCTTTATGTTTTCTAAAGCCTGTTGAATGTTATCTCTTGATGCTGCAAAACTAAATCTTACGTAATCATTACAAGTTTTACCGAAAGCAGTTCCTGGCACTATTGCTACTCCAGCCTCATGCATTGCTTTTTTACAGAATTCAGATCCATTCATTCCTGTACCGATTACTTTTGGGAATGCATAAAAGGCTCCTCCAGGCAAACTACACTCCACTCCTGGAAGATCATTTAACCCCTGATGAATTAAATTTCTTCTTAAAGTAAACTTGTCTAACATATCTTTGATAGAGTCATCGGGGCCATCTAGTGCAGCAATACCAGCATATTGTGCAGCAGCATTTACACATGACACGCTATTAATTAATAATTTGTTTACGTGCTCAATAAGTTCTTTAGGCCAATAACTCCAACCTAATCTCCATCCCGTCATCGAATAAGCTTTGCTCCAACCCTCTAATACAATTAACCTATCTTTTAAATTTGGATAATGGAAAAAAGAAGGCATTTCTTTGTAGTCAAAAATTTGTCTACTATAAATTTCATCACTTAAAATAGTAACATGAGGATGTTTTTCTAACTCCTTTGCAAAATAGTCAATTACAGGTTTCTCAACAAAACTTCCTGTTGGATTATTTGGATTTATTAAAATCAGTAATCTTGTTTTTTTAGTTATAAGAGATAAAATTTTATCCGGATCAAATTTAAGATCTTTATCTTCAGTTAAATCATAAGGCACAGGCGTTGAACCTGTATAATTAATCATAGACTCATATATTGGAAATGCAGGTGTAGGATGGATTATTTCTACTCCCGGTTCTCCGTAACATTGTATTGCGTAACTCATTGTAGGTTTACCACCTGGCATGATTAAAATTCTTTCAGGATCTATCTCAGCTTTATAACGTTTCTTAATCCATCTTGTTACAGCTTGTCGACACTCAGGTATTCCATTTGACATCACGTATCCATGATGACCATCATCCAAAGCTTTTTTTGCCGCTTCAACAACATGTTTAGGTGTTTTAAAATCTGGTTGTCCTAGACCTAAATGGATCATTGGCTTACCTTGGGCCTCTAATTTCTTTGCCTCTGCTAATACCGAAAAAGCAGACTCTGTTCCTAATCTATCTAAACTCTTTGCTAGTTCCATAACTTTTATATTTTATTAGAAGTTCTATAAATTAATTTTGAACTATTCAACTCTTTTAGGTTCTTACATCCCATTAAAACCATATTTCTATTGATTTCCTCGTGCATATTTTTAAGTAAATGCTCAACACCTTGTTGTCCCCCTGCGGCTAAAGAGAACAAAAACATTTTACCAAAACTACAGGCTTTTGCACCTGCAGCGATTGCTTTTAATACATGAGTTCCTCTTCTAACTCCCCCGTCTAATATGATTTCCAATTTATCTCCAACTGCATCTGAGATTGCTTTGACTTGATCAAATGGCGATCTTGATCCATCAAGTTGTCTTCCACCATGATTTGAAATCATGATTGCCGTACAACCAATATCTATTGCTCTTTTCGCATCTTCAACGGACATAACACCTTTAAGTGCAAAAGGTCCATTCCATTTCTTCACACAATATTCAGCATCCTTCCAGTTCATTGCTGGATCGTATTGTTCATTAATGTACTCTATAACTGATTTTGCAATATTGGTGCCCTTATCTGTTTTTGTAGCCACATTTGCTAATTTAAATTTCCCGTGAGTAAGATAATTAAATACCCAACTTGGATGAAGAGCAAAACTCATTAAACTTTGCAAAGTCAATTTAGGTGGTGTTGTAAATCCGGTTCTATGATCTCTCTCTCTATTTCCTGCAACTAATGTATCAACATTCTTCTATAGTATTATTTGCCATCGTAGACATACTATAAAATGTTCCAAACTTATCAGCTGCTCTAGCAGATGCTTTGTCACCGTCATGATGATAAAGTCTTTGCATGGCACATGGCGATAAAAAGAGTGGCATATCGATTTTTTTTCCAAAAATAGTTGTTGAGAGATCTGGTTTTCCTACACTTGCTAAAATGTTAGGAACTAAATCGCAATCATCAAAAGATTTTGTATTTCTTTTGAGTGTTATTTCATCATCTGCACCACCATCAATATAATGAAATATTGGTGAAGGTAATTTTTTTTTCGCAAGTTTTCTAAAATCGTCAAAATTATAACAATTTTGTAAACTCACTATTTTCTAAATCTAAGATTATTTCTATTAAGATCTGAAATTTTTGTACATCCCATGAGCTTCATATCTCTAACTAACTCAGATTTATACAACTCAAGAGCTCTTTCGACGCCTGGTTGGCCTGCTGCTGCAAGCGCATAAAGATAAAGTCTTCCACCAGAACATGCTTTTGCACCAAGAGATAATGCTTTAAGCATATGTGTTCCTCTATGAATTCCTCCTTCACATATAACATCAAGTTTATCTCCAACTGCATCAACAATTTCTGCGAGCTGATCAAATGGTGATCTCGATCCATCAAGTTGTCTGCCGCCATGATTTGAAACCATTATACCAGTACATCCTATATCCACTGCTTTTTTAGCATCTTCTACACTCATTATTCCTTTAAGTGCAAAATGACCTCCCCATTGAGAACAAAGTTTTTCAGCATCTTTCCAATTCATGGATTGATCTAACATTGTTGAAAAATAATTTCCTATAGAAGAGTTTGTGCTTGTACCCTCTTTTACAAAATCTTGGAGGTGAGGTAATTCAAATTTACCTTTTGTTAAATAATTTATTCCCCACATTGGTTTAGTCGCAAAACTAAATAAGCTTGAAAGAGTCAATTTTGGTGGAGAAGTAAAACCAGTTCTTAAATCTCTTTCACGATTTCCTCCTGTAATGGTATCGACTGTAAGAGCCATTACATCAAATTTAGCAGCCTTAGCTCGCTCTAAACAAGAATCATTTAAACCTCTATCTTTGTGAAAATAAAACTGAAACATTTTAGGTGTATCAATCAACGAGGATATTTCCTCAACGCTAACAGTCGCTAATGCAGAAACACCAAACATTGTATTAAATTTTTTAGCTGCTTTTCCAACTGCTCTTTCACCATCATAATGAAAAAGTCTTTGTAATGCTGTTGGTGAAAGATAAAATGGTAAATCTAACTTTTTACCAAAAATTGTTGTGGATAAGTCTACATTCTCAACGCCTCTTAAAACATTTGGAACTAAATCTACATCGTCAAAGGCACTAGTATTCCTAGCATATGTAATCTCATCGTCAGCTGCACCATCAATATAATGAAAAATAGGTGATGGAAGCTTGAGCTTAGCAAGTTTTCTAAAATCACCAAAATTGTGACAATCTTTTAATCTCATTATCATAGAATGTTTTTTTAAAAGGTTTTAAGGAAATTAAACATATAACTATTTGCCCCAGGATTTTTATCTCCCAAACTTGCATTGGACAAATGATTATATGATAAGCCTAGTTGTGTATTTTGGAATAAATCTAAAGAAATCTGAACTTCGCTTTTAAATTCTAACAAATGCCCAAGATCTTTTCCATCTCCCTTGTTATAAAGTCCTGGGGTAAAACTTGGTATAATATTTAATGCTCCTAAGGAATATTGAGCCTGCACACCAGTATACAGATAAGCTGCGCTATCAGCAGTAAACATAAATCCTGTTATAGGAGAAAGATTACCGAGAAAAGTATCTCTATTTAGATCTGTATTTTGATGTTGAAATCCGATTAGAGTTGACCTCTTTCCATTATCACTAAAGTCAAACATGCCTGAATAAATATTAAACTTTGTATTATCATTACTAACTTTAGTTTCTTCAGCAAAGATTGATGAAGAAATTAAAAAAGACAATAATACCAAATAACAAATTCTTAGATAATTCATAATTTTTTTTTTTTTAATATAACTTTCCTGAGTATTATTGCACCACCAAATATGAACATCAATATAGGTAATAACCAAAGAAAATAGGTATTTTTACTGAATCCTGGATCATACAGAATCCAATCTCCATATTTATTTTTAAGATAAGCATAAATTTGTTTTTCGTCTAAGCCTTCATTTAATTTTTTTTCTACTAAAATTTTTAAACTATTAGCAAATTCAGAATCTGAATCGTACACTGATTGTCCTTGACAAATTAAACATCTTAAATTTTTTGTTATTTCAATTTCTAAGTTTTTGGCTTTTAAATCAGAAGAAAAACAATAAATCAAAAAAATCACAGAAACTAAAAATTTTAAAATATTCATTGTGTCAATTCTTTTATCTCAAAAAGTAATTTTTCATTCAATGGACCAATTATTTTTTTTATTATTTTATTGTTTTGAATTAAAAAGGTTTCAGGTACCCCATATGCACCCCATTCAATTGCTATTGTACCATCATTATCTAAAAAAATTAAGTCGTATGGGTTATCTAAATTTATCAAAAAATTTTTTGCATTCTCAAAATTATCTTTATAGTTTTGACCAATAATTTTGATATTCTCTTTTTTACTTAAATCCATTAAATACTTATGTTCCTCTTTGCAAGGAACACACCACGAAGCCCAAATGTTTAATAAATAATAATCACTTCCTATAAATATCTGATCTGAATTTATTTTGTCTTTTGAAAAAAACTCTTTTGCGTCAAAATTTGGAATTTTAATTTCTGATTTTATTGTAGGTGTATAAACATTTGTATTTTGTAAACCTTTGTAAAAAACAAAGAAAATTATTGAGAATGTAAAAATTAAAAATATTGGAAAAATTTTAGTTTTCATATTTTTTTCTAATTAAAGATAAACAGCCACTAAGACACAATAGAATTGTGGAAATCCAAATCCAAATCATGAATGGCTTTACTTGATAACGAATATTAAAATAATCTTGATTTTGGACGTAATTCATTGTCATAAATTTATCAGTGAATATATTAGTTTTGATGTCTGCTTCACTTGTAACAATATTTGGTTGATTATATATTCTTAGTTCAGGTTGCATAACCTCAATTAATCCACTTTGATCCTCTACAATAAACTTACCTTTAATTGCTTTAAAATTTTGTTTATTTTCTTGCTCAATGCTCTCAAAATTAATCTTCAAATTTTGAGCTTGGTAAGTTTCATTAATTTTTAAATTTGTAATAACTTCAGATGAAAAAATATTATTAAATAAAATACTAAGTATCAAAATGCTAAAACTAAAATGAGCAGTAATTTGCGACAGGTTTCTATATTTTCTGTGAAAAAAATCTCTAAGAGTTATAAAAAATAAATAAAAAGCTGCTGTAATTAGAATAGTATTGTAAAGAAAATTAATATCTAAATTTCTAATTATCAATATTGATAAAATTAAAGAAATTACAAAAAATGAAATTAAATAAATTTTGTCTTCAATATCTGATTTAATCCACTTTAATTTAGGTCCTATTGCCATCGCTAACATAAATGGGATTAAAAATGGTAGGATCAATTTGTTAAAAAATGGTGGACCTACAGATATTTTTTGAGATGAAATAACCTCTAAAAATATTGGATAAATTGTTCCAATTAAAACAACAGATAAAAAATACATCATAAACCAATTATTAACTAGAATTGATGTTTCCTTACTTAATAAGTAGAAAGTTTTGGAATTGTTGTTTTCACTTTTATGAAAAATTAAAAATATAAAAAAAGATAAGAATATCAAAATAAATAAAAATATTAGAATATACAAACCTCTCTCTGGATCATTAGCAAATGTATGGACAGAATTTAAAATACCTGATCGAACCAAAAAAGTACCACACATACTTAGGGTAAAAGTTGCAATTGATAACACAACAACCCACGAGGTAAGAATAAGCTTTTTTTCTAAAACTAATACACAATGTAATAGTGTTGTTAATGCAAACCATGGCATTAAAGATACATTTTCAACTGGATCCCAAAACCAAAAACCTCCCCATCCTAACTCGTAATAAGCCCAAATGGATCCAAGTAAAATTCCTAAAGTTAAAAAAATCCAAGAAACTAAAACCCATTTTTTGATATGTGATGCCCATATTTTTGTAATATTATTGGAGCAAACTGCTGCTAGTGCTGAGGAAAAAATTATGGAAGTTCCAACATAGCCTAAATATAAAATCGGTGGGTGAATTGCTAATGCAGGATCTTGCAATATAGGATTTAAACCTAATCCCTCTTTTGGAACTGGAAAAACATGATTAAAAGGATTGGAGGTTTGTATTAGAAAAATAAAAAAACCAACTATTATTATCTGCTGGAATAATAAAGTTAAAATTTTATATTGTTTTGGTTGATTTTTTGACCTCAGTAAAAAGACAAATATAAATAATGTTAAAACTAACAACCATAATAATAGACTACCCTCATGATTGCCCCAGGTCCCAGAGATTTTATAAAACAGCGGCTTAGTTGTGTGGGAATGATTAAAAACTGTCTCATTACTAAAATCTGAGTTAACAAAAGATAAAATTAAGCCTGAGAAGCTTATTATTACAAATAAAAGTTGTAAGAATACTAAGGATATTACTTTAGTATCTAACTTCTGAGTATCATTAAAATTTTTAATTGAAAAAAATATAACTAAAATTGAAACACCGACACCAAAGATTAAAGAATAATATCCAATTAAACTCGACAATTTATTTCTCCTCTAAAGCAGCCTTTACTTCTGGAGGCATATAATTTTCATCATGTTTAGCTAAGATTTTCGTTGCTGAAAAAAAATTCTCATCTTTTAAAAATCCCTCTGCAACAACACCTTTACCTTCTTCAAAAAGATTGGGTATTAATCCTGAGTAAACAACATTAATTTCACTTTTAAAGTCTGTAATAACAAAACTTAATTCTTTATTTACAATAGAAATTGAGTCAGTTTTTACCATTCCTCCAATTCTAATCTTTTTCTGCTGCATTTCAGATAAAGTTTTTATTTCAGATGGAGATTTAAAATATACAACATTTTCCTCTAATGATTTTAGAATAAGGAATATCGTTAAACTTAATGTAACAGCGATTAAGAATATAAAAAAAAATCTTAGTTTAACTTTACGACCATACATGGTTTAAAAGTTAAATAGTTGAAGTGTTGGATAGAATCTCTCTATTAATTCTTTGTAGTCTAGCAGAGGCAGCTCTTTCAGAGTTTAGGTTTCCAAATTTAACAATAAACTTGTTTTTTTCTCTTTCATATTGATTTTTAATTACCAGATACAATGACATAAAACTTAAAAAAGTAAAAGCAAATGAACCCCAAACATAAATTCCGTATCCGTCCATGTAAAAAATTTCACTTATCATAATCTGTCTAAACCCTTATTTTTAATTTTTATCAGTTCTGTATTATATTTCATTAAAAAAATTAGCAATGAGAATAGGGCAAATGCCGCAGTCATAATTAGTAAAGGAACGAGCATCGAAGAATGAATAGTAGATTTTGATAATATATTAATTGATGCTGGCTGATGAAGTGTGTTCCACCAGTCTACAGAATATTTAATTATAGGAACATTTATTATTCCTAAAATTGTAATAATTGAGGTTACCTTAAAAACTTGTTCTTTATCTTCATAAATTCTCCAAGCAATTAAATACATCAAATAAAATAATGCCAATATTAACATAGATGTAATTCTGGCATCCCACGCCCACCATGTTCCCCACGTGGGCTTTCCCCAAATAGAACCTGTTACAAGAGCAATTACATTAAAAACAAATCCTGAAGGAGCCAAACTCTTTGAAATTAAAAAGAAATTTTTAATTTTAAATATATAGCCAACGATAGAAAGAATAGTAATAGTAGAAAAGATACCTAGTGAGATCCATGCCGCGGGAACATGAACATACATTATTCTTACAGAGTGACTTTGTTTGTAATCTTCTGGTGAGAGAATTAGAGCCTCAGTTAAACCTATAGAGACTACCAAAATAAATAATAATAAAACGTATTTTGGTGCTTTAGAAGTTATAGAAAAAATTCTATTAGGTTCTAGTAATTGAAACATAAAATTTTATTTTTAAAATAAATATTAGGGTTATTTAGTACGAAATAATTATCTGATCAAGAATGTAGAGGGAGATAATAACGAAGGGTAAAATTTAACACTCTTGATCAGAATTAATTAAACTTAACAATGCCCTGTGACAAAGATTTGAGCTAAATGTGTTTAAAAAGTGAATTTACTTAATTTGACGGCTTAAAATAGCTTGAACCTTTTTTACCAGAGAAAATTTCCTCAATTAATGGATGTTTGATTGGCTCATCAGAGTCATCGGTCAATAAATTTTGCTCTGACACGTAGGCTTCATAAGTTATTTCATCATTTTCAGCTAACAGATGATAGAATGGTTGATCTTTTCTTGGTCTAACATTCTTAGGTATAGATTGGTACCATTCCTCAGAATTATTAAACTCAAAATCTACATCATAAATCACACCTCTAAACTCAAAGTGTTTGTGTTTTACAATATCGCCTATTGAAAATTTAGCTTTTTGAATTGCCATTGAGATTAGTATGGGTATTTAAAAATAAAAATCAATAAGAAAAATTTATAGTTTTTGTGAAAATATTATTTATGTTAATATTCTTCCAGTGAATAAATCTTTTTTAAAGTTTCTTACTGATTTTGGACCTTTAGTAATTTTTTTTTACTACTATTACGATAGTGGAAAAGATTTAAGAGTAGCCATTCCACCATTTATAATTGCGACAATTATAGCATTAGCGATTGTTTGGTTTTTAGAAAAAAAAATACCCAAAGTTCCTTTGTTGAGTGGAATATTAATTACTTTTTTTGGTGGCCTTACAATTTATTTTGATAACCCAGTTTTTATTTACATCAAGCCAACAATCATTAATATTTTATTTGGTCTGGCTTTAATATTTGGAAGGTATTTTACAAATGAACCTGTGTTAAAAAAATTAATGGGAAAATCAATACCGCTTACAAACGAAGGTTGGGAATTGTTAAGTAAAAGATGGATATACTTTTTCTTTGGACTTGCTATTTTAAATGAATTAGTTTGGAGAACACAATCTGAGGAATTTTGGGTCAACTTTAAAGTTTGGGGTTTACTTCCAATAACTTTCATTTTTACAGCCTTTCAAATCGGTTTAATAAATAAATATAAAACTCATGAAGAATAATTTAAGACTGGTTGTTAATAATCTTGATAAAAAAAAATTTAATGAAAATCATTTTTTTGAAAAAAATGAGCTTAAAATAATATTAGATTTATATGCAAAAATGGTTTCAGAGGGTTCTTGGAAAGATTACGGTCTTAATATTTCAAGCAAACAGGTAGGATTTAGTGTTTTTAAAAATGCAGCTGAAAATGCTATTTATAAAATTTGCAAAAACTTTAAGCCAAAAAATAAAAATTTAAAATATTTAATTACGGATACCAATGGTAAAATACTAAAAAATTCCTCAGAACTTAATTTGTTGTTAAAAAATACTAATTGGAAAAAACTTTAAAAAAAAATTATCTTCTTTGACCGAAAAGTCTTAAGAGCATAATAAATAGGTTAATGAAATCTAAATAAAGAGTAAGAGCACCCATTACCGCTTTTTTACCCATTAACTCGCCAGTATCACTAGCAGAGTACATGTTTTTTATTTTTTGAGTATCATAAGCAGTAAGGCCAACAAAAATTAAAACTCCTAAAATTGAAATCACGAAATACATCATTGAAGATTTTAGAAAAATATTAACTAATGATGCAATAATAATTCCTATTAGTCCCATCATCAAAAATGATCCGAACTTAGTTAAATCTCTTTTTGTTGTATAACCATAAATGCTCATAGCACCAAAAGTAGCTGAACAAATAAAAAATACTCTTGTTACACTTAAACCTGTGTAAACTAATAAAATTGAAGATAGTGATAAACCCATTAAAGCAGCAAAAATCCAAAAAGTTGTCTGAGCTTTTGATGCACTCATTTTGTTGATCCCAAAACTCATATAAAATACGACACCCAAAGGAGCTAACATAACTATCCACTTAAGTCCTGATAAATAAACGGCATTTCCAACTTCAGTTAAAGCCACAATAGAACCACTTGCATCAGTAACAACTGACATCTTAAATGTTATCAACGCTATAATTCCTGTAAGTAATATTCCAGTCGCCATGTAGTTATAAACTTTTAACATGTAGGCTCTTAAGCCCTCATCAGTAACCGCAGTGGTTTCACGTGCTGCTGCTCTTGCTCTTGCTAGAATACCTTTTTTGTCTGTTGCCATAATTTCTATAGATATATAGTCTTTTACTAAATATTCAAGATACCTTAAAAGATTAATAAAAAATTATACTTTAAAAATCACTATGAATTATAAAAAATTAGGCAATACGGATCTTGATGTGAGTACAATTTGTCTCGGTACTATGACCTGGGGCGAACAAAATACTCAAGAAGAGGGATTTCAGCAAATGGATTATGCTTTAGATCATGGTGTAAACTTTTGGGACACTGCAGAAATCTATTCCATACCGATGAGAGAAGAAACATATGGGGAAACAGAGAGAATAATCGGTAACTGGTTTCAAAAAACTAAAAAAAGAGACAAGGTTGTTATAGCAACAAAAGTTTGTGGTAATACTTCAAACAAATATATCAGGGGTGGTGGTTATAATTTTGGGAAAAAAAAAATTTCTGAAGCTTTAGAGGAAAGTCTCAAAAGATTGAAAACAGACTATATCGATCTCTATCAACTTCATTGGCCAGAGAGAAATACAAATTTTTTTGGAAAACATGGTTATGAACATGACGAAAACGATAATGATTGGACACCGTTTGAAGAAATTCTTGAAAGTTTAAAAAAATTTATTGAACAAGGTAAAATTAGATACATTGGTCTATCTAATGAAACTGCATGGGGTTTGTCAAAATTTCTTGAGATATCAAAATTAAAAGATTTACCAAAAATGATGTCGGTGCAAAATCCATACAATTTACTTAATAGAACTTATGAAGTTGGACTTGCGGAAATTTCTGTTAGGGAGAAAAGTGGTTTGTTAGCCTACTCGCCTTTAGCATTCGGATACTTAACAGGAAAATATAGAAATAATAATTTACCAGAAAAATCTAGAATGAAACTATTTAAAGATTTCACAAGATATAAAAATGAAAATGGTCAAAAAGCTATCGAAGAATATTATAAGTTATCGCAAAAATTCAATATTGATTTTACTCAAATGTCATTGAAGTTTTGTGAAATTCAGCCATTTATGACAAGTGTGATAATAGGTGCAACGACAATCGAGCAGTTGAAAACAAACATAGAAAGTGTAAATGTAAGTTTAACAAGCGAAATTTTAAATGAGATTAATAAAATTCAAAAAATGTTCCCAAACCCATGTCCATGATTAAAAAGATTTTATTCATATTTACACTTTTTACTTTTTTATTCACATCAAAATCTTTTGGAGAAGATCTAAAAAAAATTGGTAAATATAAAGACTGGGAAACAATGGTTTTAGCAGAAGCATCTGGTAAAGTATGTTTCGCTCAGTCTTCTCCAATTCTGCAATCTCCTAAAACAAATAAAAGAGATGCTAGATTATTTGTAACATTTAGACCTGGTGAAAAAATTGCAAATGAAATCAGTACTACTGCTGGTTATGAATTTAATAAAAATAATACTGTATTAGCAACCTCTGGAAATAATAAATTTAAATTTGATATTAAGCAACAAGGTTTTGCATGGATGACTAGTAATAAAAAAGAAAAGATTATGGTCAAGATTATGAAAAAAGGTTCAAGAATAATGGTAACTGGATACAATGAAAAAGGCTCTCAAACAATCGATCATTATTCATTATTGGGATTCACTAAAGCATATAACACTGCAAAAAAAGCTTGTAGCTAGTTAATGAAATCAAAAAAAAGAATTGTATTAGCTTACTCAGGCGGTTTGGACACATCTATTATTCTTAAATGGCTTCAAGAAAATTATGATGCAGAAGTAATTTGTTACACCGCAGATATCGGACAAGAAATAAATAGAAAAAAAATTTTTTCCAATGCAAGAAAATTTGGTGTCACAAAAATAATTATAAATGATTTAAAAGATATTTTTGTTAAAGACTATGTATTTCCAATGATCCGTGGACATGCAATTTATGAGGGTGTTTATTTATTAGGAACCTCAATCGCCAGACCTCTGATAGCAAAGGATCAAATTAAGGTCGCAAAAAAATTCAAAGCATATGCAGTATCTCATGGGGCTACTGGAAAAGGAAACGACCAAATAAGATTTGAGCTTGGTTATCATTATTTTGGTCCCAAAATCAAAATTATTGCACCATGGAGAATATGGAATTTAAAATCTCGATCAGATTTAATTAGTTACGCGAAGAAACGCAATATTCCTATCCCAAAAGACAAAAAAGGTGCATCTCCTTTTTCAGTAGATGATAATTTATTTCATACATCAACTGAAGGTAAGTTGCTAGAAAATCCAAAAAATTCTGCACCAGAATTTATTTTTCAAAGAACTGTTTCTCCAGAAAAAGCTCCTAACAAAGCTACTCATGTAACAATTAATTTTAAAAATGGTGACCCCATTGGTCTTAATGGAAAAAAATTTGGACCAGCAAAATTATTATTAAAACTTAATCAATTGGCGGGAAAAAATGGAATAGGAAGAGTTGATCTTGTTGAAAATAGATTCCTAGGCATCAAGTCTAGAGGAGTTTATGAAACTCCAGGAGGTACATTGTTAATTCATGCACATAGAGCGATTGAGTCAGTTACGCTTGATAAAGAAACAATGCACAAAAAAGATGCAATAATGCCAAGATACGCAGAATTGATCTATAATGGATATTGGTTTTCAAAAGAAAGGTTTAAACTTCAAAAAATTGTGGATTTGAAAAAAAACAAAATAAATGGATCTGTTAAACTTAAACTTTATAAAGGCAATGTTACAATTCAATCAAGAATGACAAAAAGCAATGCTTACTCAATGAAAAAAGTTTCGTTTGAGGAAAATAAATCATTTATTAAATCTAATGTTGAGAAATTTATAAATTTTCACAAAAAAAAGTTAAGAAACTAGCTAATTATTCGGTGACAAATTGGGGATTGTTTATTTTTGAAAAAAACTTAATTTAAATTTATGGAATCGTTTAAAAATTGGATGAAAGATACAGCAAACATTTTGTTTGATGATAGCAAAAATGATCTTAGATCATTACCTAAAACAGTAAGATTGCAAATTTTATTGGTGTTAAGTTTTATCTGGACTACTGTTTTTAGTTTGTACGTATTCTCATATACAACTTTTGTATTTGGGTGGACTGGACTTTTTTTAGCCCACATTGGATTAATATTTGCGGTATATTTGACATTTAAACATTTTCATAGAGCTGAGGAAAATTCTGCCAGCGTTTTTAAAACAAAAAATTTTGACCCCTTTAAGATAATGGTGCTCGTTTTTGTAATTGTTTTTATATTCGTCTTTTCAAAAGGGATTGAAGTGTTGACAAGTCCAAATCCATATTCTTATTCAATTCCGTATGATGGTTCCTCAAAATCAGTATTTGAAAAATGGTTACCATTTAGTAAAGATAAATAATGGAAAAGATAGCTAAAAACCTACAACTTCTTCTAATGTGTATCATTCTGGTAAGCACTGTAATTGCAGTTGGAATAGAGATTTATAAAATGTTTGAAAATCGATCGGTTACCTTAGCTGATTTGCTGCTTATGTTTCTTTACTTAGAAGTGCTAGCGATGGTAAGAGTTTTTTGGAACCAGCAATCTATAAGTATTACATTACCACTACTTATAGCTATTACAGCATTAGCACGATTTATTATTTTACAAGGAAAAGAAATGGATCCAAGTGCGTTAGTATATGAGGCGGTAGCAATAGTTTTAATTGCAGGTGCTATTGTAATCTTGAGATTAAGACATAGCGATAAATTAGGTCTAAAGAAAAAAAAATCGAAATAATTAAAAATGAATTTTGAAGCTTCAAGGGCTAAGGCCTTAGACAAACTAAATTATTTTGTGGAAAACAATCTCTCAGAATATTCAAAACTTAGAAACTTTGATTATGGACCTGATAACAGGTCTAATATTTCTTGTTTATCTCCATATATTACTCACGGTATTATTAATGAAAAAGAAGTTATCAAAAAATCTCTTGATAAATTTTCATTTGCAAAAAATGAAAAATTTATTCAAGAAGTATTGTGGCGTACATATTGGAAAGGTTGGTTAGAATTAAGACCCAGTGTTTGGACAGATTTTTTAATTGAATTAAAAAAGATTAAAGGGGATTTTCAAAACAATCAAAATTATAAAACCGCGATTGAGGGAAAAACAAATGTTGAGTGCTTTAACTATTGGGTCAACGAACTCAAAGAAAATAATTATTTGCATAATCATACTAGAATGTGGTTTGCCAGTATTTGGATTTTTACACTAAATTTGCCATGGCAATTGGGTGCGGAATTTTTTATGCAACATCTTTATGATGGAGACGCTGCATCAAACACTCTTGGGTGGAGATGGGTTGCAGGTGTTCAAACACAGGGAAAACATTATTTAGCAAGTGAGTGGAATATCAAAAAATTTACTAATAATAGATTTAGTAATATTAAATTAAATGAAAATGCTCCACCCAAGATTTCTGAAAAGAAATACTCAATTTTAAATCAGGATTTTATTAATCCAGAAAATATTGATCAAAATAATTTGATAATATTCGAGAATAACCTCTGTTTTGAAACAAGTGATTTTCAAAATAATAAATTTAAAAAATTTTATATAATTTCGAATAAAAATGAAAATAGATGCATCAAACTTAGTGAAAAAGTTCTAAAATTTAAGTCTTCACTTATTCAAGACCAGGAACAAAGATTTAAAAATCAATCTATTGATTGTGAAGTTATAGATATTAGCGAAATTAAAAAGATAGAAAAAGCAGTCGGGTTGTATCCAACTGTTGGAGAAAATTTAGATTATTTGAATTCAAATACTTTTAAAATCAATTTTCTTTATAGAGAACTTGATCAAAACTCTTGGCAATATTGTAATAAAGGTTTCTTTAACTTTAAAAATTATATTCCAAAAATTATTTCAACACTTAACTAAAACCATCTAAACATGCCAATAATCCCGGCTGTTGCATAAAAGAATTGTAAAAATAATATTCCTCTATGACCACCTCGATAAGCCCAAATTCCAATTAGAATTGCAGATATAAGTAGTAAACAAAAACCAAAAAACTCTATACCAATGTTCATAGCCACAAATAATGAGTACATTATTGCAGTGATAACACCTGCCCACTCAAAAATTTTATTATTCATAAAAGTTTTTTAAAGTTATTATAAAGAATCTTAGAATAATTATTCATATCTGTCATATTATCTTTAGCAGATTGATCAAATTTTTCTAACGCTCCATTTCCTAACTGATCTTCAAGGGCTTTTTTATATTCTGGTACACATCCCCACTCTTTTACAGTCGTGTCTTTTATCTCAATGTGGAATTGGATACCATAAGCATGATCTTGATATTTAAAAATTTGATATTTAGTAATTGGAGATGACGCTAATAAAGTGACATCATTATTATTTTCTATTTCTTGGACCTCGTAAGAATGCCATTGTAAACTTTTAATTTGGTCAGGAAATTTTGAGAATAAATTGTCTTTATTTTTTTCTTGGGTGAAATTGATATCCATCATTCCAATCTCTGCTGGCCTTGATTTAACAATTTTACCTCCAACAACTTCACCTAATAACTGACAACCTAAACAAAAACCTAAATATGGTTTTTTTAAATCAATAACAAATTCTTTAATTCTTTTTTTTTCCTCAATTAACCAAGGAAATTCTTTTTCCATATAAGTATCCATCGGACCTCCCATACAAAACATTCCATCGAATTCATTCAAATTTGTTGGAATTTTTTGACCCTCATCTAATTCAATTGTAGTAAGATTAAATCCATCAGCCATCATTAAATCCTTTAAATAACCCGGATCTTCAATTTTGATGTGTTGTAAAATAATTATGTTCAATCTAAAAGTTTTTCTTAAAATTTATTATCTTGCTAGTTTTATGAAAATATCACCCATACCAGCATCTAAATTTTCTAAAGGTGTATTATTTCTCAACTCACAATATCTACCCGTCACTTGATGACTTTTAACAAAGTCTATCTCATCTTTCGCACAATTTTTTCCATTGTGCAATAAACCTATTACTATTCGATCGTTAAGACTATACACTTCTGATTTGTTGATTTTTTCACCATTACAAAAATAATCTTTATTTACTCTATTGGGAAAATCTTTTTTAGAACAAGGATTTTTTATTGTTAAAACATAGAATTCTTTAAAACCATCCTCAAATTTATGTTTCATCTTTTGGGCTTCAGAATACTTCATAAGATCACACGAACATGGAACACAACACCTATAATAGTTTCCACAAATTTTTTCGTTCGTTTTACTTTCTTTTATAAATAAGAATTCTGAGTCACTATTTGGGTCAATTAAAGACCCAGAAACTGCACAATATAATTTGTTAAATTCAACAAAGTCTTTGTAAGTTATTTTTTTATCTATGATGTATTTAAAAAATTTTGGACCTGCGGCATTTCTATTTTTATCTGGGAATATTCTAGACCAATCAGTAATAAGCTCCTTGTGATAATTTTTTTCTCCAGCAAACGACTTAAGCTGAAATGATATTAAAAATACAATTAAAAATATATTGAATATTTTTTTCATTTCTGTCTTACAATAATTGTTTGGTTAAGTTTCTTTATATCAATCATTTCTTTACTTCCATTTGTCCATCTAATTTCTACTTTAAAATTTTTTTCTTTTTTTCTAATTCCATAATGTGCCACAGGTTCCATTTGGCATAAGTAACCGGATCCTGCATCAATTGTTTTTGAATGTTTTCTTTGATTAGTTATCAAGGTAACAGTGGCTCCTCTTGCTGGCGCACCATATTTATTTAATGGTTTAATCCTTAAGTATTTACTTCCTTTATCAACTTTTGCTTTATACAAAGTTAATGTTTGTGCTTTACTTTCACCACGAGAAACTAATAATTCTAAAATTCCATCATCATCTATATCTGCGACTGCAGCGCCAGTTCCATATCCATTAGCTTCGAGTCCTACCTGAAAATTTATCTGCTCAAATTTTCCATTATCTTTAATACGAAATAACTTATTTGGTTCTGCTATATTGTTCATGAAAACTTCATCAAAACCATCATAATATATGTCTGATAAAGCTGTACCCCGTCCATTTTGGATTGCATCATCTACTCTATAATCAAATGCAACATCATCAAAATTTCCATTATTATTTTTAAAAAGAAAATTTGCTCCTCTCTCATTAGCCGCAAAGATATCGGCTCTTTCTGTCAAGATATGCCCAGATACAACTGCTCTTCCACCAGTAATATTATCCAGATTTAAATTCTCAGCTTTATCTTTGATAAGTTCATTTTCAATCTCATAAAACCTTGTTGGTCCTCCGTAGTTTGCAACATAAATTCCATATTCGCCATCTCCCTTTCTATCTACACAAACAACAGATCTTCCTGCTGTTAAATTTAGATTTTCTTTATTTTTTTCTAATTCAAATAAATCAAAATAATTATTATCTTTTATATCCAATAATCTGTCTGAATATTTTTTAACTCCACTATATGTATCGGTATTTAAAAAGTAGATTTCTTCAAAGCCATCTTTATCAATATCACATGCAGCAACTCCAATGGTTTTCTTTGAAATATCTGAAAAAATTTTTTGTTGGTTTATATTCTTCAATTTTCCATCTTGAAAAGATAACGCTAAATTCGGAAAACCAAAACCTGTGACTAAAAACTCATTATTTCCATCCATATTAAAATCTGTCACTGAAATACCATAGCTCAGTCTTTTTTCATTATTCTCAATAATTTTTGATAGATCCTCAAAAAATTCTGCACGAGCGTTGTTTGCAAGAATTATTAATAAAAATAAAATTGAATATTTACAAAAATTTTTTATTTTTTTGATGAACATTTTTTTGAACAATACTTAACTTTTTCCCAATTAAGTCTCCATTTTTTTCTCCATTTAAATGGCCTTTGACATATTGGACAAACTTTAATTGGTAAATTTTCTTTTTTCACTAAATTGTATTTTCTTTAATGAATTTATCTGCAGCTGACAAAATCAATTTTTTTCTATCAGTTTTCATCTTATCGAAAATTCTCACCATCATTGAAAGCCTTGGATTTTTTAAAAAAAACTTTCTATTTCGATCTATAAATCTCCAATAAAGACCATCCATTATATTGCACCAATCACCCCTTTTAAAATCCATCATCTTCATAAAATAACTTGATCCACAAATGTATGGTTTAGTTGCAAATATTCCACCATCACTAAACAATCCCATTCCATAAACATTTGGAACCATCACCCAATCTGAGGAGTCCACAAACATTTCCATAAACCACTTGTAAACAATAGTGGGTTTGATCTCACAAAGGTTCATTATGTTTGATAAAATCATAAGTCTTTCAATGTGATGAGACCATCCATGATTTAATGCGTTCTTTATTGCATAATCCAATGGTGGTAATCCAGTAGTGCCGTCATACCAGGATTTTTTCATCTTACGATTTTGTTTGAAAAAATTTCCTGTCTCCATTTCACTAGAATAACTTTGATAAATTCCTCTCATAAATTCTCTCCAACCAATTATTTGACGAACGTATCCCTCTAAAGAATTTAGTCTTATCTTTTTACTTTTATGGAATTCTAAAATTTTTTTAATTATAAATTCTGGAGTTATAAGACCTAAATTTACATATGGACTTAGTGCACTATGAAACAAAATATTATCTTTTTGATCAACTGCATCTTCGTAATCACCAAATAAATTTGATTTTTCTTTAATGAAAAAATTTAAAAGCTTCAAAACATCATTGTGTTCTGTAGCAAACCAGAAATTTTTGGTACTGCCAGGATGATCCTTAAATAGCTTTTCAACAATAGGTTTTAGCTTTTTAGTATGAGAAGTTTCATTTATTTTTGGAAATTTTGGGATTGAAATATTTTTTGGTAATTTATTTCTATTATCCTCATCAAAACTCCACTTACCTCCTGTAGGATTCCCATCAGCACCCATTAATATTCCAGATTTTTTTCTGACATCTTTGTAGAAAGTTGCCATAAATGGTTTTTTGGATTTAGATAAATATTTTTTAAAATCCTCTCTTGAATTTAAAAACATTGGCGTCTGGATAATATTCCATTTTATTTTTTCTTTATTAACAAATTGATTAATTTTTTTTTCAAAAAACTTATCCTCAACTTCAAAACTGGATATTTCCTTAATCTTTTTTGTGCTAATTAATTTTTTAAGCTTTTTAAAATAACTTTCCTTAAATTCTTTATCCTCTATTTTTGAGTATTCTATTTTAAATTTATCTTTTTTAAGTACATCTGCGTGAGATCGCATTGATGATAAAAATAGAAGAATTTTTTGTTTATGATGTTTTTCATAAGTACAAAGCTCGTAATCTTCAGCCATGAAAAAAAGGTGGTCTTTTTTGAAGCGGTCTAGGTATTTTGATGGAAATAATTGATTGCCCAGTATAAAAAATAACTTCATAATTAAATATAACTAATTAAATTTTTTATGTCAGAAAAATATCTTATTTTTGGTGCGACAGGTTCAATCGGATCAAGCTTGGCTGAACAATTAGTAAATTCTGGAAATAGTGTACATTTAGTAGGTAGAGATGAAAACGAGGTTAAAAATATTTCAGAGAGATTAGGGTGTCCTTTTACTATCGCAGATGTTTTGGAAGAGGGATTTATAGAAAAAGTTAAAAATGATATTTCTGATGTAAAAGGTGTTGCTTATTGTGTTGGGTCAATTGACTTAAAACCTGTGAGAATGGTAACAGAACAAGATTTTGTAAAATGTATGAAATTAAATCTTTATTCTGCGGTTGAAGTTATTAAGGGTTATCAAGACAGTTTGAAAAAAAATAAGGGCTCAATAGTTTTATTTTCAACTGTTGCTGCTCAAAGAGGATTTACCAATCACGCAATTATTGCATCAACAAAAGCAGCTGTTGAGGGTTTAACAGTTTCACTTGCAGCTGAATTTGCTCCAAACATAAGAGTGAATTGTATTGCGCCAAGCTTAACCAATTCAAAAATTGCTGAGCCCATGTTAAAAAATAAAGCCCTAGCAGATGGTATTGCAAAGGCCCATCCTTTAAAAAGATTGGGAGAGGGAAAAGACTCTGCCTCTTTAGCTAGATTTTTAATCACTGAAGATAGCTCTTGGATAACAGGTCAAATTATTGCAGTAGATGGTGGAAGATCTAAACTTTCATAAGGTGAAAAAGCTTTTTTTTGTAATTATATTTTTTATATTTTTTTCAACTAATTTATTTGCTCAAAATTTAAAATTCAAAAAATTAGTTGCTCTTAACGACCCATGGGGTTCGTCTTTTTTAAATAATAAAGAACTAATTATTACTGAAAAAAGTGGAAAAATTAAGATCATAGATATACTCCAAAAAAAAGCTGTTGAAGTTGATCATAACCTAAATTTTCTAGAACATGGACAAGGTGGTCTTTTAGATATTTTATATAAAGATAATTTTATTTATGTTTCATATTCTGAAAACAGAGGTAATGGGAAAACAAGTACCTCTATTGCTAAAGCTATTTTTGATAAAAAAAAATTAAATTTTAAAAATATTTTTCAAGCTGAACCTCCTATTGATTCTGGTTATCATTTTGGTTCAAGGTTAGCGATCAAAGATAATCACTTATTTGCCTCTGCCGGTGAAAGAGGTAAAGGCATGATTGCCCAAGACCCCTCAAAACATCCTGGGAGTATTATAAGAATTAAACTTGATGGAAGTATTCCAAATGACAATCCTAAATTTGTAGATAAGCCAGATTGGCTACCTGAAATTTATCAAATTGGTATCAGAAATCCTCAAGGTCTAACTTTATCATCATACGATGGTAAAATTTATATGAGTAACCATGGTGCCAAAGGTGGTGATTGGTTTGGTGAAGTAAAAAAAGGTGAAAATTATGGTTGGAAAATATTAGGCTGGGGAGGAAAAAATTATTCTGGCTTTCCTATTGGTCCAAAATGGAAACCTGGCTTTACAAAAGCAATCCAGTATTGGGTGCCTTCAATTGCAACAAGTGCAATTACAATTTATGAAGGAAACGAATTTAATGAATGGAATGGTCATGCTTTAATTACATCATTAAAAGATCAATCCTTAAGAAAACTAATCTTCAATGATTTGTCCAACATAAAAGAAGATGTAATTTTTAAAGATGAGATTGGACGAATTAGAGATATACAGGTTCATCCAAAAAATGGAAAAATTTACTTTTTGGCGAGTGATAACCTTTGGCTGATGGAGAAGGCTAAATAGATCTTAGTGATTATTGATTTCTTATAAGAGGATAAACCTTTGGATTTAAATATTTAATATTAGTTAATAATATTAATACCAACGTTACTAAACCAATGGATAAACCAAGATAAATCAAAACTTTAAGATCAAACTTCCAGAATAACTCAAATATATTTTCAATAATAAATTTTGAACCAACTACAGCAAACAAAACTGCAATCATTATTACAGATATAAAAATAATCATAAATTCAATCAGCGAAGAAAAAACAATCTCTTTTCTTGAAAAACCTAAAATTTTAAAAACCAAATTTTGGTATTCTCTTACTTTTCCTTGGACCATTATTGCACTTGATATTACAATTAAACCAATGACGATAGTGACTGTTGAAATGACAATAACTGCTATGAAAACTTTATTTAAAACATTAGTTACTTTATTTAAATAATCAGCAATTTTAATCATTGATAAACTAGGGAAAATTTCAAGCATTTTTGTTTCATCAAATTTATTTAAATTATAGAACTTTGTGGTTGCTAAATATTCGTGAGGAATATTTTTTGCAAAGTCAGGGTTAAAAAGCATTGCAAAATTTATATTTAGATCTCTATAATCAACTTGTCTAAAGTTGACTATTTCACCATCAATTTCTCTACCATAGATATTTAAAGTAAATATATCCCCTAATTTAATATTAAAATCTTTTGCAACCTTAGCGTCTAATGATATCTGAAGTTGATTTGGTTTAGACAAATCCCACCACTTACCATCAATAATTAGATTATCCTCAGGAACTTCTCTTGTCCAAGATGATCTCCGTTCACTGCCAATAACCCAATAACTATCATTTTCAGGTGTAATATATGTGTTTGGATTTATACCATTAATTTTCACTATTCCTGAAGAAACCATTGGCACAATTTCAATATTTGCACCAGGATCCATTGATAAAATTCTTTGTTCAAACTTTTCACGCTCTCCATTTTGAATGCCCACAAAAAAATAATCAGGAGCGATGTCAGGTATTGATTTTGCTATCTCTCTTTTAAAATTAGTTCCAACTAATGCCAAAGTCAAAAGTAATGTAACACCAAGGCCTAAAGACATAATTGTAATAGGTGTAATACTTTTTGATTGTGTAATATTTTTAATAGATACTTTCAAAGGAGTGCTCGAATTAAATTTAAACTTTTTTAGAGAAAATATGATTAACTTTGAAAGTAGAAAAAAGATAATCAAACAAATAAAAAATGCCCCAAAATACCCAAGACTATAAACAAGATTTTCTGATCTATAAGTAAATATTAAAATCAAAATCGATAACATTATAATACTCATGCCAATTAATTTTTTTGAATAATAAAATTGTAAGTTTTGGAATACATTTCTAAATAGACTTGAAGCTTTGACTTGATCGATAGAACTAATTGTAGGAATCGAAAAAATTATCAAAACTAGTAAACCTATTAAAAATATCTTTAAAAAATTAAAAAAAGAAAAAAATAAATTTATCTTAAGTCCAAAGCTACTTGACAAATATTTGTCTGCTAATGGCACAATTAATAAACTACTTAAATATGCTGAAATAGTAATTATAAATAATAATATTACCAATTGAAGATAATAAAGTTTTTTAATATTACCGGAATAGAAACCTAAGGCCTTTCTTACTGCTATAGACAAGTTATTTTGATTTATAAAAGACAAAAGAGTATTAGCAATACCAATACCAGCAATAAGCATCGCACTTATTGAGACAAGGGATAAAAATTGTGAAAAGTTACCAATTACTCTTTTTAATCCACTTGCTGCATTTTCTGGATATCTAATTTTTACCTTTTGATCATCTTTAAAAATACTTTCGATTTTTTTTATGATTATTTCTGGATTATCATTGGTATTAAATTTTACTTTATATTCATAATTTAAAAAATTTCCTATTCCGTTAAGTTTTAAGATATCTAAAGTTTGTTTACCTGTTAAAACCCAATCTCCAAAAGTCACAAATCCACTTACATCTGGAACAGATCTTACCTTACCAATAACAAGAAATTCTTGATCTTGAATTTTTACAATTTCATTTGTTTTGATATTTAAGGTTTTTGATAAACTCTCATTAATTAAAATTGTATAAGGTTCAGTTTGCATTCTTTCATAAGCATCAGCAGGTTCATAAGTTACTTCACCATATAAAGGATACTTTTGGTCAACTGTTTTTATTCTAGTAAATAAAGATTTATTTTTCTTTCGATTTGTTGTCGAAAGCATTGTGCTGAATTCAACCATCTCTGATATAGTTGTAAACTCTTCAACTTTATTTAATAAATCTATATTTCCTTGATTTCTGTTATAATCAATCTCTAAGTCTCCACCTAAAAGCTCTTTAGCATTTTCTTTGAGTTCCTTTTTTAAACTATCCTCAATAGTAAATATTGCACTTAATATAAAAAGACTGATGAACAGAGTGATAATAATACTAGAGATTTTTTTATAGTTCCTTTTTAAATCTCGAAGAGCATATATTAAGATAAACTTGTATTGATAAAAATTATTTAATTTTTCCATCTTTAATTTTAATTTTTCTGCTTGCGCGGTTAGCAAGTTTCGGGTCGTGTGTTACCATAATTAATGAGGAACCCTCCTCTTTAACATACCTAAATAAAATTTTAGAAATCATATCGGAATTTTCTGTATCTAAATTTCCTGTAGGTTCATCAGCTAGAATTAGCTCTGGCTTCATAGCAATAGCTCTTGCGATAGCGACACGCTGTTGTTCTCCTCCAGATAACTGACTGGGTAAATTATTTAGTCGATGTTTTAAGCCAAATCTATCTAAAAGAGATTTTGCTTCTTTTTCAGGATTTTTAAATTTATTCAATTCAAGAATTAAGGTTACATTCTCTAGGGCTGTATAATTTGGGATTAGATAAAAAGACTGAAAAATTATACCAATATTTTTTTTTCTGATTTTTGATACTTCATCCTCACTTAATTTTGTAATTTCGTGGTCTTGAAAGTATATCTTGCCTGAAGTTGGACGCTCTAAACCACCAATTAACATGATTAAACTTGTTTTTCCTGAACCACTTTCACCTACTATTGAAATAGTTTCTTTTTTTTTTGTGGTCAAATTTATATCTTTTAAAACACTAATATTGTCTTTACCAGTTTGGTATTTAAGATTTATCTTTTTTAATTTAAGAAGAGTACTCATGAACAAAAGTTTTATTATTAAAATAATTATTATCTGTCTACTAACCATTAATGCATATGCAATCGAAAAGATTGTATTATTTGGTGATAGTTTGATGGCTGGTTATGGTTTGTCTGATGACAATAGTTTACCAGTTGTTTTAGAAGAGAATTTAGAAGCAAAGGGTTATAATATTGAGATTATTGATGGCAGTGTTTCTGGTAGTACGTCATCAGGTGGATTAAATAGAGCTGATTGGACTTTAAGTGAGCCAGATATAGATCTAATAATTTTATGCTTAGGGGCTAATGACATGTTAAGAGGCATCCAGCCAAAAGAAACAAAAAGTAATTTAGAAAAAATTATAAAAATTGCTCAAGATAAAAATATCGAAATTATCCTAGCTGGGATGATTGCTCCAACCTCGCATGGTTTTTCTTATAAAAAAAAATTTGACAAAATTTTTCCTGATCTAGCCAAAAAATTTAAAATAGTGTTTATTCCTTTTTTACTTGAGGGAGTGGCCATGAAGCCCGAGTTTAATCTAAGTGATGGTATACATCCAAATGAAAAAGGTACCATAATAATAAGTAGAACTTTAGAGGAGACAATTATAAAAACTTACAATAAAAAAAATTAGTTTATGGCTGATGGAAAAAAGTTAATTCAAATTTTATTAATTTTAATTGGAATTTTATTAAATAATTGTTTAAGTATTGCAATGGAGAAACCTTATCACCATCTTCCAGATGGAACTTTTAGAAACCCTGAGGGATCTCCTGTAAGATCAAAAGATATAAAATTTTCATACAGAACATTTATTAAAGAAAAAAAGAAAATTGATATTACTGTTCCAAAAGATCATGTCATCGATAAAAAAATTGTTAAAGAAAATTTAGAGAAATTTAAAGATGATGATTATATTGCTTGGATAGGGCATGCTACATTCTTAATTAAATTAGGTGAGACAACTATTATTACAGATCCAGTTTTTTCAAAAAATGCAGGACCTTTGATATTTGGACCAAAGAGATATGTCGAGCCAGCTCTTCAGTTAAAAGAAATTCCAAAAACAGATGTATTTCTGCTTACTCATAATCATTATGACCACCAAGATATGTCAACTATTAGAGGATTTCCTTATAAAGATGCAAAGGTTTTGCTCCCACTTAAGCTTGGTAAATATTTTCAAAGATACAAAGATGTAAATGAAATGGATTGGTATGATGAAATAAAAATTAACAATGATTTAAAAATTACATTATTGCCTGCGGTTCATTGGTCAAAAAGAAGTTTAACAGATATGAACAAAACCCTTTGGGGAAATTTTTTAATTGAATATAAAAATAAAAAAATATTGTTTGCGTGCGATACTGGCTATGGAAATATTTATAAAGACTTAGGTAAAAAATACGGACCAATTGACCTAACGATGATCAATATTGGGGCTTATGATTTTAGACCGATGTTTGAAAAATCAATTTATCATACTACACCTGAAGAGGCACTAAAAGTTGCCCAAGATTTAAGGAGTAAAAAAGTTTTAGGAACTCACTGGGGTACTTTTGTATTATCTTTAGAGCCTATAATGGAACCTCCAGTAAGATTTAAAGCTAGTGCGGAAAAATATGGTTTTAAAAAAGAGGATGCTATTATTTATAAAATTGGTGAATTTGGATCTTTTAAAAAATTACTTGATTATAATTAATTATCTAAAATTTTCTTTTTAGCTTTTTTAAATTCTTCTTCAGTTAAAACACCATCTTTGAGAAGTTGATTTAATTTACCTAACTCATCTGTTAACTTGTCATTATTGTCAGATAAGTTGTCTTCGTGGTCCTGATCTTCTAAGCTCTCATTGGATTTATTTTCTCTTTTGGCCTCAAAGCCTTTCATGATAGCTGTTCCGCCCAAGTAAAGGACAAATGCTAAAATTGGTATCGCTAATCCGAAAAAAATTATTTTTTCCACAATTTAAGTATCTAGGTTTTTTCATAACCTATCTTATCAAAAAAAATTTATGGAATTCAATATTATGCTTGCGATCTTTTGAAACAGTCAATCGTATTTTTTAGCAAGCAAGCGATTGTCATTGGACCAACTCCACCAGGAACAGGCGTGAGTGCTTTAGCATTTTTTGAAACTTCATCAAATGCAACATCACCAACGATACCTTTCTCAGTTTTATTAATTCCAACATCGATCACGATAGTATCTTTTTTAACCCAATCACCTTTAACTAACTCGGGAATACCAACAGCTGCAATAATAATATCAGCTTCTAAACACTCTGCTTTTAAATCTTTTGTTTTAGAGTGTGTTATAGTAACGGTGCAATTTTCTTTCAGTAAAAGTTGAGTCATTGGTTTACCATTTAAGTTAGACCGACCAACAACAACTGCTTTTTTACCATTTAAGTTAGGTTCTATCTTTTTAATTAACAAATAACATCCTAATGGTGTGCATGGAACGGAACTCTCATAACCTGATGAAAGATTTCCAACATTCATTGGATGAAATCCATCTACATCTTTTGATGGGTCAATCGCTTCAATAATTTTTTGTTTATCAATATGTTTTGGTAATGGTAATTGAACCAAAATACCTGACACAGAGTTATCTTTATTTAATTCATCTATCTTCTCTAAAATAACTTTTTCTTCAACACTATCTGGATATTTAATCACATCTGATTTAAGTCCAACTTCGTTAGCAGATTTTTCTTTGTTTCTAACGTAAATCTGACTAGGAGTTAAGTCTCCAATCAAAATTACTGTTAACCCTGGAACTTTATTATACTTAATTTTAAGATCAGATACTTCTTTTTTAAGCTGTTCCCTTAATAGTGCTGCTTCTTTTTTTCCATCAATTAAAATCATAAATCCTAGAATATCATTGGTGCGATGTAGAGCTTCATACACATTTCTATAAACCAAATCAATAGCAGTAAAATAATTGGAGAAATGTCTAAGGCTCCCAAATTTGGTAAAAATCGTCTTATTCTTCTTAGAAATGGTTCTGTTAATCTGTAAGTAAAATCTAAAACTGCATAAACAAATCTATTTTGAGTATTCAATACATTAAAAGCAATTAACCAGCTGATGATAACATTGGCAATCACTACATACGAATAAAGTTTTAATAATTGTAAAACTAAATAAAAGATAGCAATCATTTTTTTTCAATATAAATCGAAGAGCTTGGAAATGCGAAAGAAGCCTTATTGTTTTCAACAATTTGTTTTATTGCAATTGCAAGTTTTTCTTTTACTGAAAGCCATTCGTTCCAACTATCCGATTTTGTGAAACAACGCACATACATGTCTATAGAACTATCTGAAAACTTATCGACCCTAACTGCAATTCCTATGTTAGTGTCAAAATCATCACTTTTTTTTATGTGATCTTCAATTTGATCTCTAATATTTTTTAATTGATCAACCGAAGTGTCATATTGGAGAGTAATAATCCAACTAATTAACCAGTTTGAAGTTTCACTCACATTTACTACAGCATTTTCTGCAAATTGAAAATTTGGAATTATTGCTAATGATTTATCGAATTTTCTGATTGTTGTTGATCGAAAACCAATTTTTTCAACAATACCCTCAATTATTCCATCAACAGAAATCCAATCACCGATTTTAAATCTTTTTTCAACTAATACCAAAATCCCAGAAATTAAATTTTTAAACAAATCTTGAGCACCCAATGCAACTGCTACTCCAAACAAACCTAAACCAGCAATAATAGGTCCAATCTTTATTCCCCATAATTCTAAGACTGCTGCAAGTCCTAAAATGAATATTAATATCTTTAAAGATTTAATAATCCATCCAATGAGTTCTCTAGTTAATAATTTATCAAGACCGCTTAAGATATATGAGACTGGTTCTATAATTTGATGAATAACCCAAAATATTAATATGGTTATTAGAGTTCTATTTATAGTATCAACAATTTCTCTACCTTCCATAGAAAACGTCATGTAATAACTTGCTATAAAAAAACCTAAAACAATTGGTAAAAATCTTGCAGGACCAATTAAAGATTTTACGAATGTATCATCTAATTTATTTGTTGTTCTTTTTGAGATAATTTCTAACTTTTTGATTACAAGTTTACTAATAAGACCTCTGAAAATTAAAAAAATTAAAAAAATTCCTAAACCAATTAATATTTGTAAGATATCAACACCTAAAATACCTTTGTTCCATACCGATAGAAATATTTCAGAAAAATTATTAAACAATTCCATAATTAAATTTTATATAACAAAAACTCTTCTTCTCCAGGATTAAAAAGAAATATTTTTTTCCATTTAATTTCATTCAATATAGATGAAGTTTTCTCGCCAATACACGATAAATTAGTATTCATCCATAAGCTTTCAAATTGATGATTTTTGACAAAACTCAAAAAACTTTGAGCACTATTCTGTGAATAAATATAAACCATATCAGGCATGTTCAATTTTAAATCTTTTACAAAACTTTCATTGAATTTTTGATTATGTTTTACTCTATAATTAATCACTCTTTTTATGCCATAGCCCTCTTTTATGAGTTGTTGATCTAAATCAACAGATATAATTTCACCGCTGACATAAAGTAACTTTTTACTTTTTGTCTCGTAAGTTTGTAAAATTAACTCTTTTAAATTAGAAACATTACCCTCTGCAGCTATTGTGTTTTGAAATCCTGATGATCTAGCCTTTTTCTCAGTTAAATTACCAACACAAAAACATTTGATATTTTTGTCTATGTTATTTTGATCTAAATATTTCACTGCATTAGCACTGGTAAAAATAATTCCTCCATATTCAGAAAATTTAATTTCCTCATAATTAACCTTTTCAATATTAATCAGTGGGATGTGCGAAACTTGATGACCTAATGATTTAAACTTTAAAATCATTTCTGAACAATCTTCCAGTGGTCTTGTTAATAAAATATGCATATTATTTTTTGTAAGAATTATTTGATTGCATTTTTAAATTTTGCCCAATTTGTTTACCAATCTCTTTAAATTTATCAATCTGGCCAGATTTCTTTTCATAAAATCTTTGAGAGCCATCTATTGAAAAAAGTTCTGCCTCAACTACAATTGTATCACTTTCTATTTTTGAATAAACGCCTATTGCTGTTTCACAATCTCCCTCTAAAACTTTGAGGACATTTCTCTCAGCATGAGCTCTTTTATAGGTTTCTTCATGATTTACTTTTTTTAAAATTGAAATAATTTCTTTATCTGCTTCACGACATTGAAGTGCAATTATTCCTTGTCCAGCACTTGGTATGATTTCTTGTGCTGAGAAAATTTCAGCTATTTCATTTTCAAGATTTAAATTTTTAATCCCTGCATAAGACAAAATTATTGCATCATAATTTCCATCTTTTAGTTTTTTAATTCTAGTATCCACATTACCTCTAATTATTTTGCATGTTAGATCAGATCTTAATTTTTTAATTTGAAATTCCCTTCTAAATGAAGATGTTCCTATAATTGATTTCAGCTTAAGATCATTTAATTTTTTCTTGTTATTTGTTATCAAAATTTCTCTTGGATCATTTCTCTCTAAAAAACAGTCTGTTTTAAGTCCGCTAGTTTCTGTTGCTGGCATATCTTTTAATGCATGTACTGCAATGTCGATACTTTTATTCTCTAACTCTTTTTCAATTTCAGTTGAAAACAATCCTTTGCCACCTATATCAGATAACCTAGTATCTTTAACTTGATCACCTTTTGTTGAAATAGATTTAATTTCAATATCATTTGTATCTAAAGTAGTTTTTTTAATAATTTGTTCTTTAGCTTTTTGAGCATACAACAATGCTAATTTACTACCTCTTGAACCTATGATAATTTTTTTAGTCATAAATAAATTTATTTCTTTCTTGTATTGGAAATGTACAATTATTAAAAACTATTTGTATGAGTAAAAAACCCTTAATTCTTGGAATTGAAACTAGTTGTGATGAAACAGCTGCCTCAGTTATAACTGAGAATGACCAAGGGAAACCTATAATTTTATCAAACATTGTCTCTAGCCAAACTGATGTCCACAAAGAATTTGGAGGTGTAGTTCCAGAGTTAGCGGCCAGATCACATATCGAAAAAATAGATTTAATCGTGAAGAAAGCTTTGGATGAAAGTGGAATAAAAATTAAAGATATTGATGCAGTAGCTTCGACTGCAGGTCCTGGTCTAATCGTTTGTTTGTCAGTAGGCTTAAGCTTTGGGAAAGCTTTTGCCTCTTCAATAAACAAGCCTTTTATAGCTGTAAATCATTTAGAAGGACATGCATTGAGTCCAAAATTAGTTTCAAACTTAAATTATCCTTACCTCCTGCTATTAATTTCGGGTGGTCATTCACAATATTTAAATGTTCAAGGTCTTGGAAAATATAAAAGACTAGGAACAACTATTGACGATGCACTAGGTGAAGCTTTCGACAAAACTGCAAAACTTTTAGGAATAGAATTTCCTGGAGGACCCCAAATCGAGCTTTGGGCAGAAAAAGGTGATCCAAATTCTTATGATCTACCAAAACCTATCATTAATAAGGGTGGTTGTAATTTGTCATTTGCTGGTCTTAAAACTGCAATCCTGAAGATAAGTAAAACCATTAAAACAGAGCAAGAAAAATTTAATTTGGCAGCTTCTTTTCAAAAAACAATTGAAGAAATATTGAAAAAAAAAACCAAAATTGCTTTTAATGAATTTGAAAAACAAAATGATATACAAGATAAAATTTTTGTTGTTGCGGGTGGTGTAGCAGCAAATAAAAAAATAAGATCTATGTTGATAAACTTGTGTAAAGAAAATAATTATCAAAGTGTTTTTCCACCAATTGAAATATGTGGGGACAATGCTGCAATGATAGCAATGGTAGGTTTGGAAAAGTATAAATTAAAACTTTTTAATAAACTAGATCATCCAGCAAAACCAAGATGGCCCTTAGATGAAAATGCATTATTTTTAAAAGGTGCTGGGGTTAAACTTTAATGCAATATTGGTTACTTAAGTCAGAACCTGACGTTTGGTCAATTGATCAACAAAAAAAAGCTGGTACTAAAGGTGCTCCTTGGGATGGAGTAAGAAATTATCAAGCTGCCAAAAATTTAAAATCAATGAGAGAAGGAGATCAATGTTTTTTCTATCATTCGAACATAGGAAAGGAAATTGTTGGTATTGTTGAAGTTATCAAGGAAGCATATTTAGACAAGACAGATAAATCTGGTCGATTTGTTGCTGTTACAGTAAAGTTTCTAAAAAAATTAAATAAGCCAGTAAGTCTTGAGGATATTAAGAAAAACAAGCAATTAAGCCATTTATCACTTATTAAACAAAGCAGACTATCAGTAATGCCAATAGATTCTAAAAGCTGGAAAATTTTAAATAACATGGGTAAGATTTAGAAATAATATTTATGCCTAAAAAAAAGAAAAAATCTAAATCAAGAAAAAAAACCTCAAAAAGAAAGAAGGTTAAAAAAAGAAAAAAAATTCTTAAAAGAAAAAAAAAGATTAGAAGTAAGATTAAAAAAGTTAAAATTAATAACGAAGGCTCAACTCAAGAACTAATTTTTAAACCAAAACCAGAGTGGGTGAAAAGTGGTTTAATTAATAAATCTCAATATCAGAATAAATATACTGACTCTATTAAGAACAATAATGCTTTTTGGAAAAAAGAAGGAAAAAGAATTACATGGATAAAACCATATAAAAAAATTAAAGATGTGAAGTATAGTAAAGATGAAGTTAAAATAAAATGGTTTGAAGATGGAACTTTAAATGCCTCTGCTAATTGTATTGATCGACATTTAAAAGATAAAAAAGATAAAACAGCTATAATTTGGGTAGGTGATGATCCTAAGGATACTCAAAAAATTTCTTATAAACAACTTCATCAAAAAGTTTCAAAAGCAGCTAATGGTCTAAAAAAATTAGGGATACAAAAAGGAGACAGAGTAACAATATATTTAACGATGATACCCGAGCTGGCTGTTTTGATGTTAGCTTGTGCAAGAATAGGAGCCATACATTCTATAATATTTGGAGGGTTTTCAGCAGAGTCTATTTCTGGAAGAGTAAATGATTGTAAATCAGAATACATTATAACAGCTGATGAGGGTGTTAGAGGTGGAAAAACAATTCCATTAAAAGCAACAACCGATGAAGCATTAAGTAATTGTCCTGATGTTAAAAAATGTATTGTTGTCAAAAGAACAGGAAACTATGTTTATTGGGATGACGACAGAGATGTTTGGTATCATGATCTAATTAAAGATGTACCAAGTCATTGTGAACCTGAGGAAATGAATGCTGAAGATCCTTTATTTATTCTTTATACGTCTGGATCTACAGGTAAACCGAAAGGTGTACTACATACAACAGGCGGGTACATGGTTTATGCTTCCATGACTCATCAATACATATTTAACTATAAGCCTAAAGATATTTATTGGTGTACTGCAGATATTGGTTGGGTAACAGGTCATAGTTATATTATTTATGGTCCCTTATCTAACGGAGCTACTACAATAATGTTTGAGGGAGTACCAAATTATCCGGACAGCTCAAGATGGTGGCAGATTGTTGATAAATATAAAGTTAATACTTTTTATACTGCTCCAACAGCTATCAGAGCCCTTATGCGAGAGGGTGATGATCCAGTAAATAAAACATCTCGAAAATCTCTAAAATTATTGGGTACAGTCGGAGAGCCTATAAATCCAGAGGCTTGGATGTGGTATTACAAAACAGTTGGAAACTCAAAGTGTCCAATCGTAGATACCTGGTGGCAAACAGAGACAGGCGGAATTTTAATTGCGCCTCAAACAGGAGCTATACCTTTAAAACCTGGATCAGCAACAAAACCTTTTTATGGAATTAAACCTGTTCTTGTCGATAAAGATGGAAAAGAAATTAAAGGTGCAGGAGAAGGGAGACTTTGTATAGCTCAGTCTTGGCCAGGCCAAATGCGAACTGTTTATGGCGATCATCAAAGATTTATTGATACTTACTTTTCTCAATTTGATGGAAAATATTTTACTGGGGATGGGTGCAGACGAGACAAGGATGGATATTACTGGATCACTGGACGAGTAGATGACGTAATTATTGTATCAGGACACAACTTGGGTACTGCTGAAATTGAAAGTGCTTTTGTTGCTCATCCTAAAGTTGCTGAAGCTGCTGTGGTTGGTTATCCACATGACATTAAAGGAAATGGACTATATTGTTACGTAACTCTTAATGCAGGTGAGACTGAGACAGGAGATCTTGAAAGAGAACTAAAATTATGGGTTAGAAAACAAATAGGTCCATTAGCAACTCCTGACTTAATTCACTTTACTCCAGGGCTTCCAAAAACAAGATCTGGAAAAATAATGAGAAGAATTCTTAGAAAGATTGCAGCAAATGAACATGGTCAATTAGGTGATACTACTACTTTAGCTGATCCAAGTGTTGTTGATAGTTTAGTTGACAATAGAAAAAATACTTAGAAACCTAATCTTTCTTGAAATTCTTTCTTAACGACATCCCATTTGAGAATGACTGAATTCAAAACTATTTTACGATCTAAAGTTTTTAGCTCCTCAGCAATTGGAGCCCACTTATATAAAGATAATGCACTAGGATTAAAAGGGAGATCACTATGATAAGTATCCCAATTCATTTTCTCAAATCTTTCATCAAAATTTTTTTTGGTGTTTTCGATAATATCTAAAGGCATTTTGTTTGAAATTTCATCGTCTAGAATTTTAAAAAAAATTTCTTTAGCCCTATTGGTATCTTCATAGTTTGTAGTTGCTTTTAAATAAGAGAAGGTAAAAAACGTAAGATCTTGCAAAGCCACAGCATAGATATTCCACTTAGCTAAATTAACTGACTTCATAAATTCATCATTTTCAAAATGAAGAACATACCTAGTGCCCATCCTGGTCTTTAAATAACCATACAAAGTAACTTGTGAAACCCAAGCTGATTTTGTTTGAATAAAATCCTCTAATTCATCTAATGACTTTATTTTTTTTTTAGGGATAAATGCTTTAAAAAGGGCAAATAGATAGATCTTGAAGTCCCTCAAGGTAAGATCTTTCCAGGTAAGTTTATATTTTCCCATAAAATAAGCTATTTTTGATAGTTATAACCCATAAATCGGACTAATTTGAGCAATTTTAACACTTTAAATCTCCTCGATAATGGTTATGGTTTTTGCCAGTTATAACTAAAAAGAGAGAGGTATAAATGTCAAAACAAGAACAACACTGGGAAAAATCCAGAGGTTTGCTATTCATGACACTAGCAATCTGGTTTGTATTCTCAATTGGCATCTTCTTATTCGGGGCTGAAATGAATGAAGTTACGGGACCATTTGGTTATCCGTTAACTTATTGGTTCACTTGTCAAGGTTCTCTTGGTGCTTTCGTAATCCTAATTTTCTGGTTTGCGAACAGGCAGGAGAAAATTGATGAAGAGTTCGGCTTCTCAGAAAGAGGGGATGACTAAATGATCAAAGGTAATTTTATAGACAATTTACCTAAGGTTTATGGAATCTATACAGGTGGTTTTTTAGCTTTCATAATCATTATGTCAATTGCCGAGCAGATGGGTATGACTGCGAAAACAATCGGAATTTGTTTCGTTGCTTTCACAGTAGCCATTTATGCTATAATTGGTTATCTATCACGTACAGCTCAAGCTGATGCTTATTACGTAGCTGGAAGACAAGTGCC